>Ga0114966_10005247_pt1 | contig 11013 bp, 6 predicted proteins | sample M_130207_XF_Meta_FD_87029 | JGI IMG/M metagenome (GOLD analysis project Ga0114966, IMG submission 87029) | Freshwater microbial communities from Lake Montjoie, Canada to study carbon cycling - M_130207_XF_MetaG | ecosystem: Environmental > Aquatic > Freshwater > Lake | place: Lake Montjoie...
ACGCATTGCAGGCGCCGCGTTCGTACTTTGAGGCTCTGCGCGCTGACTACCTGACGCGCCGTAATGCCATGCTGACCGTGTTGCGCGGCGCTGGATTTGACCCCTATATTCCGGATGGTTCGTACTTCGTGGTCGCGGAACACGGCAAGTTTGGATTTGCCAATGACTTCGCCTTTGCGCTGCACCTTGTAGAGAAGGTGGGTGTGGCCTGCATTCCGTGCAGTGCGTTCTATGCGCCACAGGCTGATGGTTCCAAGGACGCGGAGGCATGCAGTCTCGTCCGCTTTGCATTCTGCAAGACGGATGAGACTATTCGTGATGCCGCGAATCGCCTGCGAGCACTCGGCGCGCGTTCATAACGGCGAGCGATCAGTTGCTCTTTGGAGCGCCGCCATCACGCGCGAGTGCCGCCTCGTAGAGACGCATCGCCTTTGGCATGAGCTTGTTCAATCGAACGATGCGGGTTTCGTCGCTTGGGTGAGTGGAGAGAAACTCAGCCGGCGCGCCAGATTTCTCAGACATTCGCCTCCACAGTGTGATCGCGGAACGTGGGTCGTAACCAGCATCGGCCGCGATCATCAATCCGAGGTTGTCCGCTTCTGATTCCTGCAGGCGACTCCATGGAAGCAAGATTACGTAATTGGAGCCGAGTCCCAGCGCGGCCATGGTTGCTTGTTGCACCGCCGGGCTCATGTCTCCGAGCGCCACGGCGGTGCCCTGCATGGCGCCTTGGATCATCACGTTGCTGGAGATGCGCTCGCCGGCGTGCCGCGCGATGGCGTGCGATGCCTCATGCCCCATGACCACTGCCAGTTCGTCGTCGGTCTGCGCCATTTGCAGGAGGCCCGTATAGACGGCCGACTTGCCACCTGGCAATGCCCATGCATTCACAGTGGCTGGGTCATCAATGACCGTCCATTGCCATTCAAAGTCCTTGACTGCGTTGCGATGAAGCCGTTCCGAAGCGTCCTCAATCCGAGTGGCAACACGCTGAACGCGGTCATAGTCTGGACCGGAAGTCACCTTTTTTACGCCTTTCTCAGAAAGGGCCTCTTGATACGCCTCATCGCCGAGTTGACGTTCTTCAGTTGGCGAAAGAATATTCAGCTGACTGCGATGAGTGCCACTCACCGTGTTACAGGCAACCAACACGGCGATACAGGCGATGGGGGTGGCACGGCGGAGTGATCGGATGCTGCGGCGCATGTCTTGATGATAGTTCGCTCGGTGTCCATTGGGCGAATCGAACGACCTGCTTCCGTCATTGCGTCGCCTTGGTTGCTCGCGGCTCGGTGAGTAGCAGGTCTTGCTTGGCGTTCGCAACGGAGCCAGGAATTGCAGGAAGCCCCAGTAATTGCAGTGCAATATTTCCTACCTCCGCGTTCCGAATCGGCTGCGGGACGGATTCATTGCCAACATAGGTGGTGGAGGGGACCACTGCGCGTCGATCACTGTTGAGTGCAATGAGCTCCGTCGCTGCGGTGTCCTGTCCAAGCCAGATGAAGAAGGGAACAGTGAAGTTCTCTGGCGCAGTGCATTCCGAATGGGTCTTTGCAGGAACGCCGCCGCCATGGTCGGCGGTAAGAATGATCGCCACTCGGCCGCGCAGTGCCGGATCTGCATCAATCATGGCCATGAGTGCGGCGATCTCCGTATCAACTTCCTTCACAGACGCCCGGTACGGTGAACCCATGGCCGTGTCCCATCCGAAAGCATGGCCAGCCGCATCCGGCGCGGCGAAATGCACAAAGAGCAGCGATCGCTTCGGGTGCAAGGCAAGCCATCCCGTGGAGTGGTCACGCGCCATGCGTGAAGTGCGGGTGATGGCAAAGAGGTCAATCTTGCCCTTGCCGTCATCGTTGCCATCTCGATCCATTTCGCCTTCGGCGTCGTCGAAACTCTGCACCAGGATCGAGAACTTACCCTTGGTGGCAATGATGGCGGTCGTCACTCCCTTGTTGTGTGCAACGTCAAACATGCTGGTGACGTACGACCCATGGTTCTTGCATAACGTGCCGCCGTGGCGTGCTGCGGGCGGGTCAATGTTCTCAGTCCATCCGTGTCCGTTGGGTCCAGCAACGGGGCGGCTGGTTGCCATAGAGACGTGATTTGGAAGTGTCACCGTCATGGTGGCATCGGCGCGTGCTTGCAGGGTGTGAGGACCGCGTTGCAGGCGGGAGAAGCCCGGCAGGGCGCCGTCCTCTGGACCATCAATCACATCGGGACGCAATCCATCCACGCTGATCACGATGACGTGATCGAACGTGGGTGCTTGGGCGGTATTGCCAACGGTGCTCAATGCAAGAAGCAGGGCGGCAGTAGCGAACACAGGCATCGGAAATCCTCAGAGGGCGCATCACGCGCGGCGAGTAAGAGTGATCTTGGGGGCACGCATCGGCAGCGCCACAATTCGAACGAGTACAGGAACGAGCCCTGGCGTCTGGGCGGTCACGCGATAGCGCGCGCACACCGTTGGAAGCAGCCGCCGGAGGATCAATTTGGCAGCCATCTCGCCAATACATATGTGCGGTCCGGCACCAAATGGCATGTACGCCGTGGGATCCATACGCATGGTGGTTCCTTCAAGCCAACGCTCTGGGACAAATTCCAGTGGGCGATCAAAGAAACGCGCATCACGCTGCATGCAGATCAGGAACGCCATCAGTGGCCGATGGGCGGGAATGATGTGCCCGCTCACTTCAACCGGCGCGCCGGTGACGCGCACGGCAACCGGCACGCCTGCATAGAGGCGCAGGATTTCTTTGATGCACGCTTCCGTGAACACCGGCTCGCCAGTCGCGCCGGCTTCGTCAGCAATCGCATCGCCGATCGCGGGATTCTGACCTACATGGTGCAGGAGTAAACCCGCAGTTTGTGACACGGTGTCCAAGCCGGCAAGCAGCAGGTGGATCGCGTGATCGGTCAGTTGCGCGCTGCGCGGCAGGCCTTCGCCTTGCGGGGGAAGCATTTGGTCAAGTTGGGCCATCATGCCCTTTGGGCCGCGCTCAATGGTGTCGGAGATCAGTGTTCGCAGGGTGAAGAACCGATTCACCATTTGATCGAAGGAGATCGGTCCTTCTGCGTCAGCTGATGGCCACAGCTGATTGAGATCAGGGATCGCGTGGTGGAACACTTCTAAGAGCGCCTGCTCGGCAGCGCACAGTTCCTCTTCGCGTGCTGGATCAAGCGGACCCAGCACCCATTCCATGCAGACTTTCGTGAGTCGGTCTAGCGTCAACTTTGATGCAACAACCGAGTCCCCCGTTGGCCATGAATCGAGGCCAGATAACAATCGTCGTTCCAGCGCTTCTTCAAGCGGAGCGAGTCCGTTGCCACGGAAGCACGGAGCCATCGCAACGCGCACCTTGCGGTGTTCTGGGCCTGTGAGCGAAATCAGGCCATGCGGCGCCGCAGTGCGCAAAGCGAAGTTGCGAATGAGCCCTAAATCCTCATCCATGGATCCACGCACCAACACTTGTCGGATCAGCGATGGCTCGGTGACGAGCACATTCCCCATGCGACCATTGGCGCGCTTGGTCTGGGCGATCCCACCCAAAGCGCTGACGACGCGAAGAACGGCAGCTGGCTGGTCTTCGCTGCCGATTGGTTGAAGGTCGGCGGCGGTCGCAGTGGGAATCTCGGACGAAATCTGCATACCGGAGTCTACCCCGACGATTTGATTTCTTCACCTGATTACTGGGCGATCAGATCGGTCTCATCAATGCCCACACTTGACGTACGAGGGTCCGCGCGCGACCGCGCTTTGCCTTCGGACGAAGGCGGGTTGGGTCGCGCCGTTCCTCGGCAATGGTCTGCAGTCGGACCATGAATTCCGGACGTCTTCGTAGTATTGGCATGACGCTGGCGCGCGGCAGTTGCAATACCACCGCGCCGCCATCGGATGCGCTGACATCAGCACCGCGGACGTCGTGGGTAATCAATGCCACCTCTCCGAAATATCCGCCGCGTTCAAATGTAATCCGCTCTCCAGAGGGTAGGGTCAGTTGGCAACTGCCGCTGACCACCACGAACATTGAGTCGGAGGTGTCGCCGCGGCGAATCACCAATGCTCCAGGCGCATGTGCCTTCTCTGAGGCCGCGCGCGCGAGTTCCTTTCGCTCAAGGTCTGTGATGCTGGTCTCGTTGAATAGTTCGCAGGCGCACAGTGCTTTCTCGGATTGTTCGATCCGACTGCGCGTGGCAGTGATGCGTTTCTGTTCCTCGTCGCTTGCTGCCATGCGGATAGTGCGGATCGGAAACGGAATCTCGATGCCAGCGTCCGCCAACGCATACCACATCCGAGTGCGCACGCGGTCAAGCGTGTCGTCGCGAACGCGATACCCTTCGATCCAGAATCGCAGGTCGTAGTGCACCCCCGAATCGGCGAAGTCTACAAGCCAAACCACGGGTTCGGGAGTGCGCAAGACGGTTGCCTCGCTCAAGAGCACCTGCAGCGCAATGTCTTTGAAGACGGCGGGTGGCACCTCGTAGGAGATGCTGATCTTGATGGACTGCCGAAGATGTGAGTTCGGCTGATCAAGGTTCATGAACTCCCCTTTCAGCACTGCGCTATTCGGCACGACCAACATTTCCCCGTCGAGCGTAATAATTCGGGTGGTCGCCAAGGTGCTGTCAAACACTGTTCCGACGACACCTTTGTGTCCAAACTGAACGAAGTCGCCTTTCTTAAATACATGCGATGACTGGAGTCCGTATCCGGCAAACACATTTCCAAGCGTGGACTGCATTGCCAAACCAATAATGAATACAGATGCTCCGCCGATGGAAAGTATGGCAGTGCGAATCGGAAGGGTGGTTGCAAAGTGCACTTGATAAATCGCCAAGACGGACATCACCATGATCACGATCCAAAGGCCAGTGCGTTGGAAACGGAGCAGGGGTTCGCGCCCGTAAGCGCCGCGCCATCCATCTAGAGCGCGCACTAGGAGTCCAGCGACTGCCGATGTTGCCGCCATTTCTGCAGCAGTGCGAATGACGGGAATGTCGACAGTTGTGTGCGCGATGCCATCAGGTGCGAGCACAGTGAGTGGAATTGCAAAGTCAAAGTCAAACCACGCCAAAAAACCCAAGACCGCGGTCAGTGCCATTGACATGCCAAGTCCGACAAGCTCCCCGCCCGGCGCACGTATTAAGCGGAGGCTGACGAGGCCCAGGTACGGGAACCCGATCATGGCAGCAATATCAATCATCGACGTAGCGGTTGGTAGCGAGGGAAAGGGCATGGGTAGTCCAGTCAGTCTTTGCTAGAAGAGGTCGAGCCCACAGGCATCGCGGCGACAGTGGCCGCCGCTCTCGAACGACAAGGTTCCCACAAATTGTCTCTGCGCGCACGCCTTGCCGCGGTTCAAATCCGGGTGCTCGGGTGCAGTCATCGATCAGGCAATGATGCCCGAGTGCACATTTCCCTTGACGTCAGTCAGCCGGAAATCACGTCCCGCCCAGCGATATGTCAATTTTTCGTGATCCAGTCCCATCAGGGCAAGCAACGTGGCGTGCCAGTCATGGATGTCCATCTTGCCATCCACGGCTTCAATGCCGTGCTCATCAGTCGCGCCGTAACTGGTGCCGCCCTTGACGCCGCCGCCGGCCGCCCACATGGTGAAGCCCTTGCTGTTGTGATCGCGCCCATCCGCATTTTGCGCATACGGAGTGCGACCGAATTCTCCGCCCCAAACCACCAGTGTGTCATCAAGCATCTTGCGCTGTTTGAGGTCGGCAAGGAGCGCAGCGATCGGGCGATCAATCTGTCCCGCTTGTTTTTCCATGTCCGCCTTCAGGTTGCGGTGTGTGTCCCAGCCGCCGTGATTCACCTCAATGAAGCGAACCCCCTTCTCGGCGAAGCGGCGAGCGAGCAGGCACTGACGCGCAAAGTCATCGTTTCCGTTGCCGGCGCCAATGCCGTACATCTCAAGCGTCTTTGGCTTCTCATCAGAAATATCCATGAGATCAGGCATCTCAGCCTGCATGCGGAACGCAAGTTCATAGCTCTCAATCACGCCCTCAATTTGGTCGTCAGTCTTGTCGCGCTTCAAGCGTTCCTTGTTCAGGCGTTGCACCAAGTCAAGTTGCTCGCGCTGCGCAGCAATGGTGAGGGAACTGTTACGAAGGTTGGGCATGCCGCCATCGCCGCCATTGCGGCGCGCGGTGCGTTCCATTCCAACGCGCGTTCCTTGGTAAACGGCGGGCAAGAAACCCGCGCCGTAGTTCTGCGCGCCGCCGTTACCTGAGGGCGGATTGAGCGTAATGAAACCGGGCAAATTCTGGTTCACCGTGCCCAATCCGTACAGCGTCCACGCGCCAAATGACGGTCTGACAAATTGAAAGCTACCGGTATGCATGAGGACCGACGCCTGCGCATGCGCCGGCACCGCGGTGTTCATGCCGCGCAGTAAGCACATGCTGTCCGCATGTTTCGCTGTCTCTGGCATGAGATCGCTGATCCAAAGCCCGCTCTTGCCGTGCTGATGGAACTTGAAAGGGCTCGCAAGTAATTGCGCGCCGGCTCGAGTGCCGCCGAGACTCTTGCCGTTGTCCGTGATGAGTTGTGGCTTGTAATCAAAGGTGTCAACATGAGACGGGCCACCAGACATGCACAGAAAGATCACGCGCTTCGCCTTGGCGGGATGGTTTGGCGTCTTCGGAGCTAATGGATTGCCGTCAGCTTCATCATCAGCGCCGTACAGGCGAGGCGCGCCCGAAGCGGATGCAGAGAGACCCGCGAATGCCAACAACCCAAAGCCGCAGGAGATGGCCCGCAGTGCTTCGCGTCGTGTGGATGTCAGGATGCGGTTGTTACAAAGGTCCATGGGTGCTCCTATTCGACCATCCGAAATTCAGCTGACTGGAACAATGCCTGACAGAACGCCGTCCACGAGGCCTCTTCGAGCCGCTTCGCTTCGCCCTTCGCTTGCTTGGGCGACTTGCCACTTTGAGCAGCAACGAAGTCCCTGAAGAATCCCTTGACAGCCGTGACTTCCGTCTGCGTTGGCCTGCGACCAACGCATAGTTCGAACGCGCGTTGGATGCGATCAGATTCTGTTGCTCGCTCGGTAACAATGCGCCGCGCCATGGTGTTTGCAGCCTTGGTCACGCGCTCGCTATTCATCATGAAGAGCGCTTGCGTTGGGACGCTTGTTTCATCGCGATTTCCAGAAACATACGCAGGTTCTGCAAAGTCAAAGACATCAAGCATTTCGTCCACATGGTCGCGCATCACTGGCAAATACACGGAGCGCACTGGCTGGTCGATGGCAGCTTGCGCTACCAAGGCAGGATTGCGATCGACCCCTTCAAGGTAATTCACTGGCGAGCCGATCGGCGGGGTGAGTTGCAGCGTTCCGGCGGCCATCAACATTGCATCGCGGATCGATTCTGCTTCCAGGCGGCGCTTGGGCATGCGCCAAAGCAGTTTGTCGTCTGGATCCGCAGCGATGGCCTTGGTATCTGCCTTCGAACTCATGCGGTAGGTGTGCGTCATCACCAATGATTTCACGATCGACTTCGTCGACCACCCGTGTTCCATGAAATCAACGGCGAGCCAGTCGAGCAGTTCTGGGTGCGTTGGTCGTACGCCGCTTGCGCCAAAGTTGTCAGGCGTCGGAACGATCGGCTTGCCAAATACATGGAGCCAAACGCGGTTCACCCAGACGCGCGCAGTGAGTGGGTTGCTCGCGCTGCCGATCGATTTCGCCAGCGCGTCACGACCGCTTCCGGAAGTGATCTTGGTATCGCCGGGCTGCGTCAGTACCTGCAGGTATCCGCGCGGCACTGTCTCGCCTGGCTTCTCCAACTCGCCACGCGACAGAACCCGAGCGTTCTGCGGTTTCTCAGACTCTTGCACGCCCATCGCAAGGCGATTGGCGTCCGTTGGTTTCCCGGTTTCGTCGAATCGTGCCAGCAAGTCTGCGGCGGCTTCCTCGCGCCCATCGGCGGTGCGCGCGCGCTGCAGTTGCTTCTGTTCGGCATCGGTCAACTTCACGGTGCTGCCGGGCTTGCGTGCTTCACGCGCTTTCACCATGAGCGCCTTCGCTTGCTCCTCTTCCGCGGTCGCGCGCGTGAGTTGTCCCTCCACTACGCGCCGGATTGGTCCAGGCATGGTGGCGCCGTTCGGCACATCGGCCTTCGCTGGAAGTTCAATCAGCGTGGACGGATGGTTGTTGCCTTGCCCGCGGTATGTGCCGTATTCCGTGTCGGTTGACATAAAGATCCCGGCGACGGCGTAGTAATCGCGTTGCGGGATCGGATCAAACTTGTGGTCATGGCAGCGAGCGCACGCAATGGTGGTTGCCAAGAGACCCTGGCCGATGGCGTCGATCTGTTCGTCGGCCATGTCGAAAGCGAACTGCGCTTTGCCCTTCGTGTCATGACCCTTGGTGCCAACCGCAAGGTATCCCGTAGCAATCAGTTGCTCGGCGCGCTGGTTGTCGTTGGCCGCGGGCATGAGGTCGCCGGCAATTTGCTCACGGAGAAAGAGGTCGTACGGTTTGTCCTTATTAAAGGCAGCAATCACGTAGTCGCGGTAGCGCCAGGCATGCGGATAGAGGACATTCGATTCCTTACCGCTTGACTCTCCGAAGCGCGCAACATCCAGCCAGTGCCGGCCCCATCGTTCGCCGAAGCGGGGCGAGGCGAGCAGGCGATCAACCAACCGCTCATATGCGTCGGGCGCGCGGTCGCGCTCGAATGCATCGATTTCCTCAGGCGTTGGCGGCAATCCGATGAGATCAAATGTCAGGCGCCGAATGAGCGAGCGACGATCAGCATCAGGCGCTGGATGAAGACCAGCCTCCTCCACCTTTGCCAAGACGAATTGGTCGATGGGCGAATACACCCACGCGCCATCATTCACAAGCGGCGGCGCTGCCTTATGCGGCGCGATGTACGACCAGAATTGGCGCCCCTTGGCAATATCGATGCCAGACTTCTGCACAACCACTGGCTGACCCGCTGGTACCAACGCGTCCGGGTGCGGGGCGCCCATCTTCACCCATTGCTCAAGCACCTTGATGGATTCGGGCGGAAGTTTCGTCTTCGGCGGCATCTCAAGGTCTGGATTGCCGTAGCGGATCGCTGTAATCAACAGGCTGTGGTCCACATCGCCGGGGATGACTGCGGGGCCGGTATCGCCACCCTTTAGGATTCCGGCGAGTGAGTCAAGCCGAAGTCCGCCCTTGACCTTCGTCGCGGAACTGGAATGGCAGCGGTCGCAGTTGGCGACGAGCAGTGGGCGAACGCTCTTCTCAAAGAACTCAATCTGCTCAGGCGTTGGCGGTGCAGCCATGGCACCATGCGAGGTGCTCGCCGTGGCGATTACCAAGAGCAGGTAAGGGAGATTCCCGACAGGGATCCGCATGAGAGCAAGACGACCTTTCAGTACTCATTGTTACGCCATTGGCGACCATTTTGCATGAAATTCTGTTCAATTTCATGACTGAGTCGCGCCAAGTCCGGAGAACAGGTCCGATTCGTTCGGTATCGGACACCGGCCGCGCGCATTCTGTTTGCCGTGAACGGTCCCAACATGGGCCAGAATCAGCCGCGCAAGGTCTGCCCGGGTGATCGGCTTTGTAGCGCAGTCATCGCAGCCCGCTGCGAGAAGCTTGCTGCGGCTGGTCCCATCAGAGTGGGCGGTGAGACCAACAATCGGAAGTCGGAAGCCCTCGGCGCGCAGTTGCATGGTTGCCTCCACGCCGCCCATGATGGGCATTTCCATGTCCATCAGCACGATGTCAAAAGGTCGCTCAAGAACGCCAAGTGCAGCGGCACGGACGAGCCCAATTGCCTCGCGCCCGTTCGTTGCGTGCCACACCTCGGCGCCTGCTTGCTCCAAGTGGTGACGCCAGAGCCGGGCGTTGTCAATGCTGTCCTCGGCCATCAGCACGTCAATGCCAGCAAGCGGTAGGGGCCCAAGCTCATTCGCCTCATGTGCGTTGTCTGCGGTCGGCAGGTCAAGCGCCTGCGCGCTCTCCGATACGGCGTGCGCGCGCATGAGCGAAAGGCGAAAGGTTGCGCCGACTCCTGGTGTGCTTTCAACCGCGATTCCGCCCTGCATCAGTCGCGCGAGTCGCTGTGACAGTTCGAGCCCAATACCAGTGCCAAGCGAAGTGCTGTCCTGGTCAACGCGCGAGAATCGCTTGAAGAGGCGGTCAAGCTGTTCCGCCGTCATGCCGGGACCACTGTCATGCACTTCTGCAACCGCCCATGGACCGGTCTGAGAGATCACCACTCGTACTCCGCCGTGTTCGGTGAACTTGATAGCGTTGCCGATCAGGTTGAGCAATATTTGCCGCACGCGCAGGGCGTCAGCGTCGACTTCGACGGCGATGTCGTGTGGGCAATCCACCGTCAGCGTGATCCCCTTTGCGGTGGCGCGCACGGCGAGGAGTTCAGCAGCTTCGCGAGCGATTGTGACCAGATCCATGCGCTTCTTATGGAGGGCGAGGGCGCCCGCCTCAACCTGAGAGACATCAAGAATGTCGTTCACAACGCCCATCAGGTGCGCGCCGTTACGCACGATCGCATCAGGGGCACTGTCAGCAAGGGCGTTTCCCGTTGCGAGTCGTTGTTCGCGTAGAAGTTCGGCATAGCCAATGATGGCGGCGAGCGGAGTTCTGATTTCGTGGCTGACATTGGCAATGAAATCGTCTTTGCCTTGATTCGCGGCAATCGCGGCTGATTCAGCTCGCAACAACTGGATGCGCTCCATGCGATCCATCATCGCGCTGTGTACCTTTCGCCCCTGCCAGTGACGCACGGCAATCCCGAGTCCGGTGCTTCCAACAAGCGCAAATGCAATGCAGATACCGACGACGAGATGAATTTCGGCCTCTTCCGCGAGCAGCGCTTCGATATCCATGTCAACCCCGACAAAGCATTCGATCATGTCATACGAATCACGAACTGGGGAGTACGCGCTCAGAAATGAACCGTACTCGTCGGTGTGGATTTCGGTAGATGCCGTGGTGACGCCGCCTCGAATGGATTGAAGGAGCG
>Ga0114966_10005248_pt1 | contig 11012 bp, 11 predicted proteins | sample M_130207_XF_Meta_FD_87029 | JGI IMG/M metagenome (GOLD analysis project Ga0114966, IMG submission 87029) | Freshwater microbial communities from Lake Montjoie, Canada to study carbon cycling - M_130207_XF_MetaG | ecosystem: Environmental > Aquatic > Freshwater > Lake | place: Lake Montjoie...
TGAGAAAAGCCGTTGAGAGCGCATGCGAGCGCGTGCGTGAAGGCGACAGCCTGGCGCGTGCGCTGGGCGCCACGCGGGTATTTCCACCGCTATTGATACATCTGGTCGCCAGCGGGGAATTGAGCGGGAAACTCGAACAAATGCTGGAACGCGCGGCGCAACTCGAGACCCAGGCGCTGGAGAGGCGACTTGCGGTTTTTCTGACGCTGCTCGAACCACTGATGATACTGGTGATGGGGGGCGTCGTACTGCTGATCGTGCTGGCGATCTTGATGCCCATCATTGAAATCAACCAGTTGGTGCGTTGAGCGGCACATCGATCCAACGATGCTTTGCCCCCGCGGGGCTGAATTGCGGATTACGGCTACACGCCGTAGCCCCGTGCTTCAACCTGCCCAGATCACTTCCCGCGTGACCGCATTCTTGGCGCCGAAACTGGGCACGTAGACGGAATGCGTGCCGGGGCCGCCGGCGACGATGATGCCTATGCCTTCCACCTTGGGTGATATCGGTATCAGGCTGTCGAGTGCGATTTCGCCCAGCTCGTCGCGCCGTACGCTCTGTATGCGTACCCGTTCCCGCGCCGAGAAGCGATTCGCCGGCATCTTGGACCGCTCCCATAACTCGCGGCGCACGTCCTCTTTGCGCAAGCCCAGTGATTTGAGCACGTCGGCGTGCTCCGGAGAAAGTATGATCCACGGCGCGCCACCGAACCAGTAGTCGTTGCTGCTCGGATGGGCCATCGTGTCGGCGATGGAACGCAGCAGTTCGTCATCCTTGGAATGCATGTTCATGTTTAGCGTGCCCGATGCGCCGACGACGGTAACCGTGCTCTGTACCGCCGTGTATCCGCGTTCCACATGCAGAGGCTCCCACGGACTCGCGTCTTCATTCTCGGCGCAGCAGAATGAGTATTTGCCCGGTTGTCCCTGTGTCGCCTGGTCCATGTCCCCGGGCAATGCACCACCGGCATTCTGCAGCGCGAGCCGCAGCGCACGTCCCAGCGTTGCGTTGGCCCAGTTGCCGTTGCCGAGGCAGTTGATGCCCGCGTTCATGCCGAGCCGCTTGGCGACCGGGCCGTTGACGATGAGCCATACGCCTGCCGAATTGGTCGTCGCCTGTATGGCCTGCAGATTGAATTTTGGATCGGCTGCAGCTTCAACCGCCGCGATCAATACCGGCATGTATTCCGGCTCGCAACCCGCCATCACGGCATTGATGGCGATGAGTTCCACCGTGGCAGGGCCGAATCCAGGCGGTATGACCGCCACCACGTCACGGGCGTCGCGCGGTGTGCAGCGCAGCATGCGCTGCACACGTTCCCGCGTCGGCGCCACCACCGGAAATCCGTCGGTCCAGCGCCGTTCTCGAAACAGGCGATTGACCGCATCCGCGTCATCCTCGACGTCGATCGTGGCAATGCGTGCGGCCGCCTTGGTAACTGATTCTGCCGCGGGCTGCGCCTCGCGTATCAATTTCAAAACGCTGGCCGTGCATTCGTCGGCGAGCTTGCGCAGCTTGTCGCGGCTGTGGCTTGCAAACGGATGCGCGACGACGGCAATAGGCAGATCAGCGTAACCCAGGGCCGTGGCCTGCGTGCGCCCCAGCGGCACGAACGGCGTGGAACATATCTGCACCGCGACGGCACCCAGTTTTGCCGCTTCTACGCTGTCGTGGACACTCCACGACGTGCACGACCCTCAATCACCCGAGCCGGTGATGATGACATCGCATTGCCGCGCCATATCCTTGAGCACGTCATCGGCCACTGCCAATGTCGCGGCGCGTTTTCTATGTTTGATGACGGACTTCACGCCGTACTGTTTTTCAAGCACCATCGCCATGTCATCAACAAGATGATTGAAATTGGTTTTCGCGTTGTCGATGAAACCCACGACCTTGCCTTGCAGGCTGTCCAATGTGCGGCGTGTTTGCTGCTGTCCGCTGGCGGGAACCGCGGTCGGGTCGAGTATCGATATCATCGCTGGCATTTCATGTTGCTCCTGTTGGTCATGCACGCGCTCGAATTTTGAATTCCTCTTCCTGACTCCCGTAGCCCGGCAGAAGTCCGCAGGACGTATTCCGGGAAAAAGCAACGTGTATTGAAATCACGTGAGTTCGCGCACCGGTGTTTTCCCGGAATACGGCCATGAAAAAACCATGGCCTACTTCCGGGCTACGTTCAGGGTGTATGGGAACGAAGGCGAAGAATGGGTTGCTCTTTTCATAGGGACTATTTAGTTACGATTTCGGCCGGCTTCCAGCGCAGCCAGTTGCTCAGGGCACGTCCCATGATCAGTTCCTTGTCGGTATTCGACAACCACGGAATCTCTTCCGTGAAGGTCGTCACGCATTGCCGGTAAGTGCAGGGCAGACGCGACAGGTCGCTGCCCCAGAACATGCGCTTAGGCCCGAAGGCGTCATAGACCCTGCGGATATGCTGCTGCAGTGTCGGGTACGGATAGGCTTCGGAAGTGTGGCATTGCAATGCGGACACCTTGACCATGACATTCGGCAGCCGCGCCAGCGCGAGCAATTTGTCGAGGTCGCGGAACGCTTCCTCGTCGATGGTGTGCGGTGTCAATGCGCAGTGATCCATCACGATACGCAGTCCGGGATGCCGTGCAATGATTTTCTCGAAGTAATGGATCAGCGAGTGCGCGGTCAGCACCATTAACGGAATATCGAGGCGTTCCGCCACCGGCCAGAACCAGTCGAGTTTGCCTTCGGTGAGCAGCGGCAGCTGCCACGGCGCATACAGCAGTGCCATGCGTAAGCCGAGCATGCCGGGCTGCGATTTCCAGGTTTCAAGCTGCGCGGCCGCGCCGGGGGCTTCGGTATTGAGGCGTCCCATCACCGCAAAGCGATCCGGGTGCTGCCGTACCGCTTCCAGCGCGAGATCGTTGCGCTCGCCTTCCCAGCTTGGCGGCACGAGGATGGCCGCATGGACACCCGCTGCATCCATCTCACGCAGCAACTCGTCCTTGCCCAGTGGCACGGGCCGGTGCGCAGCCTGGCGCTTGGGCCATGGACGCTGCGGGGTATCGGCACCCCAGATGTGGACTTGCGCATCAATAATCTGCATGCTGTCTTTCCTGTCGATGACGTGCTTTGAGTGTATTCCCCGCCGGACGACTTGTGGTTCGGGAAATGCTGCGCGGGCAGTTCAAACGAAGTGTAGCGTATTCTGTGGTGATTGTTATTCGCATCGCCGAAATCCGGTTGTGGCGTTCGGTATCCCAGCATGTGCCGTCGAACGTTGCAGTCGCATGGGCAGTGGGTAAGAATACGTCTTACCATCGTTGAACAAACGGGAGATTGAGCATGGATACGTCGAAAGTATCCGGTAAGTGGCAGGTCGTGATTCCTCGCCGCGTGCGCGAAGCGGAGCAGATACACATCGGTTCCGAGGTTGCCTTCGAACGCACGCCGCACGGGGTGCTGTTGCGTCCGATTGGAGCAGGCAAGCGCCTTGGGCCGGAAGCGGGATACGGAAACTATCAAAACACGGCGTCGGGCGGCAACGGAGGCTGATATCGCATGGGCAGTGCGGGCGGCAGCCATGCGTAAGGAACGTAAACGCAGGGCGTCGCTGTGATCAGCATCGACACCAATATCCTCCTGCGATATCTTTTGAACGCTGATCCGGCGTTGTCGCCGCGGGCGTTGGCCATCATCACCGCGAACGACTGTTTCGTAAGCCGCGCCGCTCTGACCGAAGTGGTATACACGCTTGAGAGCTACTGCCGGAGCTCACGTCATGATATCGGGCGCGCACTCGATGCGCTGCTTAGCCTGCAGCGAGTTGCAGTCGAGGATGGAGCCCTGACCCAGCGGGCGGTGTCCTAGTACAAGGAAGGAATGGAGTTTGGTGATGCAATGATAGCCGCGTCATCGCATGCAGTTGCACGCATAGAGACTTTTGATCGATATTTTGCTCGTCTCTCGCGCAAGCTCAGGACGGCACCCCCGGTCCATTTTGCGGTCAAATGAAGAATTTATAGGTCACTGTGCCGTCGAGTGCGTGTGACACGGGCTGTGTCGCATGTACTCGGGTAGTCGTCGTTGTCGCGAAAATTCAGACGGGCGCGGTCGCTGCGACTTTCCCGGCGGAAGGCGCGGGCACCGTTGCCTTGACGAGTTCACTGATATCGGCAAGCGACGCGCAGTTGTCGAGCAGACCTAACAGTCGTTGGGCGCCCACCGTGCCCAGTACCCGTCCGGCGCTGTCGAGGAATTTCTCGACGCGGTCGTCATCGCTCATGGGCCACGCGGGTGAGCCGGGCGTATGTTCGACGCGGGTTTCGAAGCGCCCCTGCTTGGTGACGATCACGACGTCGGTATAACCGAATATGCCCGAGAATGTGCCTTCTGCTTCCATGCGGCAGCGCTTAACCTTGGGTATCAGCTTGCGTATCTCGGGACGCTGCACCATGGGGTCGGTAAATGTTTCAAGAGTCAGTTTCCCGTCGAGCAGCAGCGCCGACGCCACGTATTCGATACTGAATTTTCCTTCCAGCCCGGTTTGTGGATTGGTGCTGAGCAGTGCCTCGTCGGAGCCGGGCAGAAAGCCGATTTCCACCGCCTCTACATCGGCGGCACCGATATTGTGTTCCTTCATCAGTTTCAGCATGCCACCGATGGGGCGATGGTTGCAGTAGCAGCATGGCCAGCGCTTGACGTATATGCCGGGCGCCTGCATTTCCCATGGTTTGCCGAGCAGCGCAATCAGATCCTCGGGGCGTTCGCCGTCGCCGCCGCCGTATGTCACGAAGTAGCCGTTCTTGCCATCGAAGATGCCAGTGTCGGCGGTGAAGCCGTTGCGCGCCATCCACGCGGCCATCACGCCATTGCGCGCGGCATGGCCGGCGTGAAACGGTTTGCTCATGGTGCCGAAGTTGCGCAACAAACCTGCCGACATCGATGCGCACAGACCCCACGCGGCTTGAATCTGAACAGCGTTCAGTCCCCACAGACGTGCCGCCGCGGTGGCCGCCGAGAACACGCCGACCGTTGCCGTGGCGTGGTAGCCGCGCATGTAGTGACCCTGGCCCAGTGCGCGCGCGATCTTGCCCGCGACTTCCAGCGCCAGCGCATACGCGGCCAGCACCGACTGACCAGACGATTTGGCGGCCTCGCCGACCGCGAGCGCGGCGGGGACGATGGTGGAACTGGGATGACCGCGCAGGCTGAGCAGGCTGTCGTCGAAATCGAGCGCGTGGGAGGTAATGCCATTGGCGAACGCTGCTTCCGCCGGCGACGTTCGCACACCACCGCCCCACATCGTGGACTGCGCGCGTGCACCGATATCGTTGAGCCACTGCGTGGCTGCGGTCGCGACCGGCTCCAGTGTGCCGGCCAGCGCGCACCCCATGGTGTCCGTCATGGCGTGCCCTGATCCGCGCAGCACTGCTACGGGAATATCCTTGATCTGCGTGTTGGCGACGAATTCGGCGAGGCGCTGGGTGAACATAATAATTTCCTTTTCTATCAAATAGTTACTATTTATCTTTGCTCGACGCCGCGGCCGTCTTTATGACCTCGTCGGCACTGAATCCTTCGATCTCCTCGTCGCTGTAACCGAGTTCCGTCAGCACCTCGACGGTGTCGGCGCCGATGTCGGCTTTGCCCAGCCAGCGCACTTTGCCCGGATTGCGTTTGAATCGTGGGACTACGTTCTGTACCCGGACTTTGCCGAGCGCTGCGTCCTCGGTTTCCGTGAATGTCTGGCGATACCGGACTTGCGGATCGTTGAAGATCTGTTCGACATCGTAAATGGGACCCGCCACCACATCGAATTCGTTGAATCGTTGCATGACCTGTTCCAGATCGTGCTCGCCTATCCATTTCGCGATGGCGCCATCGAGTTCATCGACGCGCTCCAGACGCTGCGGATTGGTGGCGAGGGTGGGATCGCTGGCCAGATCCTCGCGGCCAACCGCGCGAAACATGCGCGGCGCGATCGAGTTGGCGGCCGACGATACCGCCATCCACTTGTCGTCCTTGGTGCGATACGCGTTTCTGGGCACGGTCCACGTCGATCGGTTACCGCGGCGCTGCGTGATGTGACCGAGTTGATCGTAATCTATGGTCATCGATCCCAGTATCGACAGCAGCGGTTCGTACAGGCTTAAGTCTATTTCGTCGCCGATGCCGCCGTTTTTGTCGCGCGCCAGCAGTGCCGCCAGCACGGCGTAGCTGCCGCTCAACGATGCCACGCCGTCGGCTATTGGTACCGACGGCAGTGTCGGCGGACCATCAGCCTCGCCGGTTATGTAGGCAAAACCGCTGAACGCCTCCGCCAGCGTTCCCATGCCCGGGCGTTTGCTGTAAGGACCCGTTTGCCCGTAGCCGCTGATGTGCAGCATCACCAGCCCGGGATTGGTCTTGCTCAAGGTTTCGTAGTCCAGACCCCATTGCTTCATGCGGCCGGGGCGGAAGTTCTCGATGAAAACGTCAGCGGTCTGCACCAGTTTCCTGACGATATTCTGGCCTTCAGGTTTGCTGACGTTGACCGAAATCAGGCGTTTGTTGCGTGATGACACCGACCACCACAGCCCGCGACCGTTCTTGAAACGACCGGTGTGTCTGACGTCGTCGCCCCTCGGATGTTCGATCTTGATAACGTCGGCACCGAGATCGGCAAGATTGGTGGCGACCAGCGGTCCGGCGAATATCATGCCGAGATCGATGACGCGGTACCCGACCAGCGGGCCTGATGCTTTGGACATGGGGTGATGCGCTTTCTGTTTTGACGGTTGGAGTTATCAGCGCAGCAGCTTGCGCGCGATCAGCATGCGCTGGATTTCGTCGGTGCCGCCGCCGATGCGCGTATGGCGCAACAAGCGGTAGAACAGCGTCAGCGGCAGGTCCAGGGACTCGCCCATCGCGCCGTGTATCTGTATGGCTTCGTCCATGCATTGCTCACCCCAATTCGCCGATGTCAGTTTCACCAGCGAAGCCTCGGTGCGCACGTCCTGGCCATTGTCGGCTTTGGCGCAATTTTCATAGATCATGGCGCGCAGCGCGTTGATCTGCACGTACATGTCCACCAGTTTCCACTGGATCGCCTGGCGTTCGGAAATGGGTTTACCGAAAGTCACGCGCTGCTTGGACCATTCCACGCACATGTCGAGCGCGCGTATCATCTTGCCCAACGCGAGTGGGCCGCGCAACAGGCGGTCGTGTATGGTGAGCCACTGCTGGCCGAGACCGAAGCCCTTACCCACTTCGCCCAGCACGTTGGCATTGGGTACGCGGCAGTTGTCGAAATTGACGATGTACTGCGCGCCACCGTGCCAGGTGCGCAGGCCCTTGGGATCGATGTGCAGGCCGGGGGCGTCGCGGTCCACCAGGAACATGGTGATGCCGCCGCGCTGGCGTTTTTCAGGATCGGTAACGGCCTGCAGCATGATGAAGTCCGACTGATGGGCCATTGAGATCCACATTTTGGTGCCGTTGATCACCCAGTCGTCGCCATCCCTCACCGCCCGCGTGCTCATCATGCCGCCCGGGTCGGAGCCCGCACCGGGCTCGGTCTGGCCGAAGCTGGTGTTCTTGGTGCCTTCGATGACGGGTTTGAGGTATTTTTCGACTTGCTCATCCTTGCACTCGTACAGGATGTTGGCGACGTGGGCGACGGGCAGCGGCACGGCGCAGTAGTTGAGCTCTTCGAGGATGACCGCACGCGCCAGCAGCGAGATGCCGAGGCCGCCATACTGCTCGGGCACCATGCAGTACCACAGGCCGGTGTCGCGCGAGACCTTTTCCAGGCGCGCCGCGATGTCCTTGCCGAATACGTTCTTGATCTTGATGGATTCCTTCAACCCCAGCGCGTGACCCGAATGTGGAAGGTATTCGCGCTCCAGAGGCATGAGCTCCTCGCGACATACTTTTCTCGCGAGACTGCGGAATTCCTCGACTTCCGGCGGCAGTTGGTAAAGTTGATTCGGATGTAGTTCTTCCACAGTGCACTCCTTAAAAGTTTCTGGTTGACGCGGCCGGATTACCCGGCCAACAAGTTGTGGCCGTGCCGCGCATGGTTATCAGGGTGAAAGCTTCGGCGCGACAAACGGATAGGGTAAGGGTTTGCCGGCTCGAAAAGGCAGCGCCACAGTCGCTTTGCCAGGCGTGGATTCCTTGTTCAGATCGTTGACGATGCCGATGTCCAGGTCGACCAGGCCGAAATCCGGCGCTGCACGCTTGCCGGTAACATTCCCCCAAACGGTCAGCGTCTCGCCGACCAGGTTCATGGCGCGGAACTGGTAGCTGAGCTTCCAGATCCAGCCCGACAGCCCAGCCCAGTCCTTCAGCAACTGCACCAGATACTGCTGCTTGAACGATCCGTTAACCAGCACGCCGGGCAGTTTGTCATGGTTGATCGCAAAGGGCGCGTCGTAGTGTATCTTGTGCCAGTTTTCCATGGTGGCCGACCAGCGCATCAGGTGAGCAGTCGTCATCGGACCCTTTTTCAGCCTGGGTATCTCCACGCCGACGTCGACGTCTTCAAAACACAGCGACTTCTTCGGATCTATCATTTCACCGGCCTCCGGATGCGGGTGTGCCGTTGGCGCAGCAGCAACTCGTCGTCTCCTGTCAGGTAGTCGGTCTCGCTGATGACCAGGATGATGGGACCCTTACTGGTTTGTTTTTCCACGATATTGACATAGCGCGCGCGCAGTTTGACGGTTTCGCCATGCCGTGCCAGGCGAAAGAATTCGACTTCGGAACCGCCGTTCATCACCGACATGTGCGACAGCGGCTCGATCTCGGGTAGTCCGCCCCTGACTTTCAGGGCGCCGTCGTAGTCGAGATCAGCGGCGTTTTCCTCGACCGGATCGGGTGTGCCGTAGGTACGACGGAACATGTGTATCGGGAAGAACGGTTGCGCGACCGGTCCGCCGTAGCGCGCATTGCCTGCGCAGGCTTGCCAATACATCGGATCCTCGTCACCGATGGCCTGGGCGTGACGCCTGACCTGCCCGCGCTCCACCGGATCGCACGCGATTTCGTCTTCCGCTTGAACGCCGATATAGGTTTTCGCGGCTTCTGGCAATATGGCCACAGCTGTTTCTCCTGATCTACGCTATGTGTCATCGTGGACCGGCTGTTCAACATGTTCGCGGACTATTGTCCGCGCCGGCCACATGGATCTGGAATGATGCATTGTCCGCGCGCCCCGGGAATGCATACACGTATCGGACATTGCGTAGCGTCCGAGAATAGCAAAATACGCGCGACTAGGGAACGGGAGGCGATACTTTCCTTGCACGCGGGACGGGGATCGCCCGATAATGTCCGAGACCATCAACCTGTCCCTGTCGCCACAGTAGCGGGCAGATCCATGCCGGGAGGCTCTATGCAAAAACTATTGTTGTTGTTCTTCATGATGTCAGTGGCGGGCCCCGCGTGGCCGGCAGGCGCGACTCAGGCGCCCGGATATCCGGTCAAACCCATACGCCTGATAGTCCCGTTCACGCCGGGCGGTTCCAATGACCTGCTGGGGCGCGTGATCGCGCAGAAGTTTACCGATGCGTGGGGGCAGCCGGCGATCATCGACAATCGCCCGGGCGGCGGTTCCACCATAGGCATAGAAACCGTGGTGCGCGCCGCGCCTGACGGCTATACCTTGCTGGTGACATCGGGCGGGATCGCCATCAACGGGGCGCTTTATAAACTGTCGTTTGACCCGGCCAAGGACCTGGCGCCGGTTGCGCTTTTGGCGCAGATGCCTTATCTGGTCGCGGTAAACACTGCGCTTCCAGTCAAGTCGGCAGCGGACCTCATCAACATGGCCAAAGCGCAGCCCGGAAAGCTCACGTTTGCTTCATCCGGTGCCGGAACATCATCGCACCTCATGGGAGAAATGTTCAAATCGCACGCCAAAATCGACATGCTGCATATCGCCTTCAAAGGCGGCAGTCCTGCAGTCAATTCCGTGATTGCCGGTGAGGTGAACGTCATATTCAACGTAATTACCGGTACGCTTTCCTCCGTTCGCGCCGGCAGGCTGCGCGGGCTGGCAGTGAGCAGTTCCAAACGCGTCGAAGTGGCGCCGGAAATTCCGACGGTTGCGGAATCGGGCCTGCCGGGATTCGAGGTCATCGCGTGGTACAACATGTTTGCTCCGGCGCGCACGCCGCGCCCCGTCGTCAACACGATCAACGCCGAGATCAACCGCATGCTGCAGCAACCCGACGTGCGCGAAAAGCTGCTGGCGCTCGGCGTGGTGCCGTTGACGGGCACACCCGAAGCGCTCGGCGACTACCTGAAATTCGAAGCTGCGCGGTGGGCGAAACTGATCAAGGAAGCCGGGATCAAGGCCGAGTAGCCCCATGCGTCGACTTTCAAGTTGTGTTTGGTTGATCGCAGTGGTGGCGACCGGTGATGCATTGCCCGTGTGCGGCCAGGATTATCCGAACAAACCCATACGCGTTGTCACCGGTGAGCCGGGCGGCGGCAGCGATTTCGCGGCACGGGTGTTGGCGCAGGGGCTGACCACCGCCTTGGGCAAACAGGTGGTGGTGGATAGCAGGGCGGTGCTGGTACTCATGGAAACCGTGGCGCGGGCGCCGGCCGATGGCTATACGCTGCTCTTTTACGGGAGCTCTGTCTGGCTGGCGCCATTTCTGCGCAACGACGTGAACTATGACCCGGTCAAGGATTTTTCGCCGATTACCATCGCGATCAGAGCACCTAACGTACTTGCTGTTCATCCGTCCGTGGCGGCGGCCTCCGTCGGTGAGCTTATCGCATTGGCGAGGGCTCGCCCCGGCGTGCTTAATTACGCATCCGTCGGTTCGGGATCGACGGCGCATCTGGCGGCGGAATTGTTCAAGGCCATGGCCGGCGTCGATATCGTCCATATACCGTACAAAGGCGGTGCGCCTGCGGTGAACGATCTGATTAGCGGGCAGGTACAGTTGATGTTCGGCACTGCCGGCAGCGTGGCGGCGCATATCAAGTCCGGTCGTGTGCGTGGGATTGCGGTTACCAGCCCGCAGCCCAGCGAA
>Ga0114966_10005251_pt1 | contig 11006 bp, 7 predicted proteins | sample M_130207_XF_Meta_FD_87029 | JGI IMG/M metagenome (GOLD analysis project Ga0114966, IMG submission 87029) | Freshwater microbial communities from Lake Montjoie, Canada to study carbon cycling - M_130207_XF_MetaG | ecosystem: Environmental > Aquatic > Freshwater > Lake | place: Lake Montjoie...
GAATCGTTATGAATCGTTATGAATCGTTATGAATCGTTATGAATCGTTATGAATCGTTATGAATCGTTATGAATCGTTATGAATCGTTATGAATCGTTATGAATCGATATAAGATATAAGATATAAGATATAATACAATTCATATATATAAATTTTAAAATAAATAATTCAATTTTTTAATATCGATTCAATATATAAAAATATAATGTGTGTAAATGCTGAAACCTCGATAAGTGCTTTTATAACGGGGACTATCTTTAATATACTTGTTGCAAACTCTACATCTAATGTAAATTATTTAATGATAGCTGGTGTATATGAATTTACAATATTGATGCAATTATTTGATTTTATTGCATTAAGAGATTTCTTTGTTGTAAATTAAGAATTAATTTATCAAACTATGAACAAATAAATTCTATTCCATATATTATTTCTTATTTCCTATAAAAATCATATATATCTTTTAATTCACCTCTTCTATATCTAGTAATTAATTTGTATGCACATACCGCGCATAATACTGTTATAATAAAATAGAATACATTAGAATATGCCGGATGGTTTTGATTTATTTCATAGATAGGATCTATTAATCTTGACATAAAACAATCACCTCGGTCAGTTGGTCCATATATTTTTTCTCTTATTTTATATTCAATTATGGTCATTGCGCAAGTATTATTATTACAGTACCAATGAGCCATTAAAAAAGGTCCTATAATTAAATGTATCGTCATTAGCCAATTAGGTCCAAAAAATGGTGTAAGACCTAAAAAACATATAAAAATGAAATGTAAAATCATTATAATATATAGACAAACATTAAGATACATTATAAAATTATATATTAATACATTATAAAAAAAACTAATATTATATTATATATTAATTTTAATGGATTCTGATATAAAAACTGAAAAAGAAATAGAAAATCTTCAAAAACTCGAAGAAGCGTCAGATGAAGAAGATGAAGAAGAAGAAGATGAAGATGAAGATGACGAAGATGAGGACGAGGACGAGGACGATGATGAGAAAAAATCTACCAAATCAATTGAAATGAATATCGTTCAAAAGTATATGCAAAAACAATCTCAATTAATAATTTTGATAAGTGGATTTAGTGGGTGCGGTAAGACCCTCTTTGCAAAAAGTATAGCTAAAGATTTTAACATACAAAGTATCAATATAAATGATTTTTTACTCGATGAAACATATTCTAAAACGATTCAAGTAGGTGATAAAAAGATAATAGATTGGGAAGACCCAGATGCGATAAATTGGGATGGTTTTAATGCAAAGGTCAATGAGATAAAATCAAAAGGTGTCGTTGTAAGTGGTTTTATGTTTCCAACAGATTTATTAAAATTTAAACCAAATTTTCATATACATATAAAAATATCCAAAGATAATCTAATCAAACTAAGACAAACATATCTAGAATTACAAGATGATTCTAAACTTATTACAGCAGACGAAGAATTACAGAGAAGAATTCTTAATAAAATATCATTTGAACACAATTTGAAAGGTTTAGAAAGATCTAAACCAAATAAATTCGTTCAGATGGAATTGGATGGACAATCAGCGTACGATGAAATATTTTCCTATCTTGTCGAATCGATTGAAAAGGATGTTTATAAGGATGTTCAAAAAGAACTTAAATAGATTTAAATAGATTTAAATAGATTAGGTATATTTAAGCGGTAGAAGATACAGGTACAGCTACAGCAGTTCCTTTTACATCGGCTAATTTTGATATATTTTTAATAAATTCATCTAATTCTGAATATAATTTTTTTAGATTTTCTGTATCTAATCCATTAACATACTCGGATAGCTCCCCTTTATTAGGTTGATATTTAAGAATATATTCTAGTGATATTTTAGTATAATCTGATAATAATTTTAATTTTTCTATAAAATTATCTAAATTTTGTCTTGGAATTAAAACATTATTAGTTGGGTCTAATATGTCGAATATCCTTGCATAATATTCCGGCTTTAATTGTTTAGTATCTTGGTCGTATATATCAGATTTTAATTGTTTAGTATTTTGGTCATATATATCAGGATTTGATTTAAAAGATAATGTATCAAATGGTTTATCATTGTAATCTTTTTTTATTTCTACATATTTTTCTATAATATTTTTAAATTCTTCTTCAGGAGTTTCCCCTCCATACAATACAAATTGGTTCTTTACTCTATTATGTAATTGTTGGGTATATTTAAGACATTGATCGATATTAGTTTTTGCTTTTAAATTCGAATATATAAAATTAAAATAATTTTTTATATGATTTTTGAAATTTATTTCTGCCATATAATATATAGTAATGAATATTTATCAAAATACTCAAATCGGCGGTTTAATTCATAAGTTATCAAAATATCAAACTTTATTGGCTAGAGCATCCCCTTCTAAAGCGAATATCTATGCTTCTAAGGTAAACTCTTATAAATCACAGTTAGCTGCGATTGGCTATGGAGGGAATCAAGAGGGGGGGATGAAATTTGTACCATCAGGAACCGGATATAAAGATGAGGACGATAAAACTCCAACTAAAGATAAAATATATACAGTAAATGAGATAGTTGCAGCGGCAACTGCCAAAAATAAAGAGTTTCAAGATGGGGCGAATGAAGTTGGTCGTAAATATAATAATTTAATTACGCAATTAACTGCGGTATTCGCTGAGATTGCAGGATTACAACAAGCATTAAAAGAAGCCAATGAACGATGCACAAGATCAACGGCTGAAACTGCTGATGAAAGAGCTAAAAATGCAGCATTAGAAAGGAAAAAAGCTGAGATTGCGGCACAACTTGAAGCGGCAAAACAAAAAGTAAAAGAATTAGAAAGAGAAATAGAAGCAGCACGGAAAGCAGCAGATGAAGCAGTACAGGCAGCACAGGCAGCAGCAAAAAGAGCAGCCGAAGCAGCAGCCGCCGCATCCGTCAAAGAGAACGCCAGATTACAAGCAGAAGCAGACCGATTACGAGGAGAGGCAGACCAATTACGCCAAAAAGTAGACAGTTTAGAACAAAAGCTAATACAAACTAGAAAACAAAAACAAGAACTAGAACACGAATTACAAAGTATACAAGACAAATTGGCAGAATCTCAAAAAGCTGAACGAGCGTGTCAAGCAAAACTAGACACAGCTGAAGCCCGAATCGTGGCTCTTACTAAAGATTTAGAAGCGGCTAAAAGACAAGTTCAAACCGCCACGGATCAAATAGTTACGTTGGCGAATGTATCTACCAGTTTTAAGATGCCACCACTTAACCGTATTCCAGACGCCGCCCCTGAAGGTTTAACTGGAACTATGTTAGATATATTTAATGCGATTAATGCTCAAGCAACACCACCAAAATCTTCGCCACCACCTTAATTCTATTGAAATAACATAATTTTTCATAAATAATTATATATATTAATTATAATATATATAATGAGTGAAATAATAGCTTCAGTTCTGACTCCTAGAGTTGACCCATCGGAATTTACTCCCACTATGAATTACGAACCCTATAGAATAAATTTTACAATGGGTATATACAATGCAATTAATACAATAATTAACAAAACAAAAGATATTCTTAAAAATAAAATTTCTCAACACAAATCAAAAACTTATACTCCTCCTCCTCAACCACCCCTACTTGATCTCTCCTCAAATTCTTCTCTAAAATCTTCTATAAAAGAATTAATATCATTGTATGATGATCTTAGTCAGATATATGTAGGAGTGTATAATACCGATATAACGTTTATTAATTCAGGTAATGCCCTTGCCAAAACTGGTGCCCAAATTATCCCTCCAATAGAATTTACCCCAATCTCTACGAATAATATAAACCTTGACTCATCGTCTCGCACAGAGTTAGAGGCGGTACAAGTAGCATTGATAAATAAGATAGAAGAATTACAAGTATTAGTTAAACAAACATTAAATTCGGATACAGATTATACTGAACTATTAACATCAAAGATTAATTCCGTCCAAAAGGGAGGGAGTCAAAATATTTCAGAAAGGACTTTTGCAGAGGTCGTTGCAAAGTATCAGAATCAGTTTCAGAATCAAATTGGAGGGGGTAAAGAAGATTCGATGTATGATACTGAGGATAATTATGCGGGGGTTGCAGAGTATTTACAGAATTTAACTGATTTTGAAGGGATAAAAGATAAAATAATAGACCCTTCTCCGCACAATACATATATTAACCAAATGAAACTCGGAATGACTCCCGCAGAAAAAGATACTTTTACAAATGCAATCGCAAATATAGATGATCCGGATAAATCAAAACAAACTCTTTCAACTCCAATTAATATAAATACGACTACGGCTACGACGGCTACGACTAATACTAATCGTTTGCAAACGAATATTTCAGATCGCTTACCGATATCAAGTATATTGGAACCTTTCGAATCGTTAATTAATCTTGATTTAAGTAAAATTATAGGAACTCCTAAAACAAATATTGCTGCGATGCAAACAAAAATAGAAGCAGCCGTTCGATTCTATACAACGGCAATACAAAAGCACTCGAAAAATTATATTCAGATGTTTCAGAATGATAAATTAATTATGCAATTTATTCAAAATGAAATAAAAAGAGTTACTAATATTGAGAATTATTCCATAAGTAAATTTAGTTCACAATCTGAATATGATGCCGAAATTATAAAACTTTTTAAATTGAACCCATTTATTCCTTTTAAAAAGATTAGTTCTAAATTATATGATGGGACTTTTATTAATTTAAATCTTAATGATACCACAGATATATATCGATATAATCACATACAAAGAATGCGGACTAAATTTGAACGTATTAAATTATTTGTTGATAATGATAAAAAAGGAGTTGGTGAATCGGTACAATCTTTACAATCTTTACAATCAGATATTAAAGCTGTATCTCTTAATAATTCTAATGAAGATTCTACGTATGAAGACTTATTTTATAAAGAAATTGTCAAACATATTTTTTCGGTAAAAAATATTGGTTGTCTTACAAATCGATGCGATCTTGAAATAATAATTGGGAAAAAATTAAAAGAACAATTACGAAATATTTCAAAAAATATTATAAATTTAGAATCAATTAAAAATGATGTTTCAATTAAAAATTATTTTGAATCATCTTTAGACGATGCAAAAGATGACGAAAAAGAAGACAAAAAAAAATTTCGTTTAGATATCTTAATATATTGTATATATATATTAACAACTACATATGAATTAATAATACCAGATAAAAAAACGGTATGTGCTAAAATATCAACCACGTGTATAGATACACCATTTGTATTACCAACTTCTGTATCTGATAAACCCAATAAAAAAACTATAGAAGAAAATACTAATGCACAAATATTAGCCGACCCTATCAAATATTTAGAAATTTTATTTAATCCAATTCAAATGGAATATAAAACGATGAACGTACAAAAAAAATCATTAGAAAAAAAAATAAAACCAATCTCAAAATTTGAAAAGGCTAAACTAGCTAATCAAGATGAAATTAAAAAAAATATTACAGAAATAAATTTAAATGAAAAAATATATATGGATAATAAAGAAATATATACTAAAATAAAAACTTTTATAGATAATAATAAATTTGATAAGACAAAATCGTATTTAGTGTATGATCCTACATATTCAATAGATAAAGTTTATAGGGATATTTTATTGTATGAAACTTTACCTCCAACACCTCCAGCTCCAACACCTGCAAAAGCAACAGCAGCAACAGCAGCAACAGCAGCAGCAACAGCAGCAACAGCAGCAGCACCAGCACCAGCACCTTTACAAGGTGGAACAATAGAAGATATTACTTTGAACCAGTCATATTTATCAGAAATATTTGAATTAGTACAATCAATTAATCTACTACGATTTCATATTGATAATTATAAATCTAAAAAACAAGCATATGATGAATTATATAAAAATCATACTAAAAATATAAAAAATATTGAATCATATATTAAAGTGCGTAATTCAATAGGGGGAATATTCGACGATGCTGTCAAAGCTAAACGTATTCCTATTGATAATACAATGAATATTACAAATATAAAATATATTATATCTAAAATAAACGAATATGCTTCTTCTCAACCAGAATCAGATGTATTTATTATAAGAATTTTATTGGAAACATATAGTACAATATTAAATAATATGAAAGAAGGGGAAAAATTAATTTTTGATTTTGGTAAGATATCTATACGTGAATTAATTATCAGTTTGAAATATATAAATAAATAAAATAAATAAAATAAAATAATTAATATAAAATTTTAAATATTTATTGATTTTTTATTATCGTATATATATATAATATGGATCGTATATTATATAGTTTAATTGAATCAACACAATCTACGCAATCTACGCAATCTAAACAATCTAATACAAATAATGATAATAATATAGATTCATTAAGCTCATTGGAATCAGATATTTATAAGAAGATAGAAGATACTCCTAATATTTTTAATTTATATTTACAAAATCAAGTAGGAGGTGGAGAGAAAGAAGATGCGGAAAAAGTTAAAAAATTTATTGAATTATTAGAAAAATATAAAGAGTTAGAAAATTTAAAATTAACCTCTACCGACACAAATATAGAAACAACATTAAAAGAAATAAAAGCTCAGATTGAATCGTCTACATCAACATTAGAGGATATTGTTGGACCTTCTTTTATCACACAAAAATTGCCAGTAATTTTAGAAAGTATACGTTCTGAAGGTTCTTCTTATAAAAAATTATCATCGATTCGAACATTATTAGCTCCAGAAGATAACACAAAGACCATTTTAAAACCATTTCAATCGGCATATAGAACTTTCAAAGAGACAATATCTGCGATAAAAACTGATATTAAAGTATTAGATTTAAATGACCCTGCGCAGGTTGCTAAATTAGTAGAAAAAATTGCACCAAAACTTGCAGAATTAAAAGTGAATAAATCACAAATTGATGAATTAATTAAAAAATATCAGGATGAGAATATTAAATATAAAACAATTTATGAAGTTGATTTAAGCTTACAAAAAAAAGAAACTAAAATAGGAACTATTAATTTTATTCAACTGGGAACGTCATTGGCAGAAGCTGATATATTATCTACATATGATGGAACCGATACAATGAGAATAAATAATGAAAATAATCCAAATGAAGCTATTAAAGACAATATTACAACTTTTTTTAAATCTACAGAAAAATTACGTTCACCGACTGGTGATGCATTAAATCTTACAATAAAAAAAGAAGAACTTACGCAATTAATTGCTCCACAATTTAATTCAGATGGAACTATCTCGAGTAAATATTCTTCAAAACAATCTTCAATACAATCTTCAACAAAAGTAGGAGGTACTATACCAGCTGCATATGCAGAATTTGAGTCTAGATTAATTGAATATAAGATATCATATGATAATTTAAGACGTGAAATAAATTTATATAATTTTAATCAAATATCGATAATTATGCACATGATATATAGTTTTATGGTTTTAACAAACAGTATATTTCACGTTCCAAATTATATTATTTATCAATATATTGGTAAGGGGACAATAAATTTTTATCTAAGAATTTTAACTACGATGCAGAATCATTTTACGGATCCTCGTAAAAATAAAAAACCATATGTTATTGAAATGAGAAAACGACATTTCTTAACGATTGTCAGACTAACAGATTTTTTAACTAAAATTAAAAAACAATTTGCTTTAGGTGCAAAAGATAAAATTTGGATTGATGGTTCTGCTGATAGTATTAGAGAAAATTTTACATTATTAAATCATTTTAGATTAATTCTAGAAGATTACAATGTCCAAAATGCAAATAAAGTTAGTATCTATGCTAGAATAAATAATATTGGTTTTACAACACCTGATTTTAATCGACAAATGTATTTCTCTGACCATGAAAAAATATCATACGCAAATAAAGATTCGGATATTGCAGAATTAAAAGCACTACAAGAAAAACTCTTATCAGACCCTGTAAAAAATAAAGAAAAAATAGAGAAAATAAAGAATGATATCGAATTAATAAATACTCCTACAATTGATGATCGATTATTATGGATACAAAAAAATATATGCACATCATATAAAACTTTATCTGACGATTTTCCTCCAATACAATCGGTTAAATTTACAGAAGTATTTGATTCGGATCAATATCCGTCGAATGATGATATTTCTAAATATATGAGTTTGGCAAATAGAATTAATACTGGTATTGGAACATGTTTAATTACATATGGATATTCTGGAACAGGTAAAACATATACTTTATTTGGTAAAGGCAAAGATATAACAAAGACATCATCTAATACTATTCAGGGATTATTACAATCAACATTAAATGATCTTAATGGATTAGTGGGAGTTCATTTTAGAGTATTCGAAATTTACGGATACGGCTTCACATATCCAGAATATTGGACGGAAGGAGATGCAGTTAGAATAGATGAAATAGAAAATAATATTATAAGTTATAAATTAGACCTTGTTGGCTCAACCATTAAACCTCGTGAAGATATGATTGTTGAAGCGAATAAAATAAGTACGTTTATTGAAGAAAATAAATTAACATCGTTAGCCGAACCATTTTATACGATAAATAATTCAGTATATACGCCAACAAACACAGTTAAAGGGTTTCAATTTATACCAGGGTCCAAGGTTAAGGAAGTATTTGCAAATTTTGAAACCTTAACAAATGATATTGATTTGATAAGAAAAAGTTCAAATAAAACTGATATAAAAATATATCCAGGCAATTTAACTCCGAATCCTTCTAAAAAACCCCCACCTAGACGTATTAGAGATACTCCAAACAATAAAGAATCATCCCGTTCAGTTTTAATATATGATTTTGTTATTGGGATTATGGAGAATAATAAAGTTAAACCAGTATCATTTTTAATTATAGATTTACCTGGGAGGGAAAATATTCCTAAAACATTTGTTGATTCGTTTATACCAACACCTACGACGAATCAAGTATCTGAAAATGTCCCAGCTTCTAATCTATCTGATATTCTAAGATGGGGTTTTAATAAGGATCTTAAACAACTTAATACACTAATATTTAATTTAGATTATTCAGCTGGGTTAGCTATATTAAAAGAAAATGTTGGATCTATTAGAGATGAGTTTATTAAAAAAAAAGTTTTAAATTTTAAACAAAAATCTACTCAATCACTTGAAAATATAATAAATTATTGCAAATATATTGATTACAGACGTCAATATATAGAATTAACAAATGGTGATATAAAAGATGTTAACGCAGATATAGATGCATATAATAAACAAATTAAACAAATTAAACAGTTTAAAGATAATTATCAATTATTTGATGTAATTAAATGTAGAGGAGATTCTAATATATATTTAAAACATATTCGATTAATGTTAGTATGTATGTCATTATATCCATTATCTGTACCAATATTAGCAGAAGAAATATTTGAATCATTTATAGATGATCCAAAAAATAAAAGTGTATTAACAGAAATATACGATAAATCTATTAAAATGAATTTTAAATTTAGAAAGGAAGAACATACCAAAAATATAAATTCCTATCCAGTAATAAATTTCCCTTACAACAAACAAACTCACACAATGACTGGTTCTTTTACAATTTATGATGAATTTATAAATACATTTGGATTAAAAATAAATGATAATATTCGTAATAAAGATGGTTGGAAAGTTAATAAAAGATTACATGGATATGAACAATTTTATGCCGATGAAAACGGAAATAATAAACAAGGGAAAATAATATTTTTTATTCATTTAATGAATAGATTAATTTTATTGAAAAAATTTGATATAATAAATACAATTTATCAAACAATAATTGACCAAAAAATTAATAATTATATTCGGTTATATCTTTCTGATTTAAATAGTTATCTTGAGATAAAATCTTTAATTGATGCTTTATTAAAAGATAAATTTAAGGGTGAATATTTAAAAGATGAAATAAATAAATTAACAATACAATATAACTCAGATAATGAAATTTATACAGTTGACCATATATTTAACTTAATTAAATATGATTACAATATTAATGGATTTGAAGGGATATATATTAATGAGAATATTAATGGTTTGATACAATATTTATCAGATGAAAAATTAGTTGGAACACCTAATGTTGAAAAACCAGCTTTACAAATATCAAAACCATTTTATGCACAACAACGTGATGCTCGTTTATTATTAATGTCAATTGGTGTCCAAAATGCAGATTTAACTGATTTATCACAAAGTCAAGCTGATGTAGTATTAGTTAATGCGGTGCCCGGGGCTACAGTTCGAGAGGGGGCAGATCAAAGTATAATAAATGCTGCCGCAGCATTTACTCAACCTCAAGTTGTTGAACAAACACGACAGAAACCAAGATTAAAACAAAATACTGAGCCCGATGCAATGAAGCGTAATAAAGACAATATTATAAGCATATTTGATTTAGATACAGAATCTGATATCATCCCTAATTTATTCAGATCCGGAATGATATATACAAGTACTAAATTTCAAACAACATCTACTCCTTTACATGTTTTAGATTATATATATGATTATATTATATCTCAATACGATTCATCTCATATATATAGTAATAAACAACCATTAATAGAAAATATTTTAAAACCATATTTACCACAACTAAAAGCAGATAATACGATGGATTTTACTACATCAAGATTAGTTGATTTTAAAATGTTCTATTTATTTGCAAATTATGGCAAGGAAGAAGGTAAAGATGAATTACATGAATTAAAATGCTATCAACAAAATGTATTATTACAAAATACTTCAAAGTTTATTGAAGCAATATATAAATAAGTTTGTAAAATTATTTTATACTTATTATTGTTTTATTAAGCTAAAGCAAAAAAAATTATAATAACTTATTAAATAATTTTACAAA
>Ga0114966_10005254_pt1 | contig 10999 bp, 12 predicted proteins | sample M_130207_XF_Meta_FD_87029 | JGI IMG/M metagenome (GOLD analysis project Ga0114966, IMG submission 87029) | Freshwater microbial communities from Lake Montjoie, Canada to study carbon cycling - M_130207_XF_MetaG | ecosystem: Environmental > Aquatic > Freshwater > Lake | place: Lake Montjoie...
TATATCAATCACAACTAATTGAGGTATCAAATATAATTCTAGATTTCCTACAATTATTTATAAAATAAAATAATGCGCCTTCAGGATTCGTTTGCCATTCTTTATTTAATAGAACCCCTCCTTTCATATTTATAAAATTCTTAAATACCATTATTATATAATAATGAAATATAAATAATTAAGTATTCTAAATAAATATAATTATAAATTATATAGTCTATTAAGACTAAATAATTTTTATTTTTTTTTATAATTTACAATAACCAAATTTTATAATTTAAGCAGTGGCAACCTCAGCCTTGACAGCCTTGGCGAAGTGAGGAGACATGTACTTTTGGAGGTTAAAGTAGGTAAGCTCATCTGTCTTCTTAAGCTTCAAGAGGGCAGCAAGCTTGGTATCAGGGATGATCTTGCGACCATTGTCCTTGTCCTGGAGCTTATGAGCACGGATGTAGGTGTTGATCTCACGGGTAACATCAGTGCGAGCCATCTCGGTTCCCTTCTCCTTTCCAAGGAAAGAAGCAAGCTCATCAGAGATCTTGGTGGGCTTGACAAAACCAGAAGGAGCACGGTTACCAGCCTTGCGCTTGCGCTTGGAAGATTGCTTTTGAGCAGCCTTGACCTCACGAGACCATTTCTTCTCAAGAGTTCTGTACTCAGTCTTCAAAGAGGAGATAAGGGTACCAAGTTGTTGAAGCTTGGCAAGGAACTCAACAGATTGCTCGGCAAGAGGAGCCTCAGCATCAGCACCCTCAGCAGCAACGGCAGCAACGGCAGCATCAACAACAGGGTTTTCAACAGGAGCAGGAGCAGCGTCAACCTTAGGGGCCTTAGGCTTTCTAGCTTTCTTCTCTACTGCGGCAGCAGTATCAACAACAACGGGAGCAGGAGCAACGACTTGTTCAGTCTCAGTCTTAGATGTAGTTTTCTTTGGCATCTTATTATACTATATAGTAGTAACTAGCTTTTAAGTAGTTTTTAGGTAAATAATATATATTGTTACGATAATATGATAATATATAAATTAAATCATATATATAATACCGCACTACACAAAATTAAAAGTATCCAAAACTTTGAAAAAGCCATGGTATCGATGTAGCAGCCTCTTGATTAACTAATGTTAAAGATCCTAGTACATAACATGCTCCTAAAGCTTTGCTATCTCTGTCTACTCCGCTATTTACTATTTTTTCTAAAACTTCTAATACAACTTTTTTAACATTTGTCATATTTTGTTCATTGTGAATATAGTGCATATTCAGATTTCTAAACGGATCGCCTGATGGTGGACATATACTTCTTTTTGTTTCTGGTGTTATTTGTGCTCTGTAATTCCATATATCTGCTAATTCTCTCAAAAATTTTATAATCTGATTTCTATTCAAAGAGAGAAGCCATTGACTATTCGAATAATTACCTAAAGCATCGATATTCTGAAATAATGATAATGCTCTAAGTTCAACCATTTTTTCAATTGAAATACCTTGTGTATCATCTTCATAATGTAAATTTACATGTATTTTTAATATTCTGCTTATTTTTATAATTGATTTAATTGTTTTTATTACTGATTCTGGTATTAGGGTTCTATTATATGGATTTCTAATTGATTCAATATCTTTTGACTTTAAAAATAAATTATGGAGAGAAATTATATCAAAACCATAAATAAACCCGTCTTCATCTTTGTAACTTATAAATTGATGGTAATTAATTTCTTCAACAGGTTCCATTGTAACAAAATCATCTGTATTAGTACATAGTTTACGATTTATTGCTGCTGGACCATGAAGTAATTTATATTTTCTTGCCACATTTCCGCGAAATATCTTTTGAATTTTAATTATATATGATGAAAAATATAAGAATGAATATATACGTGTTAACAATTGATTTTTATTTCCGCTAATTTTTAACTTATAATTTTTTGCTATCATTTTTAATTGAGATAAGTTATAATTGTATCTAGTCATTTCGTCATAATTTATTATAGTTGGAATACTTATATTTTCCTCGCTAATTTTTACAGGTTTCTTAACTATCGTCATATTTTTTTCACAATTAGACGTAATATTAGCCATATATTCATCTATTAAGCTTTCCGAGCTCTTATTTTTTTTCAAAGAATCGTTCATATATTATTTATATATATTTTTCTTTTTGAACTGTTTTTTTATATTATTTAAAAATAAAATGCTTACCATAACCAGTAAGCTTAAAAAATGACACCAGATCATAATTTCATTTATATTTAAAAAAAAAATTGATTTAAAGATAATACAATAGTGTAATGTATACTACTAAGAATGTCTAGCGCAATCATCGACGGAACTAATATTGATACCACTGTATTCTCATACAGTGCTCCTAAGGCCAACCCTTCTGGAGGAAAAGTTGTTAATTTGTATAATAAGCACTTTAAGGAGTCGCTTACTTTGTCTACACCATTAATGCTCACCTGGGGAGCTCAAGAGGGTATGGATCAAGCTAAGAATCCTACTGGAAAATTCACTATGTCACTTCAATTTCCTAGCAGCGATTACAGTAATGCTGATGCTGAGGCTTTCTTGAGATCAATGCGTGCTCTCGAGGCTAAGATTAAGGCTGATGCTTTGACTTATTCTAAGGAGTGGTTTGGAAAGGAAATTAAGAGTGCTGATGTTATGGAAGAGAAATTTAATGTTATGCTTAGACATCCTAAGAAGGAGAAGGGTAGCATTGAACCTGATTTGAATAAGCCTCCTACTCTTACTGTTAAGGTACCTTGTTGGAAGGGTGTTTGGCAATCTGAAATTTATGACGAGGAAGGAACTCCTCTATTCTTAAAGGGAAAGAGTCCGGCTCATGTAACTCCTCTTGATTTCTTGAAGCCTAAGACTCATGTAATCTGCTTGATTCAATGTGGCGGATTATGGTTTGTAAATGGAAAGGTTTCTGTTACTTGGAACTTGAAGCAAGCAATTGTCCAAAAGCCTAAGACTTCTTCTATTGTAGAGGGAACTTGCTTCTTGAGACCTAAGGCTGCTGATGTTGAGAAGCTTAGAACTCTTCCTCCTCCTGAAGACGACATTGATCCAGATGGAGCTGTAGCTTCTACTATTGTTGAGGATTCAGATGAAGAGTTTGAGTTACCTGCTCCTACTCCTGCTCCTGTTGTAGAAAAAGTTGTTGAAAAAGTTGTTGAGTCTGTAGTAACACCTGCTGCTGCTGAGCCTGAGAAGAAGAAACGCGTTATTGCTAAGAAGAAGGATGTATAAAAATATAAAAACATAAAAATTTCATAAAAACAAAAATAAATAAAATTGGGTAAAACTCTTTTTTATTTATTATAATTAATAATTTAAATACTTATTTTAGATTAAATATTGTCAGTTCCAATATCATGTTTATCTTCTAGTACTTTTAATTACATCTAGCTCTTGAAAGTCTAACATATATAATCTTAATATTTTTACTAAAATTAAAAAAAAAAATGAATTAAAAAATACTAATTATATCATATATATAAATACTAAAATGACTACTACTTTAAATACTTTAATTGAATTTACATTAAATGATGATACTGAACGCGCAATTTTTGAAGGCTGTAAAACAGGTGTTCTAAATGAATATTTAGCGGATACAAAATCTACATGGTCTAAGGGAACATTTTATCTAGGTGGTTTTATCATAATGAAACCAGACGATGAAATCACATTGAAAAAAATTGATGAAGTAAAAATAACGAGAGAAAAGAGATATAAAGAATATGGAGGGCCATGTAATAGTGCTGAAATGGCTAGTATTTGGAGGTCTGAAAGGCAATTAGCTGAAATGGAAAATATTGTAAAAAAATATACAGAGATTTTAAAATATAGATATTTAAAGGAACTTGAAAAAACAAAGTTAAATAATGATGTTAACAATGTTATTGTATCATTCACACTCTAAATAATAACAACCTTTACAATAATATCAGTTTTCTCTGATACATCGTATATATCTCGCTTTACCTTTGATAAACCTTCATTTTTTATTCTATAATATTGTTCTCTCTTCATATATAAATTAGAAATAGGAATTTCACATTCTTTTTCTCCAATATTTATTTGAATAGACTTATTTAATAATATCATATTTAGTAGATCACTATAACCATATATTTCTTTTGTAATAAATATATTATTATCATCATCAATTTCTATGCCTTCTGGAAGCTCGGGTTCACATATTACTATTATTTCACATCCAGAACCATCATAATATGACTCATTATGCCATAATGGAACCAAAAATAGTTCATCACCAATATATAATTTATATAAATTATTATTAAGTAGATCATTTATGCTTGGATTTAATTTATAGACTTCAACATTATCATATTTTTTAACTACTATCTCTCTAATAACTTCCAAAATCTCTTGGCTTAAATGAAGTACAGAACGATTATTAGAGAGAAAAGTATAAATGTGAAATGCTGTATCTTTATCTAAATCGTCAAATAACTTAACAGATGTTCTTTTTCCAGCCGTTATTATATCATTTACAATTTTAGTAAGAAGCTCATTGTATTTTCCTTCAAAAACAGTCTTCATAAAACCTTTTAGAATATCAGAATAGAGAGAAGAATTGACTGAATTATCATCGTCTTCTTTTATGTCATGTTCTATATCATCATAATTTAAATGTTTAATTTCTCTCTTCAAGTAGTGATAAGCTTCGTTTATCTTTTGAAATTTTCCATTTGACTCGTGAGTATTCCCATTCTTATCAGGATGATTTTTTAATGCTAACTTTCTATATTGTTTCTTTAAGTATTCTAATGTTAAATCTTCATATTTTGTATATGTAAAATCTATTTCTAGTATTTCAAATGCATCTTTATAATTCATAGACAAATATGAATTATAAACTTTAAGTATTAAAAATATAAATTATTTTTATATCATTCTATTATATAAAATGGCTATTCATACAAGTGCTATTACTTATAGAAGAGGTATTCCAAATGGATACAATAATTTCTATTTTGTTGCTCAAGCAAATAACACAATTCCTGCTCCTATGAGTTTATATATTAAAGGGTTTAATTTTTATAACAGAAATGTTAGTTATGCTGTTACTGGACGTCAGGTGTATCCATGGCGTAAATAAACCTAGAAGTTATGAATTAACTTGGTTAAATATAAAAGATAATTTTCTACATGATATATTGGTCTATAGTTGTTGTTGTAATATTGAAAGAATGTATATGTCTTAAACAAGATTTTAGACAAATGTTCTCTCTTAATAACTTTCTGTTCAACGAGTGAAGAGAGAATATACCAAATACAATCACTTATATCAAGGTTATATATGAATATATCATAAAGTATATCTCTGAATTTTAGAAACTGTAAATCATTAATGTTTATTAAGTTAGTTATTATTTTATTACAAATAATTTTATACTGTAACATAAGATCTTCATTATAGATATGGAGTATTTTTATGTTTGTTATATTTTCTGGTTTAAGTTTTGCGGGAAGTTTTGCCTTAACACATTTAACATATGCGGTTTTAGTAGGTCGACTTATATTAATTATTTCACAACAATTTAGTACATTATCAGGTATAAAACTTATTTCTTCGGTTATTATTACAAACTTTAAATCAATTGAGTTTGAATTATTTTTTTGCATATAACTATAAAAATTCTCTAATAATTCACTATGTATATCATGAAAATATTTACAAACTATTATACCAGACTTCTCTGTTTTTGCTGATATAATATCTATAATTTGTTGATAAATCTCATGCCAAAGTAGTTTTGAATTACAACCTAAGAGAGACATATCAACTTCATAATGTATATCACTTATTTTAAAGAAATATTGCTGCTTATTATATGTTAAACTTATTTTTTTTTCATATTTTAATTCGGTTGGACTATATTTTTTTATTGACTTTAACATCTGAGTATATTTTCCTGTTCCATTTGGACCAAAAAAAATTAAGTTTTTAAGCTGGTCTAGATTCTTTGGAAATTTTTCATATATTTTGTCTAACTTAGGATGTAAGTTTTCTCTATTATTTTCAGTTATGTATTCCTCAAAATGAGTCTCATAAAATTTCATTATTATTTATATATCATATTCTTTATTTAAATTTTAAACCAAATATATAATGAATTTATAAATTAAAATACTTATTTTAATCGTGTAAATATATAACTTAAAAACAAAATAAGATATATATTAGTTTATAATGAATATTGTAAAAAAAATTGAACAATACGACGAAAATAATTGTTTTTTTTGCGAACCTATAAAAAATAATGTGATGAATGATGGTAATTTTATCAGAATAATTTATTCAACTCATAATTTCACATTAAATGGAATTTATTTACTTTTAACTCTGAATGATATATCATGTGAAAAATACTATACAAAGTATAGATGTAATTTTAATGTCTTAAATCATAAGGATATTATTGATAACCTTAAAATAATTGAAGAAGACCTTCTTAAAAAATGCGAAATTAAAGAAAAAATTCCACAATTTAAAATTAATGAACAATTAAAAAATGGAAATTTAAAAATATTTACGGATATTGGTAACAAAACTGTTTGTTCATTTATTCTTAAAATATCCGGTATTTGGGAAACTCAATATAATTACGGGTTAACATATAAATTTATTAAGGTTACTTAATTATTTGCTGTAAAACCCATCGGTTGTGAAATATTTTAGAATTGTATATATAATTATTGATGATATAGCTGATAATACTCCTAATAAATAAACCATACTAGATGTTACCTTAGATATTTTACCTGTTTTTTCAAAACTATCCGAAGAAATATTTGTATAAACAATATACAATTGAATTAGAATAAGTATTATATTTATATTACTAAATGAATTATAACTACTAGAAATATGATTGTCCAAAATAATAGTTTTATATGTTATCATTAAATACAATATGAATGCTATAACCCCAAGCATTAATAAAAAGGGGCCTGCTGTTAACAAAATTGTGTATAAAATTTGAAGAATTGATTGTCCTTCTGTTATTTTCATTATGCTATTAAATAAAATTAACAATATCATCATTATACCTAAAATTAACACGGAATAACCGGTTATATATGATCCTAAAGAAACATTACCTTCAGAAAAAAATCCAATTACAAATGATACAATTGCTGAAATAATAAATCCTTTATATATACTTGAATACCAATCTGACATATATATTAATATATAATAATATTAATTTATATATCCTTTTTGATTGACCCAATTTGTTCTCTTAAGTCATCTATTTCTTTTTGCATATTTTTCATCTTCAATAAAAGCAATGGAATTAATTCCATGTAGTTCACCGTTTTAAATCCTAAATTACTATCACTTATTAATTCTGGAAATAATTCTTCAACATCTTGAGCAATAAGACCATAATGCTTTTTCTTTTTAGCATCATTTTTTAATTTATATTCAACTGGTTCTAAATCTAATATTTTTTCTATTTTAGAATCAGAAATTACTTCTATGTCTTCCTTATGATTTTTGTCCGAAGTATTATAAATTGAACCATTTACATATAAATCTGTATATATGTATACTGATTTGATTTTGTTAGCAGGAGTTATATATATTTGTCCATTTGTAGACACTTTTGAAAAAACCCAATCAGCTTGACTCACTGTAGGAGAGACAACAAATTGTTTAATATTCTGGGTATATGATGGCTGTTTACCTCCATAATTTGCTACTGTACTTATTAGAGACATGTTATAATATATAATATATTATATTGTTTTTATTTTATTAAATTTTATATTAATATAAAAAATTTATCATATACTATAATATAATGGACAATAGAACACCATCGTTTTTATCTCAATCTAATATGCCTGATAGGTCTCAATATAATAATATTAATACAAACATGTTTAATACAAATACATCACATCCATTAATACCTAGTTCACAAGAGTATATGTTTTATAAAAAATATGTTTCAATTCATTCTGAAGATAGAAATTTTTTTAAATATCCTTCTGCATCTGATTTTGAAATTGAATTACCTGAAGATTTATTAAATGTTGCTGCTCTTAGACTTGTTAACTGGACATTTCCTGCGAATTACGATACATTTTCTACTCTTAATAATAATACTGTAATGTCATTTAGTATTAATAATCCTTATAATCCAAATATTAATGGGGTTACTAATATTTTAGTTCAAAAAACATTTGAATGTTTATTTTTGTCACAAACAGAAAATTATGGAATTAGAATACAAGATGGGTTTTATAATCCACAACAAATGGTTGTTGAATTAACTAATAAATTCAATTCTTTTATTACAAATAAATTAACAGATTATTTTACAACAAACTCAACTAATCCATTAAAAACTCCTGCTGAACAAGCTGACTATATAACAGCATTAAATGAATTAAATACTATTGGAGGATATAGTAATTTTATTATTGTTTATGATAATGTTGGTCAAAAAATATGGTTTGGTAATATATGCGATGGATTTATTTTAACTAATCAAACACGAGTTGTTGAAGATTTCATAACTCAGCCTTTAAATTGTGATATTAAAGCACAAAATCCTGATTTTTCAGATTGGGGTTTACCTGGTAATTTAGGTTTAGCTAGATGTAATATGATTTCGTCAAATGCAAAAAATTTTATTAATACACCTAATATAGCAACATATAATGGACAAACTGTTCCTAGATTTTATTATGGAGATATTTTCCCTGGTGATAATGGATACTGGTTACTGCCGAATCCTTTATTAACAGGTTCAGCAGTTCAATGGGTTGAATCTATATTTAAAATTAATTTTATGGGTCCAGGATATATGTACATGGAACTTGCTGGACAAAATTGTATAGATGAAACAGCTCCGTTTAATGTTAGTACTCATACAGTAACAACCAATAATACTAATGGTATTGTTAATTCTGCGTTTGCTAAAATTGCCGTCCCAACAACTCCAATAGCACAATGGTTTGACCGTGATTCACTTCCATATAAGTTCTATTATCCACCAGCAGAGAGAATGAGAAAATTTTCTATTAAAATTAGATATCATAACGGACAATCAGTTAATTTTGGTGAGTTTAATTATTCATTTGTCATTGAATTTACATTACAAATGCCGCAAATGTTAAGATCTTCTAATACAGCATTTGTACCTGCTTATCGTATGTAAATTATATATTATATTTATCAGATAACCATGACTTTAAAATAGTTATATCACATATTTTATAGTCTTCCTTTGTTTCTGAAACAAACGCTTTTATGTCTTTAAAATCAGGCTTTTTCATTTTTGATGTTTTATAAAAAATATAATCGCCTTTCGGACCTTTTCTAATGGATATACTTGAACTTATCTCTCTAATCATGTTACTACCTTCATCCAAATATTTCCTTACTTCATCAAATGTAATATTTTCAATTGGTCTATTTCCTAGTTCTTTTAAGTTCTTAGAATTTTCTCCCCACGATATGTAGAGACCAAATTTACCTTTTTTTAATATAACATCCTTTCCATTATGTTGTCCTAAAATATATTGGCTTTTTGCCGTCTTATTTGTGTCAATTATGTCTTCAGACGTAAAGTTCCCTTTTTCTAGAAGTTTAGTATCTACATCTTTTTTTATAGGTTTAAATGTAATTTCTTCCTTACCATCAACTTCTTCAACGCATTTTATAACAGGACCATATTTACCTATCATATAAGTATTATTTTCGTCGATTTTTATCTCTATTTTTGTTTCATCTTTTAAACCATCAACTAAAGTATCTATTTCTTTATTACATTTATTACATAATTCATGCCAAATATGCTCACCCTTAGAAATTTTATCTAACGCATCTTCCATAAGACTCGTATAATTATAGTTAAACAGATCATCAAAATGTTTTTCTAAAAATTCCATAACAACTCTTCCCAATGGTTGTAATACAAGTTTACCTTTTTCATTTCCAAATTCTCTCTTTGTTTCAATTTCACAAATTTCGTCATTTTCTAATTCATAATCTTTACATAGAAGTCCCTTACCTTTTATGTCTTCCTTTTTAACATATCCTCTTTCTTGAATTTTATCAACTAGAGAAGAAAATGTGGAAGGTCTACCTATCCCCCTTTCTTCTAGAAGCTGGACCAACCTTGCTTCAGTATAATGTTGTTTTGATCCCTTAATTGAAACTCTCGCGCATATTTTTTTATAAGGAATAACCGAATTTTGTTTAATTTGTTGAAGATATTGATATTCTTTATTTTCTGTTGAATACTTTTTTGAGACGATTTTCCATCCAGGGAAGTCAATTAATTCACTTGTATAAACAAATTTCATATCTTGAAATGAAGAAATATTTGCCGTAACAGAATAAAAAGAAGCAGAAGTCATACAGCTCTCCAAAGTGTTCTCCCAAATTAACTTATACATTCTTCTTTCCTTCGAATCCATATTTTCAGGAAGTTCGTAGAGAGAAATATTTGTAGGTCTAATAGCTTCATGAGCTTCTTGCCGAAGGCTGTCCTTGACTTGCGGTGGCGGTTTATCAGTTTTCTTCACTTTCTTCTTTTTCTCAGGTTCCTTTGTAACCTCATCCTTTGTAGCCCCGGTAGCCATGCTCTCAATATTTTCACTAACATATTTTTCTCCCTGAGCATAAGTGCGAACAATATATTCCTTCACAGTATCCAAAAACTCGGCACTATATGTCTTCGAATCTGTTCTCATATACGTTATAAATCCACCTTCATATAGTAGCTGACAAATTCGCATTGTTTCCTTTGGCGCATAATGTAGCTCGTTGCTAGCAACTTGTTGAATTCTTGATGTTGTAAATGGATCTGGAGGCTTCTTATATACTTTAACAGGTTGTGTACAATTATAAATATGAGAGAAATCAGCAGAACCATCCAAAAAATCTGTTATTTCATCTTCAGATTCATGCTTTCCTTGAGGACTTAGATCAA
>Ga0114966_10005255_pt1 | contig 10996 bp, 9 predicted proteins | sample M_130207_XF_Meta_FD_87029 | JGI IMG/M metagenome (GOLD analysis project Ga0114966, IMG submission 87029) | Freshwater microbial communities from Lake Montjoie, Canada to study carbon cycling - M_130207_XF_MetaG | ecosystem: Environmental > Aquatic > Freshwater > Lake | place: Lake Montjoie...
AATGACACGAGCGAAGCGACTGCATGAGACCGTTGAAAATAAAATAACTACGACGAATGACACGAGCGAAGCGACTGCATGAGACCGTAAAAAAAATAACTACGACGAATGAACTATTTCTCATCCGATTTTAAACTAGGGATTCTCGGTGGCGGACAACTCGGCAAAATGCTCTTGGCCGAAACCAGAAAATTCGATATCCAAACCTATGTACTTGACCCAAGTAATGACGCACCTTGTAAAATAGGTTGCAACACTTTTGTTCAAGGAAGCTTAATGGATTTTGAAACCGTTTACAACTTTGGAAAACAAGTTGATGTTTTAACTTTCGAGATTGAATTAGTCAATCTTGAAGCTCTAGAAAAATTGGAAGCAGAAGGAAAGAAAGTATACCCTTCTCCAAAAACCTTGAAACTAATTCAGAATAAAGGAATTCAAAAAAATTTTTATGTTCAAAATAACATTCCAACAGCTAATTTTAAAAGATTTGACTCTTTAGAAAATCTAAAGTCAACAATCGTTAATCAACAATCAGAAATCACATTCCCTTTCGTATGGAAATGTACCGAATTTGGCTATGATGGCAATGGTGTAAAAATTGTTAGAACTACCGCCGATTTAGAAAATTTACCAAATATTGAATGTATAGCCGAAGAAATGGTGCCATTTTATAATGAATTGGCTGTTATTGTTGTGCGTTCCGTTTCTGGAGAAGTAGCAACCTATCCTGTGGTAGAAATGGAATTCCATCCCGAAGCCAATCAAGTAGAATATGTGATTTGCCCAGCAAGAATTGATGATAAAATTGCTCAAAAAGCAACCGAAATTGCATTACAAGTTTCCAAAGCATTCCATCATGTTGGTATACTGGCTGTTGAAATGTTTCAAACGGTAGAAGGTGAAATTCTAGTCAACGAAGTAGCGCCAAGACCACACAATTCAGGACATCATACCATTGAAGCCAGTTATACTTCTCAATTTGAGAATCATTTGCGCGCTATTTTAAATCTTCCTTTGGGAAATTGTGAAAGCAAAGTTGCCGGAATTATGGTAAATTTGGTTGGCGAAGAAGGTTTTTCTGGAAATGTAATTTATGAAAATATCGAAAAAATAATGGCCATTGACGGCGTTACACCACATATTTACGGCAAAAAAGAAACGCGTCCTTTCCGAAAAATGGGACATGTTACGATTGTAAATGACAATATGACTGAAGCAAGAAAAATTGCTGAAGAAGTAAAGAATAGTATTAGAGTAATCTCAATTTGAAAATTAGATAATTTGGAAATTTGAAAATGATATTTTCGAATAACCGAATCAACAAATAACCAAATAAACTAAAAATGAGCAAAGTAGCCATAATAATGGGAAGCATCTCCGACATGCCTATCATGCAAGAAGCCATCGACATTCTAAAAGGTTTTGATATTGAAACCGAAGTAGATATTGTTTCAGCACACCGAACTCCAGAAAAATTATTCGACTTTAGTAAAAATGCGCACACTCGTGGTATTTCGGTAATTATTGCAGGTGCTGGTGGCGCTGCACATTTACCCGGAATGGTTGCTTCTATGTCGCCATTGCCAGTCATTGGCGTTCCTGTAAAATCGAGTAATTCTATCGATGGTTGGGATAGCGTATTGTCTATTTTACAAATGCCTGGCGGCGTTCCTGTAGCCACTGTTGCCTTAAACGGCGCAAAAAATGCCGGAATATTAGCGGCTCAAATTATTGGCAGTCATGATAAATGCGTGCTTGACAAAATCCTATTTTATAAAGAAAGCCTAAAAGATGCGGTGAATAAATCATCGGATGATATGAAAAAATAATTTCATTAGAAGCTAATCCTGCTATACGTTGCAATCTTTTATTTTTTTAAAGAAAAAAAATAAAAGGATTTCCACTTCTATCAGGGCTAAAACAAAATAATAAATTCAACATTAACTTAAACTTTGCGCCTTTGTGCCTTTGTGAGCAAATGAAAATACTTACCCAAAAATTCCAAACCAAACACAATACAGCTCCTTTTTCGAAAATACATATTGAAGATTACAAACCCGCGTTTATCGAAAATATTGCTAAGGCTAGAGCAGAAATTGATGCAATAACGAACAATACAGAAACTCCAACATTCCAAAACACGATTGAAGCTTTGGATTTTTCAGGTGACGCTTTGGACAGATTGTCCTCCATATTCTTCAATTTGAATTCGGCGGAAACCAGTGACGAAATGCAGAAAATTGCCCAAGAAGTTTCGCCTTTATTAACCGAATTCAGTAATGATATTACGCTAAATGAAGATTTATTCAAAAGGATAAAAACAGTATACGAACAAAGAGACAAATTAAATCTAACTGCAGAACAAGCTACATTATTAGATAAGAAATTCAAAGGTTTTTCTAGAAATGGAGCCCTGTTATCAGAAGAAAAAAAATCTAAACTACGCGAAATTGATACTGAGTTAGCCAAGTTAAAACTCACCTATGGCGAAAATGTTTTGGCAGAAACCAACAACTATCAATTACATATTACCCTCGAAAGTGATTTAAAAGGTTTGCCTGAAGGAACTGTTGAAGCAGCCAAAGCATTAGCACAATCTAAAGATTTGGAAGGTTGGATTTTTACATTGGATTTTCCAAGTTATCTTCCGTTCGTGACGTATGCCGACAATCGTGCATTGCGAAAAGAAATGGCCATTGCAGCCGGAAAAAAAGCATTTCAAAACAACCAATTCAACAATCAAGAAATAACATTAAAAATTGCCAAACTACGTCATGAAAGAGCCAATTTATTAGGTTATGAAACCCATTCCCATTTTGTTTTGGAAGAACGAATGGCTCAAAATCCGGATAAAGTAAAATCGTTTTTAAATGATTTATTAGCCAAAGCAAAACCAGCAGCCGAGCGTGAATTTGCCCAACTTTCCGTTTTTGCAAAAGAATTAGATGGCATTGAAAAACTGGAAAATTGGGACGGTGCTTATTACTCTGAAAAATTGAAACGACAACTATTCAATTTGGATGATGAAAAACTAAAGCCTTATTTTCAATTGGAAAATGTATTGAATGGTGCTTTCGCAATTGCGGGCAACTTATATGGTTTAACTTTCACCGAAGTTTTCGATATTGACAAATACCACGAAGAAGTAACAACTTATGAAGTAACTGACGAAGTTGGCGGACTAGTTGCTATTTTCTACGCCGATTTTTTCCCAAGAAAAGGCAAACGAAATGGCGCTTGGATGACCAGTTTCAAATCGCAATACATCAAAGAAAATACCAACGAGAGACCACATATTTCCAACGTTTGTAATTTTACAAAACCCACAGCAACCAAACCATCATTACTAACTTTCAATGAAGTAACGACTTTGTTTCACGAATTTGGTCACGGATTGCATGGCATGTTAGCCAATACGGTTTACCCAAGTTTGTCGGGAACATCGGTCTATTGGGATTTTGTGGAATTGCCAAGTCAAGTGATGGAAAACTGGTGTTACGAACCGGAAGCCTTAGCGTTATTTGCAAAACATTATCAAACTGGAGACGTTATTCCACAAGAATATGTAGAAAAAATAAAGGAAAGTGCCAGTTTCCAAGAAGGCATGGCAACGTTGAGACAAATTAGTTTTGGATTGCTCGACATGGCTTTTCACAGCAACAATCCAACGGCTATTACCGATGTAAAAGCATTCGAAAAAGCAGCTTTTAAAGGCACTTCATTATATCCGGACGTTGCTGAAAATTGCATGAGTGTTTCGTTTTCTCATATTTTCAATGGCGGCTATTCATCGGGCTATTACAGCTACAAATGGGCGGAAGTTTTGGATGCCGATGCGTTCGCTTATTTCCAGGAAAAAGGAATTTTCAATAAAGAAGTGGCAACAAAATTCAAAGACAACGTACTTTCAAAAGGTGGTACAGAACTCCCAATGGAATTATACAAACGCTTTCGCGGACAAGAACCAAAGGCTGATGCTTTATTAAAAAGAGCGGGATTGATATAGATGTTAAATTACTTAGATAATTAGAAACCGAAGTTAACACTTCGGTTTTTTTATTGAAAAAGCAACAATAATCCTAGCCAAAAAATCGGAACGCTTTCCGCCCAAAATGAAGTGTAATATTTATTCCTTTTTTCATTTGCAAAAAACAAAAAAAGGAAGACTGTAGTCGCAACACCCGTTTTTAAAATCAAAGTTGGATAACTGAAATTGGAATCTAAAAACTCTAACCCAACGAATGCCATCAACAGCAAACTCCCAACCAACTTAGTGTGTTTCACGCCTATTTGTTGCGGCACGGTTTTCAAATGGGGATCATCGTGTTGCAAGTCGATGATTTCAAAAATTAATATCAGCACAAAAATTAAAAGAAACCGTTGCAATGCCAATAAAAAAACATCCGTTGTAAGTGGAATTCCCGAATTGATGATTGGCAAAAACAAAGTCACGCCAATCCAACACAGCGCCACGATATAAATTTTAATACCAGCCCAATTACGCGCATTTCTTCTGTTTGGAAAGAAGGGCAAAGTATAAAGTAAAGTCAGAATCAAAAAAACAAAAGCAATGATTTTGGTGATTTGTTCTAATTGCAGAAAAAAATATCCTGTTGCTAGAAAAGAAAAAAAACTTACTAATGCAATGCCTTTTAGTTGCGTTCTCATTTTCGACTTTTGACTTCGTGCTAAGGCATCGTACTTCACAAAATTATAGCCAACAATAGTTCCGAAAAAAGCAAATAAAGCAGTGGTCTCAATATTTGAAATAGGAAACAAAAAACCAGTCATTCGCACCAAAGCATAAACGGACAAACCAACATGTAGGCTTCCATTGATATAAAAATCAAAAAGTTTTTTGAGTGTTTGCATATTCAAAAATACTCAAACTGTTGATAAGAACTGTTTTTAGTTGAAAAATTCTCTAAACATTAGCCTTTGTTTAGGACAAAATTAGAACATTAATAATTACTTTTGTAGGCGTTAAAAACAACACAAATTACTACATACATTTTCCTATATGAAAACAGACGCTTTTGCTTTAAGACACATTGGCCCAAGAGAAACTGACCTTCAACATATGTTCAAAACTATTGGTGTTTCGACTATGGAACAGCTTATTTATGAAACACTTCCAGACGATATTCGGTTAAAATATGACTTGAATTTAGAACCTGCAATGACCGAATATGAGTTTGCAAAACACATTTTTGCCTTAGGAAATAAAAATAAAGTATTCCAATCATATATTGGTTTGGGATACAATCAAGCAATTATTCCTGCTGTCATTCAACGTAATGTTTTTGAAAATCCGGGTTGGTACACTGCGTACACTCCGTATCAAGCAGAAATTGCACAAGGAAGATTGGAAGCTATTTTGAATTTTCAAACCATGGTTATCGAACTTTCGGGAATGGAAATTGCGAATGCTTCTTTATTAGATGAAGGAACAGCAGCAGCTGAAGCCATGGCACTACTATTTGATGTTAGAACCCGTGATCAAAAGAAAAATAACGTTTGTAAGTTCTTTGTTTCGGAAGAAATTTTGCCGCAAACTTTATCCGTTTTACAAACACGTTCTACTCCAATTGGCATTGAATTAGTTATCGGAAACCATGAAACGTTTGATTTTTCAACTGATTTTTATGGCGCTATACTTCAATATCCTGGAAAACATGGTCAAATAAACGATTATTCTGGGTTTATTGCAAAAGCAAAATCTAATGAAATAAAAGTAGCCGTTGCAGCAGATATTTTGAGTTTGGCGCTATTAACTTCTCCGGGAGAAATGGGTGCTGATGTTGTACTTGGAACCACACAACGTTTCGGAATTCCACTAGGTTACGGTGGTCCACATGCTGCTTATTTTGCAACCAAAGATGAATACAAACGATCGATGCCAGGCAGAATTATTGGCGTTACCGTTGATACCAATGGCAATCGTGCTTTACGTATGGCATTACAAACTCGTGAACAACATATCAAACGTGATAAAGCCACTTCTAATATTTGTACCGCACAAGTTTTATTGTCTGTTATGGCCGGAATGTATGCTGTGTATCATGGTCCAAAAGGATTGCAATATATCGCTAATAAAGTGCATGCTTCGGCGGTGACTTTGGCAAACGAATTAGAAAGACTTGGTCTGTACCAAATTAATACAGCGTATTTTGACACCATTGCAATTAAAGCCGATGCCAAAAAAGTTCGCACTATCGCAGAACAAAACGAAGTTAATTTTTATTATATTGACGACAATACGGTTTCAATTTCGTTAAACGAAACCACATCTATTGCCGATTTGAATTTAATCATTTCAATTTTCGCTAAAGCAAATGATAAGCAGGCTTCAACCATTCAAAACTTATCAGAAAATAATCAATTGCCATCTAGTTTAGAAAGAACGTCTCCCTTTTTGCAACATGATGTTTTTAATAAATACCATTCCGAAAGTGCTTTGATGCGTTATATCAAAATGTTAGAACGCAAAGATTTGGCTTTGAATCATTCAATGATTTCACTTGGTTCTTGCACCATGAAATTAAATGCTGCATCGGAAATGTTGCCTTTAAGTATGCCTCAATGGAACAACATTCATCCATTTGCTCCCTTGGATCAAGCACAAGGTTACCAAGAAATGTTGGCTAAACTAGAACAACAACTAAATATAATAACTGGTTTTGCCGGAACTACATTACAACCTAATTCAGGTGCACAAGGTGAATATGCTGGGCTAATGGTTATCCGTGCTTACCATCAATCGCGTGGTGATCATCATAGAAATATTGCTTTAATTCCATCATCGGCTCACGGAACCAATCCGGCTTCTGCTGCTATGGCGGGAATGCAAGTAGTAGTGACGAAAACATTAGAAAACGGAAACATCGACGTGGATGATTTGCGTGAAAAAGCCATTTTACACAAAGACAACTTGTCTTGTTTAATGATTACGTATCCTTCAACACATGGAGTTTACGAAGCTGCCATCATCGAAATTACAAAACTAATTCACGATAACGGTGGACAAGTATATATGGATGGCGCCAACATGAACGCTCAAGTTGGATTGACAAATCCTGCTACTATTGGCGCTGATGTTTGCCATTTGAATTTGCATAAAACATTCGCTATTCCTCATGGTGGTGGCGGACCTGGTGTTGGTCCAATATGTGTAGCTCCTCAATTAGTGCCATTTTTACCAACAAATCCTGTAATTCCAACGGGTGGAGAACATGCTATTACAGCCATTTCTGCTGCGCCTTGGGGTTCAGCATTAGTTTGCTTAATATCGTACGGATACATTTGTATGTTGGGCGCAGAAGGATTAAAAAGTTCAACTGAATACGCTATTTTAAATGCCAATTATATCAAAGAAAGATTAAATGGCCATTATGCCACTTTATATTCAGGTGATATGGGACGTGCAGCACACGAAATGATTCTGGAATGCCGACCGTTTAAAGAAAAAGGAATTGAAGTAACCGATATCGCCAAACGATTAATGGATTATGGGTTCCATGCACCAACGGTTTCATTCCCAGTTGCTGGAACATTGATGATTGAACCTACAGAGAGTGAAGATTTAGCCGAATTGGATCGTTTTTGTGATGCGATGATTTCAATTCGAAAAGAAATAGAAGCCTCTTCTACAGCTGATGCGAACAATGTACTTAAAAATTCTCCACATACTTTAGCGATGATTACAACAGATAATTGGATATATCCTTATACTCGTGAACAAGCAGCTTTCCCATTGGATTATATTGCAGATAATAAATTCTGGCCAACCGTTCGTCGTGCAGATGAAGCGTTTGGCGATCGAAATTTGGTATGCAGTTGCGCTCCTATTGAAGCTTATATGGAAAATTAAATCCTCATAAAATGTCCCGATTTCTCGGGACATTTTATTTTAACAGCAATTATGAACGACATTCAAAATCAAGACGATTTGTATTTACTCGTTGACGAATTCTATAAAAAATTACTTTCCGACGATTCCATCAGTTACATTTTTACAGATGTTGTTAAAATAAAAATTGAAGAACATTTACCCATTTTAGTTACTTTTTGGTCACAAGCCATTTTAGGAACCGGCGGTTATGTAAAAAATTTGACTCAAATACACTTAGACATCAATAAAAAAGAACCTTTAACTCCTGAATTATTTACAATTTGGCTCAACCATTTTTATGCAACTGTTGATGAAAATTTTATTGGAGAAAAAGCTGAAAAAATAAAAACACAAGCGTTAAGTATTGCCACTATTATGCAAATTAAAATCGCACAAGTAAATACATAATATTATGTTGTTACTATTTTTTTTGAACTATAATGACGATTTAATAAATATATGCACGCATAACAATTTTTATACTGTTAATTAATTTATTATCTTTAAATTTACAATAAATTTTTCATTAGCAATTTAGAATGAACATAAAAATAACAGGTTCTGGAAGTTATATTCCAAATCAAATCGTTCCCAACATTAATTTTTCAAAACACAATTTCTTAAATGATGATGGAACTTCTTTTCATCATCCAAATGATGTAATTGCTGAAAAATTTAAAGAAATAACTGGAATCTCAGAACGCCGTTATGCCGATGAAAATTTAGTAACTTCAGATCTTGGATTTTTTGCAGCAGAAAAGGCCATTGCCGATGCAAAAATTGATCCTGAAACCTTAGACTACATCATTTTTGCGCACAATTTTGGTGATGTAAAGCAAGGCACGATTCAAGGAGATGCTGTACCCAGTTTAGCAGCAAGAGTAAAACAAAAACTCCGCATAAAAAACCCGAAATGCGTGGCTTACGATGTGCTTTTTGGTTGCCCAGGCTGGATTGAAGGCGTAATACAAGCCAATGCATTTATCAAAGCTGGAATGGCGAAAAAATGTATGGTTATAGGTGCTGAAACCTTATCAAGAGTTGTAGATGTTCACGATAGAGACAGCATGATTTACTCCGATGGTGCAGGTGCAACAATTATTGAAGCTACAAACGAAGCGGGTGGAATTATAAACCACATTTCGGCAACTTTTGCTACAGATGAAGCTGATTATTTATTTTTCGGCAACTCTTTTAATAAAGAATTGAATCCCGATGTACGCTACATAAAAATGCATGGACGAAAAATTTACGAGTTTGCTTTAAATCAAGTTCCCAATGCCATGAAGGAATGCTTGGATGCAACAGGCATTGATATTGGTCAAGTGAAAAAAGTACTCATTCATCAGGCCAATGAAAAAATGGATGAGGCCATTATTCATCGATTTTTCAAACTTTATAATCAAAACACACCCGAAGGTATCATGCCAATGAGTATCCATAAACTTGGAAACTCAAGTGTGGCAACAGTTCCCACCTTATATGATTTACTTATTAAAGGAAAATTAGAAAATCAAGAAGTACATAAAGGAGATGTTATTATCTTTGCATCGGTTGGCGCCGGTATGAACATCAACGCCATCGTTTATAGATTATAATTTTTATTGGTAGCTATCTCCTGCTATTCGTTGCAATCTTTTTTGAATTGAATTCCCTTTCGCTTCGCTATAGGGCAATCCAAAAAAGGATTTTCACTACTATCAGGGCTAAAAAACAATTATGTACGAGAAAACATTTCCTAACAAACGCTTTAAGCACACTCTAGAATTTTTACAAAAACACATCTCAACTTCTGAAACTATTTTTGATTTAGGAGTTCCCAATCCGTTTTCTAAAATCATGTCAGCAAATGGATATACCGTAAAAAACACAAAGGGCGAAGATTTAGACAACAATCAAACCGCTTTGCAAAAAGAAAGCTATACTGTTTTTACTGCTTTTGAAATATTCGAGCACTTGCTGAATCCTTATACCATTTTAGAGAACGTAAAGTGTGATAAATTACTCATTTCAATTCCTTTGCGTTTATGGTTTTCTCCTGCTTACCGCAGCAAAACCGATATGTGGGATCGCCATTATCATGAATTTGAAGATTGGCAATTGGATTGGCTTTTAGAAAAAACAGGTTGGAAAATAACTGCAAGAGAAAAATTCACACATCCAGTTAAGAAAATTGGATTTAGACCTTTGTTGCGCTATTTCACTCCGAGATATTATATTGTTTTTGCTGAAAAAGTAAAATAATGAACTATTATATTGTCATTCCATCCCACAATGAAGAAGCGTTTATAGCGCTTACTTTACAATCGTTGTTAGCACAAACTGTTTTACCAACTAAGATTGTAGTGGTTAATGATAATTCTACCGATGCAACTGCAGCCATTGTAATGGAATTTACCAAAAACCATCCTTTTATCTCCTCAATAAACAAAACCTCCGACGCCATACATTTACCAGGAAGCAAAGTCATTCAAGCCTTTCAAAAAGGGTTGGAAACTTTGGATGATGATTACGATTTTATTGTAAAAGCCGATGCCGATTTGATTTTCCCGTCTAATTATTTTGAAATGATTATCCAACATTTTCAATCCGATGCAAAAATTGGAATGGTGGGCGGATTTGCTTACATCGAACAAAATGGCGATTGGATTTTAGAAAATCTAACTGATAAAGATCATATTCGTGGAGCTTTTAAAGCCTATCGAAAAGAATGTTTTGCTCAAATTGGCGGATTAAAACCTGCCATGGGATGGGACACTGTTGACGAATTGCTTTGTAAATTTTACAATTGGAAAGTTGTTACCGATGCTAGTTTGAAAGTAAAACACCTCAAACCAACGGGCGCCAACTATAACAAAACAGCACGTTACAAACAAGGGGAAGCCTTTTACACTTTAGGTTACGGCTTTTTCATTACCACTATTGCATCTGCTAAATTAGCCATGATGAAGAAAAAACCACTCTTGTTTTTAGATTATATCAAAGGTTTTTGGAAAGCCAAATCAGAAAAAAAACCACTTTTAGTTACTCCTGAACAAGCACGATTCATTAAAAATTACAGATTACAAAAGATGAAACAAAAATTGTTCTAAAGTAAAAACTCAT
>Ga0114966_10005257_pt1 | contig 10991 bp, 4 predicted proteins | sample M_130207_XF_Meta_FD_87029 | JGI IMG/M metagenome (GOLD analysis project Ga0114966, IMG submission 87029) | Freshwater microbial communities from Lake Montjoie, Canada to study carbon cycling - M_130207_XF_MetaG | ecosystem: Environmental > Aquatic > Freshwater > Lake | place: Lake Montjoie...
ATGAACGCCAACAGCATCAACACTCAGCACGGCACTGTGATTCGCGCTCTTAAGGAGCGGTTCATTTGCAGCGACTGGGACAACTTCAAGACGTTCATCCGCGAGAACGATGCGGTTGACTGCCTTGAGCGCAGGATTCATCAGGGTAACTTCAAGACGTTCATGGAAGACCATGAAGGGGAAGGGTTGCCTCCGGGTGTTAACGTGATGCGCGAGTTTGGCATCACCGTACGTAAGTCTAGTAAGTAAGGAATAACAATCATGGCTAATGAAATCATCACTATGCTTCAGGGTTCGGTCGCCGCCATTCAGACTGGCGTTGATGACGATACCCGCGCAGTTGCTGGCAACAGCGGTGCCAAGCGTCTTAGCATCGACGGCGGCGTGTTTCGCAAGTACATCGGTGGCAAGCAGGTTGCCGAGGTCGAAGACCGCTCCATGAACGTCATCTTCGTGAAGATGTCGCACAACCCGTCGCGTACCTATTACGCTGGCGCGTATCAGAAGGGCGTCAAGATTTCTCCGGCTTGCTGGTCGCAGGACGCGCAGACGCCTGACGTCACGGTCAAGAGCCCGAGGGCTTCTTCGTGCCGCGAGTGCCCCATGTCCGTCAAGGGTTCGGGTCAGGGTGGTACGGGTACCGCTTGCCGTCTGTCGTGGCGTACCGCTGTGGTGCTGCCGCAGGATCCGACCGGGGATGTGATGCAGTTGGTTCTCCCGGCTACGTCCGTCTTTGGTGACGAGGATGCTGGTCGCTGGCCCTTCAAGGCGTATGTGCAGATGCTGGCTAATAACAACATTAGCGCATCGCGTGTTGTGACCAAGATGCAGTTCGACACTAAGGCATCGGTGCCCCGTCTGCTGTTCTCACCCATCGCGCCTATCAACGCTGAAGACCTCGATGCCCTCGCCCGTCAGGGTAAGAGCGACGCTGCCGATAAGGCTATCAAGTTGACTGTCTATCAGTCGGACGGTGGTTCGGTAGCGGTTGAAGAGGTTGAGGTCGAGGCTCCGGTGGACTTCTCTGCGCTGCAACCTGCTGTGCAGGAACCTGTGTTGCGTCAGTCGACACCGACCGCGCCCAGCAGCGATGCTGTGTCGGTTATCAACAAGTGGAAAAAGAAGTAAGCCATGGCCCGTCCGTACAGTCAGAAGTTTCTTATGGAATTATTCTCCAAGGAGGATGACGCCATTGGGGCGCGGTTAGCCCGTGCGTGTGTACGGGCAAATCTTGGCACGGCTCATGTCGCTAAGGCGTTCGATGTATCACGGGCAACTATCCACAGTTGGTTCCGTGGGTCGAAGATTTTGCGGAAGCGGCATGAGTTGATTGACGTATTTATTAGCTTGGTGGAGAAGGATATGGAGGCTGGCGACTTGCCCGTCACCAACGCCAAGCAGTCGAAGCATTACATCGAGACCATGTTGGGGCGGCGTCTTTGATCTAACACGGTTTTATCCTTTCACTAGGCGGGGCACTCCCCGCCTTTTTTATCTCTGCGGGTATGCTAAAACAATTCTATGAGAAAGTATTGCCATCGCAGGGCGTCTATTGCTTAACGGTTATTGGCACTGACAAACAAGCTTACAATCGTTTCGCCGAGTCGCTCGACGCGCTCATCAACCTCATCGAGGATCTTAAGCAAGACAGACAGAACATCTTTGTAGCCCCCGCTTCCTTCAAGAACTTTAGCCGCATGGCAGCGAATGCCATGTACTCGCGGTCGTTCTTCATCGACTTGGATGTCGGTGATGGCAAGGGCTATGACACTAAAGAAGAAGCCTTGGAGGCGCTCGACCATCTCATCACTGAGACCGAGATGCCTATGCCCTATGTGGTGGACTCCGGTGGTGGCGTCCATGCCTACTGGGTATTCGACGCTGACATCCCCATCAGCGAGTGGAAGCCCTACGCCGAGAAGTTCAAGGCGAAGGTGTCGAGCATAATACCTATCGACATGGCAGTGACTGCGGACGCTGCGCGTATCATGCGCGCTCCATTCACCACCAACTATAAATATTCCCCGCCATGTGATACTAGTCTGCTCTTTAATGAGAGCGATCAGTACAGCTTTGATGCATTCAAAGATTTCCTTGGCGTCATTGAACCGACTGTTTCGCAGGAACTCCTGCAAATATTGGCAGCGGCTCCCAAGGGGCTCGACGAAGATACGAAGCAGATACTCAAGACAGACAACCTTGAGACTTTGTTTGACATCATCGCCAGCAAGAGCATAAACGGCGAGGGCTGCAATCAGATCAAGTACATGATCGAGAACGCAGCAAACCTTGAGGAGCCCCTGTGGCACTCAGGACTGTCAATTGCACGCCACTGTGTGGATTGGGAAGAGTCCATCCATGAGTTGTCTAGAGAATACCCAAAATACAATGCGGCTGACACGCTGCATAAGGCAAACGAAACCCATGGAAAGCCGCATAGTTGCGTCGCCATCGAGTCCCGCAACCCCGGTGGATGTGAAGGGTGCCCTTTCAGAGGAAAGATTACCAACCCCCTCGCCCTTGGGCGACACCTCAAAGAAGCCCCGGAGGCTACCGAGGAGAACGCAGTTCGGGAGGAATCGAATCCCGAAGCTATTCCTGCTTTCCCCGCCTCGCTGAGACCTTACGTCCGTGGCAATGAGGGTGGCATATACTTCATCCCCCCGCCCAAGGTAAGCAAGAAGGGTGATGTCATGCAGGATGATCCTATCCTACTGTTTAACCATGACATCTATCCGGTCAAACGTATGTTCAGTCCAATAGACGGCGCTGCGCTGTTGATGCGGCTTCACCTGCCCAACGACGGTATCCGCGAGTTCACCCTGCACATGAAGACAGTGTATGCGGTTGACAAACTTAAGGAAGTGTTGGGTAGCGTAGAGGCGTCCTTCTTCCCCCGGCACATACCTACCATTGCTGACTATTTTGTAAAGTGGAACCAACACATGATTAACGCCAAGACCGCCGAGCAGATGCGTATGCAGATGGGCTGGACAGATGATAAGACAGGGTTCGTTGCTGGGCACCGGGAAATCCGGAACGACGGCAAGGTGATACAGACCGCCCCTAGCCCCATGGTCAACGCCCAAGCCAAGCTTCTCCGCACTGAGGGGAGTTATGACCTGTGGAAGGAAGCCGCCAACAAGTTGAATATAGTCGGCTTCGAGTTACACGCCTTCACCATGTTCGCTGGGTTCGGCTCTGCGCTGATGCACCTAACCTCCACAAGCGGCGGTGCGCTATGCCTTACAGGCCCGTCAGGTAACGCCAAGACGGGTGCGCTGTACGCTCAGTTGAGTATCTACGGTGACCCCAAGGGACTGTCATTGGCGGGTGAGAAGAGCGCCACAGAGAACGCCCTAACAGGCTGGATGCTGGGCTTGAAGAACATCCCGCTGGGCATTGACGAAGCGTCCAACAAGAAGCCTGAGAGCCTGTCTAACCTCCTGCATAACATCAGTCAGGGTAAGGGCAAACTCCGGATGCAAGCCAGCGTGAACGCTGTGCGCGAGATAGAGCAGAGCGCATCGCTCATCTCGACCTTTACTTCCAACCAGTCCATGTACGACAAGCTGACCATGTTTAAGGCAGCGCCGGACGGTGAGGTAGCCCGAATCATCGAGTTCACAATCCCCAAACCTGTACCGTTGACCAAGAACCCGGAGCTAGGGCGAGAGATCTTTGACGTGTTCCGTAATAATTATGGACATGCGGTGTTTGATTTCGTTGGCAAGATCTTCTCCATAGGCTGGGTGGATACCAAGCTAATGATAGAGAAGTGGATTGCCCGATTCGACGCCGACTTTGGCAACGACAACACCTACCGCTTCTATGCCAACATGGTTGGCGCGACCATGGCAGGTGGAGAACTAGCTTGCACGGCTGGTATCGTGACCCTCGACTTGGAACGCATCTACAGGACGGTGGTTGCCCATATCAAGGACATCCGCGACAAGACCATCAAGATCAACAACATCGACTACAAGGATCTTATCGGTGAGTTCAACGGTAAGTTTCAAACAGGTACGCTGGTCATCGACAACGGTCGCGTGGTCAAGGAACCATACGCTTCGCTCGTGGCTCGTAAGGAAGTTGGTGGTACATACTATGTATCAAAGACAGAGTTCAAGAAGTATCTGGCAGAGCTGCAAGTAAGTACCCGAGAGTTTGAAGAATCCATGACCAATCAAGGCATCCTAACTTTTTCCGGAAAGCAGCGTCTAGCTAATGGATGGTCAGGCATGACCTCATCCCCCATCGCGGTCTACGGGTTTAACAACCTTGGACTGGATGACGATGCCACGGCTTGAGGAACCGGAGTGGGTGTTTCCGTTTCAGGGGATGGGAGTAGGCGATAGCTTCTTCATCCCCACGGTTAAGATTGGCGAGATGATCTACCTCATCGATACCGGGGCGAAGAAAGAAGGTATGAAGGTAAAAGCCTATGCAACCACCAAGGACGGCTGCATAGGCATCAGGGCGTGGCGGGTACGCTAGGGTTTTATCCCGTACTGCCGGTACAGATTAATCAAGTTTCGCTTAATATAGTTTTCGTTGATGCGAATCGCGTCAAGCTGTTCCTTGCGAACAATAGCTGGCAGGTCGGACGCTTCAATTTCCTTCCTCATCGAACGGATGTCCTTAAGCTGGTTGTTCACAACCTTGTTGAAATGGCCTACAACAAGTGGCATGTAAGGATGATCCTTGACATACCTACGGTACAGTTCCGGTCGAAACTCTAGTGACGTAAGCCGAGCTGACTCTTCCTTTAGTTGCCCTTCAATAGCCGAAAACTCACGTCCGTCATAATTACTCTTACGACCAATGTAGCTACTGAGCAGCGGGATGTCTGCCTTAACGTCCAACTGCTTGGTACCACTGAAGTACTGATTCAGACCGTACAAACCATGCCCGATACGGGCGATACCATCGGCGTAGTTGTTCGCCCAAAACTGCAAGGTAGTCGGCTGTACATCGATGCCGACGTTGCTCTTCTTCAACATCCACCGCGAGAGGTCACGGTAAGCTTCTGGCACATTGGCTCCACCCGTGAAGGCATCGCCATACTTATTAAGCCTGTTGTTGTAGATTTCGCGACCAAGGCTGTCCACGTTCATTGCCCACTCCAAGAACGGACGCGCAAGAGACGGAGCCATCGACCCCATAGCAAACGCTGAGAAGTTCTCCTTTGGGTCGATACGCTCGAACGGAATAGGCATGTAGGAGTCAAGACCGATCGAGATGAAGTTAGGCATTGCTTCCATGATAGAAGTCTTGCCGAACGCCACACCCGCCACTTGCGCGCCCATGGCACCAAAGGCACCAAGACCAAAGCCCCATGGAATCTGTAGGTAACTATCCTTGTCGCCAAACATATCCAGCGGTAGACGAATGTTGCGTGTCCACAACGCCATGTCATCAATCTGGGTTTTGTTACGTCCCTGCTCATCATCATCGGAGGCAAGCATAGCCATCAGGTAGAGTGTGGCACCCATACCCAGCAAGCTATAAATCATATGCTGCGCGTTCTTCTTCTTGGCAAGATGGTCCTTCCGGAGATTCTCCATAGCTTCTGCGTCACCGCGCAGTGACTCAGGAACCGACTCAAGAAAACTATCCACGCTCTGGAAAGCGGGCTTAAGTGCGTCAATAGCGCGCACAGCACCTGTGATAGCAGGACGGAAGAACATGTACATCGCACCCATTTGGCGACCGTACTGACCCACCTGCTCGAAGTTAGCAAGGTTCTTGGAGTAAGAAGCGGCGCGTGTGCGGGCCTCTGCTTCAGTCATACCCTGTGCTATATACTCTGACTTCATCACGGCATACGTAGCGGCGCGGCTTGTGAACTCAAAGCCGTCGCCCCAAGTGTCCACCCACTTGTCGAACACTTCTTTGTGGCGCGAGAAGTCCCCGCGCTCGATATCCTTAAGCATCTCCTGCGCCTGACTCTTGTTAGACAAGCCTTGGATGTAAGCGATTCGACCACCTTCTAGAAGGTACTCAAGTACTTCCTGCACGAAGGTGTCATCTTTTGCCATGGCGCGAATCTCACTGACCTTGCCAGCAGCGTAGAGTCTGGAGATTTTCATCGCCTTGGTCATAGCGCCGCTTTGACCGACACGCACTGCTACGGCTTGAAGCAACTTCGCTGCCTTCAGCGGGCCCATTTCTGCGCCCATGGTAAAGGCGTTGGTCAGGGCGTCACGTACAAAGTTGTACGGGTGGAAGGACATGTTGTAACGGGTATGCAAGTGTCCGATTGCGCCTGTGATGTTGTTTGCCAAGTTAACGAGCGGCTGCTGCTCAGTGTGAGAACGTCGAATGGCTTCCTTCATCCGTTTGTCTTCTACTTCGTAGATTTCGATCATGCCGTCAGGTTTGTAGACGAAGAAAAACCTATCGGAAGTTGGGTTAAAGGCAAGCTCTGAACGGTAACGGTCGCGGAAAGAAATCTTCGCGAACAGCTTGCCCTTGATGTGCTTTTGATTAATAAGGTTCTTTAGTGCAGTAGTAACGTCCTTACGCCCATAGCGCAACGCTGCCTTAGTAGCATCAACCATGGTCTGCAACACAGGGTTGTCAGAGTCTGAAGACCGCCCACGGAACTCGCCGCCCAAGTCGTTATAGCCCGCACCAAGACGCCGACTGCTGTAGTCAAAGCGGGCGTCGCTTGCGTGAACGCGGACCTCACCTTTGCCCTTCATTGGAATATAATGATTCCAGCCGTAAAAATGCTTGATGTTATCTACGGGCTTAGACCAATAGTTAGATTCTTTGTCTAAACGGATTGTGGCTTCCTGCAACCGCTCCATATGCTTGTAGATTTCATCAACCTTAGCTTTGTTTTTATCATTATTATAAGCATCAAGGTCTTCTTTTATCTGAGCTTGCGAGTACGCACCAATTACGTCGTAGACACGGTCGTTAATATCGAACGACATATTGGCTACTGGGACGTCAGTAACAGTAGACGCGCCGTCCACCGTGTTATCCATAAACTGACCTACCTTGTAGGTAGAGCCATCCGCACGGGTAACTGTCTTGGGGTTACGCTCTATGAGTTCCCTCAGGGCTTGACGGTATTTATCAGCGTAGCCGTTACTAACAAGATCCTTATTGGTGGCAAGTTCAGCAATGATCCGCTCGCGCAGTTCAGCAGCGGACGCCTTAAGATTGTATAGCGGAGACTGTTGCGGAATGACAGTCTGGTCAAGCTGAGTAACGGTTTTGGTGTTCAGTGGGACGTTCATCAAGTACTTGATTTCGCGACGCTCACGTTCGTGCAACGCCTCGAAGTAGGTCTGGAGATAACCCAAAGCCAACTTGGTGTCGATGCCACGCGCTTCAGCATATTTAAGGATAGCACGGTCAAGGCTAGCCATATGACCCTGCATATACTCGGTCATAGCGTTAAACGCTTTACCTGTAGACAAAGTGATGTGGTCAAAGAGATTGTTAAAGTCTCCAGTCGTGATTAGCCTCTTAGCTTTCTCTAAGAAGTCTTGAAGCTGCTTTATGGGGCGGCGGTCGTTCTGAAACTTACGAACTACTTCCTCATAACCGCTCTCAGTCATAAGAGCCTTGCTCGCCTCACGCACCCCCTCTTCACGCCGCGCCTTGGCATTCGTCTGCCCAGCCCTTCGTGTAGCACGTTGTTCGTGGGTCTCGTTACGGTAGGGTGGAGCAGTATTGACCTTTTTAGTACGCTTAGCCATAGGCGCTGCGCGCCCTGCTGTTTGACTATCAGTGGAAGCAGTGTAAGCAATAGACAGATCAGCGTTCATCAAAACGCTGGTAGCTTTGATTGTAGCAAGGAGTGCAGAGTCATCCTTAACGTTGAACCCGATAGCATTCTTGATCGCGGCAATAAAATCGTTGAACAGCGTACGCCAACCACCCTTGGCGGGGTGTTTGATATCGTTGAGGAACCGCTGCATGTCATAGTTGGTAAACGTCTGCGCTACCAACTCATGTATATCGTTAAAAGCGTTAGACTTGCTTAGGGTAATAGCAGCTTGTTCGGTAGCTGTCCATGTGTGAGAAGGTTTACGCTTGATACGTTCAATAGCAGCTTTGGCTTTTTTAAGGATGGCTTCAAGTTCCGCTTTGGAACGGACAACATTCTCAGGCAGCAAAGAGTTCGGAAGATCGATAAGCCCCAACGTCACGCCATGCATCGCCTCATGCAGTGCGGTCAGATAATTCCTACCGTCGCTTCCAAGCCTACCCCTATTGCCAGTACGCCAACTAATATCGTTATTATTATTACGAAGCTGAAGGTGTACAGAGGAAGTAAGCCCTCTAAAACGGGTAGATTTATTTGACTTAGCTACACCCGCATAGTCTTTGTCAGGCTTGCCGTTTTCGTCCGTAATAGTGTCAGTGATTTCTATGGACGTACCAACGCCGAGCTTTTGCAACTCACGGTAGCGGTCAGCAAGAAGCTGCGAAAGATAACTATACAACTTATCCGGAACAAGCTTAGCAAGCTTGTCCAAGAACGGAGCAACTTCACCCTTTGACTCATCTATCGCTGTCTCTACGTTATCAACTTCTTGCGCTGATATTTCATCGCGCATCGTGCCAGCAAGCGCACGCCCGTCACCTTCCTCTTCTTCCCTTTCCGCAGCCTTGCGCTGTTGCTCCGCTATCTCAGCCTTACGCTGTGCAGTTGCTTCAGCAGCCTCACGCGCTTCGCGCTGTTCCTTAGTTTCTTCTTCTTCTTCAACCTCAGGTGCAGTGCTTTCTTCAGCGGCAGTCTCAGCCTTAGCTTTCTCAGCAACCTCGCGCGCCTTGCGCGCCATGCCAACAATAGTCTCAGCCAGACTTAGTTCACCTGCCTTGATAAGCTTCTCAGCGCGTTTGGCTTCCTGCGGTTCTATGTGCCCCTGACTAAAAAGCTCACCAGCCTCCTTGGTAATTTCTTCAGCAGTGCGAGCCTGTGATGGCTTCGGGGGCTTCGGTGGCTTCGGTGGCTTCGGTGGCTTCGGTGGCTTTGGCGTCTTGGGCTTTAGTGAACTCCCATCCGCTGCTTTTCCAACATCAGCTCCTGTAGGAGGTGCGACAGTAGCATCCACTCCTGCGGCCCCAGCTTCTTTAGTGCCTTGGTTCGCGGCACCCTTCTTTCGTGCAGTGCCAGTAGTGCCAGCTCCAGTTGCCGCACCGTTAGCTCCATTATCAGGGTTGACTGGCCCAGCATTAGGCTTTCCTTTCTTATTGGCAGGGATGGAGTATCCCTTGCCCGCCGTACTTTTTTCAATATGTCCTGCTTTCTGGAGAGCAGACAGCACCGCAGGAGCTTCGGTCATCCGGTTAAGCCCGGTAATCTCAGCAATTTTGGTTGCAGTCAGGGGGATAGCTTTGCTGCGGTCAGCAAACTCTGGGTTGCTGGTGAACGCCGTAAGGACGTTGGTTACCGCTGTCTGCTGACGCGCATCACGCTGTGCCTTTGCCGCAGCCTTGTCGGCTTCAGCCTTGGTCTTGCTTGCCGCCTTACCTTGTTCAGCGGCGGTTTTTGCTGCGGCACGCTCCGCAATTTTTGCTGCCTTGGCAGCGGCGGCTTCCTGTTCTTTCTGCGCCTTTGCCAAAACCTTAGCAGCTTCGGTGTCAGCCTTGAACTTCTCATCGTAAGCAGTAGTGGCTTGCTCTAGTGCGGGAAGCTCAGTTTCCGCAATTTCACGGTGTGCAGTATCCTCATCAATCGTCCACATCAGGGCGTCGGTACCGCCCGTGCCGCGATACAGTGAAGTGACCTTGCCAACAAGTTCCTTGACCTTGGGGCCAAATGTGGCAGCAAAGTCCGCATCCTTTTGGTTACGACGAACAAGAGCATCGAGCTTCTTAGTAGTTTCGTTACGGGCCTTCAGACCGTCAACAACGTAACCCGTGTACTTGTCGATGGTCGGCTTGAGTTCCGTTTCAGCTTTATCAAGCGCAGCAACGCTAGGCGCGCTTGATAGCTTTTTGAGTTCCGTCTTATGAAAGCCACGTTCAGAAAGAGGTGCAGCGGCGATGACTTTCTTATAAGCATCGACCAGCAGATCTTTCCGCGCCTTGAAAGCACTTGTATTGGGCTTTGGCCCCTGATTAAAAAGCTTGGTTTCGTCCCAGCCCGTGTAATGAAAAAGGTCTGGAAAGTTTTTTACCGCGTCTTTAAGCAACGTTTCGGGGTAGGCTTTATTACGATAGAGGTTGAACTCCTTCGTAAGCGCTCTCTTCCATTGATCTTTCTCCGTCTCAGGAGGCAGGGTCTTTAGGAACTCCATCGCCTTCTGTTGAAGGTCAATATAATTTTCCTTAGGGAGTTCAAGCTTAGGAGCCTGCTGATCCTTCGGTACCTTCTTGCCCTGCGTCCAGACACCGGAGCGATCTTTGTAAGCGACGTCCTTTTCCGTAAACTGTTTAAGCAACCAATTATCGTACCCCGGCTCAAGGTTGGGGAATTGCTTGTTAAGTGCTTCCTTCCAGTCGGCTTCGTAGCCTTCGGGCAAGGTAGCAGCAAACGCTTTGGCGTCTTCAAACAGCTTAGCAACAGCCTCCGTACCCTTAAGTTTTCCTTCGGGCGCGTCCTTGGACAGTGAATTCAACTCAGCTTGGCGGTCAGCCTCTGCTTGAGCAATGCGTTGAGCCTCGTCTCTCTCTTTGTTATAAGCATCCTGAGCGGTTATAAGCTCATCGTCCTTGGCCTGCTGGGCTTCAGCTTTTTCCGACGCTGTTTTAATAAACCCGTTAAGCGCGCCCATGCTGCCACCGAGAGCAAGGGCACCAACGCCAGCCTCAAGGTATTCCTGTGCAGCATCCTCGCCGGTCAAGGGCTGATCAGACTGCCATCGCTCAAGCATCTGCTGAGCGATTTCTTGCGGGATTTCAAACGCCGCACCGCCCAACATACCGCGAGCGATACCGCCACTAATCGAGAACTCACCACGGTCTAGCGCTTCGACAAGTTCTTTTTCGGTACGCTTAGCAACTTCCTTGCCCTCTTGCCC
>Ga0114966_10005261_pt1 | contig 10985 bp, 11 predicted proteins | sample M_130207_XF_Meta_FD_87029 | JGI IMG/M metagenome (GOLD analysis project Ga0114966, IMG submission 87029) | Freshwater microbial communities from Lake Montjoie, Canada to study carbon cycling - M_130207_XF_MetaG | ecosystem: Environmental > Aquatic > Freshwater > Lake | place: Lake Montjoie...
ATAAAAAATTCGAATGTGTAAATGAAAAATATATTATTATATTATGTATAAAAACTATATATTCACTTTTATTATTATAATTATCTTTTCTTTTATTTTGATTATAATTGGTAAAAAATTAAGTATCGAGAATTATGTAAATAATAAATCGAAAATGAAAAAATATAATGTTATATTTGCTGGAACATGTAGAAGCATTGAACCTTACATTAAAAAAATATTAGAACACATTGATAATTGTGGGAAAAAATTTAATAGTTATTATTTAATTGTATATGAAAATGATTCTACTGATAAAACAAGAGAAATATTAGAAAATAATAAGAAAGGTAATTATTTTTATATTTTTGAGGATAATATAAAGGAAGAGAGGCGGACTGTTAGATTAGAAAGAGGAAGAAATTTGATATTAGATAAAGTTAAAGAGTTAAATAAAGATAATAATTATGAATATTTAATTATGATTGATTTAGATAATGTAAATAGAAATGGAACTTTTGTAAAAACAATAGATAATTGTTTTGATAATGAAGATTGGGATGTTATAAGTGCGAATCAGAAGAAAAAATATTATGATACATACGCATTGCGATTTCAAGATTTAACGTACGATTGTGGAGCAAAAAGACCAGTTGATGGAAAAAAATGCGGAAAAATTAAGATAAAGTTTCCACCAAATAAAAGAATCGATGTTGATTCCGCATTTGGAGGAACTACAATATACAAACTTTCATCTATACCAAATCATTGTAAATATAATGGGAAATATGAAGATGGAGATGAAAAATGTGAACACGTAGATTTTAATAAATGTATCAAGGATAGTGGAAAGAAAATTGTTATAGATACGAACTTTATAAATGATGGTTAGTTAGGTAGTTTTATTTTTGGAAAGCAAACCTTACAATTATTCAAACGATCAGAACATTTACAATTTGCGTTAGTTACAAGTTTTTCATCTTGGACACATATTTGGTTATATGCTGGTTTATGTCCTAACTTACGACACTCATTCATTACCTTTTTATCTTTATTCGACGTAAAATTCTCTCGGATATAAGAGCAATGACTACCGTGCGTGTTTTCGAAAGCGGGGGGCGTGGAGTCTGGACATTCTCTATTGTATTCTTTCTCTCCTAAATGCCAGTCTGCGTTTCCACAACATGCGGCGCTGTTGTATTTTTGTTGATTGCGGAAATTCTCTCTCATCTGGTTGATTTTCTTCTTATTATTGACGAGCTGCACGATAATAAATACAATGAAAGTTATAAAAATGAAGGCGACTAAAATTATATTTATTTTATCAATCATATAATAAATATATATTATTTTTATTTTACTTCATTGGACATTTTGCTGGGGTATACTCTTGCTTTGTTAGGCGGTTTTGGACTGTTGAAGCGGACTGGACCTGCCATGGACCACCGGGAATAGGAGCCACTAAATTACACGAGTTTTTTGTATAACCAGAACACAGTGGGGAACACTCATCATTTCCAAGTAAACAATACATACTCTGATTGAGTTTTGCTTCAATGGGTTGATATTGGGTCGAAAATGTTGCGAAGGTTGAGCTATATCCTTGAACATCATTTGAGTGTATTTGATTAACGCCACGGTCTATTGCGATGGGTTGTTGTGAGACTGGATGTTGAATCTTTGAATTCATTTATAATATATAGATATTATTTTTATTTGAAGATTCCACTATATAACAAAACAACAATGATTAGGAATATTACAAAAATGGGAGGGAATATTTCAATATAGGACATCGAGTGAATATCATTTGCGGAGTTGTCATCTACATAATCCTTTAATTTTTTACCAAATGTATTGATTCCCGGAAAAATAATTCTAAATAATAGGAGCAAAATATAAATTACTAAAAATGGAATGATTAAAAATTTAATGAAGGGGTTCATTGTGGGAACCATTTTATCAGCAAAATATCCTGATAATAAACCGAGAATAATTGCGATTACATATGAAGCAGTCATACCAGCGTCTACCATTTCTATTATATATAATATATTATTTTTATGATATATATGAAGGTTGCGTTTCCTGTTTTTCAATTAGGACTGCGACATACCTTTCTAAAACTGATGTTAATTTTTTGATTGAAGCGTTAAGTTCTCGTAGTTCAAGCTGTGTGTCTGATGGTAATGTTTCTTCTATTGTTGACATATCAAAGTTGTCAGTTTTTGGCCTTTTTGATTTATGTGTGGATGTATTCATTATATAAGCAAATTATATTTTTTTATTATAAAAACGCAGGTTTTATTGTATTGTTTTCGCAATTTCGATAATAATCTTATGCTCTGTGATTGTTTCTCTAAGAGAATAGATTGCGAGAATCTTTTCAATGTTCTCTTTCGAGATGGATTTCGCTATCAATTGATTCTCAATTTTCACAGGAGTTAAAGATTCAATCCGTTTCTCAATCAACATTTCAATGAAAACAATACAACAAGCGTATATGTCTTGCGTTCTCTCATCTTCATGTTTTGGAGGTATATAACCAATAGTTCCTTTTCGGTGTTGAATATGTGATATCATTGTCAAATTATCTTTGACATAAGCAAGACCAAAATCAACCAATTTTGGAACTCCATAAAAAAACATAATATTTTCCGGCTTTATATCACAGTGAAAAATATGATGTTTATGAAGAAACTGAACTGCGCTCAATATTGCGATGAATATTTCAATCTTTTGTTTAAAAGTCAAAGAACGCAACTTTATTTTGTCTTCTAGTGTCTCCTGTCCAATTTCTAAAAGGACAGCTGGTCCTAATGGAAATTCTATTAGAAATGATTTAATCAAATGTGGATGTTGAATGGGATTTTGTCTCAATGTATCCATTATTTTCATCTCGACTGTAATCGCAGAATCATAATCAGAATGAAGATTTATATCGAGACCGACCTTCAATGCGTAGTTTTTACCAGAAATCTCAACAAGAAAAACACTTCCATAAGTTCCGGAACCCAAATGTTTGATGATTTTCATTTCATTTGAGAGTTCAGTATCTGGAAGAAACATCATGTTCATTGAAGAAAGAGAACCGTCTGGATTAAATTGGATATGGATTTCAAAAGTTATCTCATCCGATTTCAATACCAATTTGAAACAAGGAAACACCATGATTTTTTGAATCTCATAGACTCTGCTATTTATTCTAACCATATGTCCTCTTTTAAACATCTGGCAAAATGTTGGTGGAGTTAATGTGGAAAAAATTGACTTATTTAAAACAATCGCCATTTTTATTTACTAAAATATATAGTATTTTTTAGTATCATTTTTTATAAAAATTCATGTTTCAGAATTTAAGGACATTCTGTCGCGTGTGGACAAGGTGGTGTTTCAGCATTACTTCTGACCCACTTTATACGCGCATTCAATTCCGCAACCACTTTTATCATCCTAAGATAAGTCTCAATTTTCGCAATGGCTTCCGGAATAATAGAATTATTTTTTGGGCTTGTTTCAAGCTCGGAATACCAACGTAAAACAGTTTCTGGATTCATATATTCCATCAGAAGATTGCGTAGAAATGGATTTTTGATTGTCTGACACGCCCGATTGATTTGGTTAGTAGAATGTTTAATATCAATTTCTTTTGGATTTTTATCAGAAGGGTTGTGTGGAATAAGATATGCCTGTGTTCTGAAAATATCAAATAAATATGACTTCAAAAAATCGAACTGTTTTTCAGATGGGGACATCATCGGAGATATCCGCAAAGACATCATATACAATATTGAAACACACCAAGCGTAGAAATCCGCAATCCAAGAAATATGAAACATTTCATTATTTGCTTTTGAAAGCGAATTAGATAGACAACGATACCATGATGTTATTTTTTCATTTTTTGTTTTTGCATAATATGTTCCTTCTGGTAAAAATTCAGCAAGTCCAAAATCCGCTAAACAGATATCTAATGAACCGTCTTTATTTACTAATATCAATATATTTTCAGGCTTAAAATCCATATGAATCAGTCCATTCGCATGTGAATTTTTCAAAATAAGAAGTAATTCATAAAACAAATAAATAATAAAATTTACAGATGGATTCTTTTTTTCAATGTATGATTTCAATGTATATTTCATATAAAGCATTGTAAAAGCTCCAAATGGAACATCGAGTAAATTGAAATCTAAATTATCTATTGGTTTGACAATTCCATCTACATGTTCCAATTGAGATAATGCTTTGAATTCTATATTCTTTTCTTCTACTTCTTGGAACAATTTCATCGCAAATTGATTTCCATGTTCATCCTCGCAATGATACACTTTTCCATAAGAACCAGTTGTTATCAATTTGATAATTATATATCGACGGTCCGCACATTGATGAACAGACCCATTTTTTAATGTAAATTCATAGCGAATACTAAGTTTGAAGTCTGATTTTTCAGAAAATAAAACATAAAATACAAATCTCTGATAATCTAACATCAAACAATTCTTTTTTGTAAATTTGACAAACTTGTAATTATATAGTTTATTAAAAATATATATAACAAACTCATAAAATGGACCTTCTAATATTTTAAAAAACACCATGTAAACTGATTTCAAAAAATAGAAAATATTTGTTATTTTTCGAAAATCAATCAGGTAGAATTCAAGTGTTAATGGAATTCTTTTATCTAGAAAAAAACCCACAATTATTTTTTTTAAATTATTCACGGATTCTCTTGGTAATAATTCAGACATTTTTCTAAGTTATATCGATAATATTTAATGAAATTTTATATCATTTTTTATAAAATTCAACCAATTTGGTTGAATTCAATTTGAGTCTTCCTCTTCAGAGTCTTCCCTATCAGAGTCTTCCCCATCAGAGTCTTCCCCATCAGAGTCTTCCCCATCATCCAATTTTTCATTAATCGGAGAAAATTTGGGAGAAGAATATGGACGAGGAGGTGTAACCTTCGTACCCGGATCAACACACACACCCTTTTCATCCGCATCAAAAGTTTCAATCAAAGACATCAAATCTTGAAGAGCGTCTGTCACGATTGTAATTTGCGAGTGTGGATCCGAAGTCATCAGAGCGTTGAGTCTCTTGCAGTTTTCAATGTTGAGGTATTTCTTGAAAAGATCCCCAATCCGCACATTACTATCGGAAAAGACGGAATCAATCGCAAAATCAATGCGTTGTTGTGGATTAGGATGGTTGTAAGAACCATCTCGAAAAATCCTAAATTTCTCCTCCCGATTGTATCGATCACCCGACACAAGATGCAAAAATGTTAAGAACATCGCCCATAAGTCCGAAGTTGGGGAATACGTATAGTCTCGACGCAATCTCGAAAACCTTATCAATTCATCGGTCTCCCAATTAACCAGACATCGATACCAAGGCGTGTAAATTGTGTCTTTGCACCTCCCAAAAGATTTTCCTTCTGGAAGCCTATTGGAAAGTCCCAAATCACAAATCATTGGCATACCTTTCTTCATAACGATGTTGGGAGGTTTGATATCACAGTGGACTATACCACTTTTATGCATATGGTCCAATCCACGCAGAAGAAGTGGTAAAAAAGAAACAACCACATCACGTGCGTTTATACCAAAAGCTTCAACATACTCTTGAATCGTTCCTTGTTCGCAAAAGGGCATAAAAAAACAGCCGTATCGTTGACCAACAATTTCAAGCGGGGTGGTAGACTCAACAATATTGATCACATGTTCATGGTCAAGCTTTTCTAATGCTTCAAGTTCAGTGTTGTGAAATTTAAAATTCTGAAACTTTAGCGCATATTTCTTTCCTGACTTTGAGCACTCAAACACGTTTCCGTAAACTCCTCCACCAAGATATTTGGTGACCAAATAGCCTCCGATACTCCCTCCCACTTTCAGTGAGCAGACAATATCAATCTCCCTTTCCGAAAGAAGAGAATCAAAAAATTCTGGACAGAAGGATATTGTAAATTCGAACAAGTTGTCCTCGAAGGTAAAATTATACTGTCCCTGTCCAGGTTGTGGTCGGTGAGTCAATCCAAAAATATTGACGAACACGTATTGGGTGAATTCAAAAATGAACGTACGATAAGCGTTGAACACATATGTAAGAATTGATCTTACGTTAAATGTAGAATTCACAAAGCGCATCAATGCTATTTTGATTGAATGATTCGTATGAAGCCACTCATACAAAATGTTGCGTTGTTGAGGTTGAAACATCGTGGTGTGAATAGCCGCCAAATCTTGTTGTGGGCTAAAAACTGGTATATGTTGTCGTTTACTCATTTAATGGTTTTGAATCATTATTATTAATATTTTGCTTATTTTAACCATCAATTTTTATAAAAAAGTTCAAAAATAGATTTGATCTAGAATTGAAACGACTTTTTAATTTTTTAATTTATTTGCTGGTAGTTAAGACATTTTTTAAGTTATATAATGAAATTTTATATCATTTTTATAAAAATTTCAATTTTCATGAAATTTATTAAAGTTGTCTCTGAATCTCATCAACTTGTTCGATGAATGAATCAATGACAACCTGAGTATAACCGACATCAATCGGATTCCTCTGATTAGAGGCATCAAATGATGCGATGTTCAACCAGCGTTTGAAGAATGATCGTAAACATTCATCTGACCTGTCGACGAAAGCAGAATCAATCGATTCATCAATCCATACTTGGGAGTTGGGGTTAGCGTAAAGCCCGTTTCGGAACACATAGAATAGTTCACACTTATCGTAATGTTGACCAAAAAAAATGGCAAAAATAGTCAACACAAGGGACCACAAATCAGAGAGTACCGAAAACCGGTACATAATTACCTTCTTCGAACGGAATGCTTTCCAGTTAAATGGATCGCGCCACCACGGAGTGGAGAGTTCGTCCTTGGTAACACCAAACCACATAGATGGATCCAACAAAATCTCGGAAATCCCAAAATCCGCGAAAACAGGTTTTCCATGGTCATCCATCAAGATGTTTTCAGGCTTGATGTCGCAGTGGAAAACCCCTCTCGCATGACATTTTTTGAGAATTGTCGCGAGGTCCCTCAGAATTTGGATGAGTTTTCTGCGATTTTCAGGTGTCTTCTTGTGAAACTCGTGAATAGTTGCGTATTCTTTCAACGTCCCATTTCTGAAGTAGGGCATGAAATACCCATTCACGGAAATCCCCCAAAAGTTGATCGCAAGAGTCGAAATTGGATGAACCACTCCATCGAGCCCGTGAAGTTTTTCCAATGCTTTCAGCTCTATTTCGAGCTCAAACATATTCCCAATCACTTTTAAAGCGTATTGTTCCCCGTTTTGGTTATCGTGAACAAGATAAACGGTCGCGTTCCCGCTGCCGATCTCTTTTATTACACGGAATCTTTCATCCGCAAATGATTGTCCATTCTGCAGAGATACGTTGATTCTGATACCAGTGAACACACGCTTGGCATCATGGTTCATTGAGAGCATAATCGAGATGCCTCTTAGGTTGTAGCTCATTGTAAGAATCGGGTCTTTCGCAAAACCCAATATGGTCTCCATGACGAAATCCAGAAAGTTGGATGTGGGCATCCAGTTCTTAACAAAGTCCCCCTTGTACCTTTGTATGATTTTCGTGAGAACACTAATAATCGACATATTCTCAAAATCAGACTCGACAAAGTATTTTCCGAGGTCGTCTACTACAGCGATTCCATTTTGAGATAGAAACGAGATTATTTCGAAGAGCTGTTTTGCTGAGAAACGATCAGAACATAGATCTAGTTCAATTCTTGGAAGTTCACATGGACTTCCAGAACTTCCAGACGAACTTTGTTTTGGTGTTGGAATTGAAAAAAGTTGGCGTTTGCTTTCCATTTAATGAGTTTATCAATATCTATATATTTTGTTAATTTACCCCATCAATTTTTATAAAAATTTCAAAAATAGATCGGTTCCATTTTTGAAATTGTTTTAAGGATTTCATTTAATTTAACGAAATATCCGTTGACGTGGCCCATTGAAAGTAATCCAAGAATGGCCTCATCTGCCCCATTGTATAAGATTTCAATAAACAAATCAGTCAGATGTTGAAGAACTTCTTCCAATTTTCCGGATGAATCTTGACATTGGAACCGTTTTGGGTTAAAAACCATTTTGATTGCTTTGACTGTTGGATGTTCACTCTTCAATTTTTCAAAAACAGTCTTCCACTTGTTGTAGAAGACAGAGTCGATGTTTGGTATAATCATCCATAATTCTCGAAATTTATCCACTCCATCATCATTCAAAAAGCATAAATAAATTTTACGAATAAAATCCATACGTTCCTGACCTTGAAGATGGATACCCATTTCATTAATCAATTTTATAGAGAATGAAGTCATAAAGAAATCATCAAAATACTTCAATTCGGTCAAATATCCCAATCCACGAAAGTCATCCTTTGGGTTAAAGAACGTATTTATCATCGTGATGAAAAACGCCCACCAATCCATTACAGGAGTCAGCTCGAAGCTTTCAACAAGAAGTTTTTTTTTCAAGTATGGAAACATTGCGAGAAATGGAGAACGATACCACGATGTGAAATAACAGTTCGATTGATATTTTGGGATTCCTCCAATATTCTCAGATATACCAAAATCAATCAATACAAAAGACCATGTCCCATCCGGATTTTCTTTCAGAACTATATTTTGTGGTTTGATATCACAATGAAGAATACCACAAATTGAGTGAAGAAACTCAATTCCTTCCTTAAATTCCAAAAACATTTGAATCAACTCGTTGAGACTAAATTTTTTCTCTAATTTTCGAATATTTGAAAGTGGTATACACCCTTCGCATTTTGAGACAATAATGTTTCCAAATTCGGGATGTCCAGTTTGATATCCAATCGCTGATTGGATACATTTATGTTTTCCTTTGCTTAACACATCGATAAGATTCTGACATTCATATAAGTAGTCGTCTTCTTTTTTGAATGTTTTGACAATATACCATATTCCATCATCACCCATTATCTTGAATACAGCCCCAAATGAGCCGCTTCCAAGAATAACTGGATGGTTTCCGTCATCTGTTTCTGAATGCATTATATCAAAACAATTACTTTTCCGAACGAGTCGAATATCGTCTCGCAAACTACCAACAAATTCGACCCATAATTTTTTCGATTCATTATCAATAAATACTTGAGCTTGTATTTCAAATATTTTCGAATAAAAAAATATGTTTCCGTTCTTGTTTTTTGAGCTAATTATTTTTACATTCGTCTTTCTATTCATCAGATCTGGACAACGAATTTTTATATTAATACATTTTTTGTTATATTCTGGGTTAAATTTGACAAACGTATTCATAAGCATTTCAAAACTCGTACAAATAGTTCGTTCATCAGAGTGTAAACTATTTGATTGTAATAAAATCTCAAAATAATATATCGCAATCGCAGATTGGAACAATTGAAGATTTTCACCTTCATTATCCACAATGAATTGCGCACATTCTTTGAGTGATTTTTCCGGAAGATACATTTTTCTGAACATTGACAAGAAATAATATTTTCCAAATAAATCTCCAAGTCGTTTTAACAAGTCTGGTTCAATCAATAAATATTCTTCATCCCGTATGTTTTTAATGTGGAGAGCCCTTCTTTTTTTCCCAATTTTTGAACCGGCTATTATAGACATGACTAAATTGGGAGTAATTCATTTGAATTAACTATCAATTTTTATCGTTATGTAAAAATTGATAGTTAATTCAAATGAATTATTTTTGATAAATTACCGGAAAATGATTACAACAATATCAATTATGTCCAACCCAATCGTTCTACCAGATGGAACTGTAATTTCATCATGCGATCCACAAACTGGTCAATGTGTTCATCCACAAACTGGTGAGAAAATCAGTTTGGAATCGACTCAAATTATTCAAATTTTGGTTGATATCATCAATGTTAAATTGAATGATGAGACAACAATTCCATCTTATTTGATTCGATATTGTCGTGAATCAAAAAGATATATTCGAATTGATACAAATCAACCAATTACACTTTCAGACGAATATCAGAGTTTTTTGACTCTTAATCATTTGGAAGAGATTGTTCGACGTTTGTTCGAAAAATACACTGGAACCAATATCAATCTAAGTAAAGTGTCTGAAAAAGGATATGAGTATGGTTGTTCACCATTCTATGTTGTCCGACTTGAAAGAGAAGTAATCAATGTTCCTTTTACGAGCATCGCACTGGCACAAATCAAGTATATCAGAGATGGATTGACTCATCTTTTCTTTTCAAGTTATGGTTCACAAAACCTTTTTCAGCTTGTTTGAAGAATAAAAACTTGGTTTTTATTCAAAATTTATAATTCTTAATTAGCAAAAACAATATTTCCGATACCAGCCATAATTCGAAACACATTTATATTTCGCGCATAAACAATTACATTATATTCAATATCCGTATTCACAACCTGACGCATATTTAATTGAAATTGCGCCCGATTAATTCTACTAAAATTACAAGTCCCACTTGGTTGAAAATCTTCCGGATTTATACCAAATGAATATACATATATTCCCTCATCTGGGCTATTCGTGTGATATTTATAGGGTTCCATCGCGTTAAAAAATATTGAATCACGCAAGTCGAACCGGTCGTTCGAGTTCAATATTAGCTTCGCAGCATACAATATATTTTGACTGTCAACATTATACTGTTGATTATTGCTAAATTGCTGTTCCACATCCGGTAAACATGGGTCAATCCCATTTTCAACAAATAGACGTTCCATTCTGAAATAATTCGCGTTTTTCACGAAACTTACATCATACAGCGAATGAAAATACAAGCAGTTCGTATAATTATTCCATTGATTCACAACATTAATATCGGTCCGCTGTGTAGTAAAAATGAGTTCTTTGACGGGTTGACTTATCTTTAAATCGATGACCTGATTCCCATCAATTCCGCCAAATTCATACGTCTGAACCTGGGTCATTAAATATTCGTG
>Ga0114966_10005263_pt1 | contig 10981 bp, 12 predicted proteins | sample M_130207_XF_Meta_FD_87029 | JGI IMG/M metagenome (GOLD analysis project Ga0114966, IMG submission 87029) | Freshwater microbial communities from Lake Montjoie, Canada to study carbon cycling - M_130207_XF_MetaG | ecosystem: Environmental > Aquatic > Freshwater > Lake | place: Lake Montjoie...
GCCACAGCCACAGCCACAGCCACAGCCACAGAAGCCGGAACAGCTACCCAAGCGCATCGCCATGTTAGTCGCCGAAGATGCCTCGCGAAAGAACGATGTGTGCGCTATCACCATGGAACCCATCTCACCGGCAACAGCCGGAGTCACCTCCTGTTATCATGTCTTTGACGCGGGTGCCATTACCACGTGGTTAGCATCGAACGCACAGTGCCCCCAGTGCCGCGCTGCCTGTACGGCCACTCTATGTAAATAGCCGGATCCGATGGGCCGGAGCAATCCATTCTGTGGAGTCCGGCCCCACATCAAACGCCTCATACCACTCATCGAACTGTCGCACGATATGGTCCACACGGAGCATCGGTGGCGCATGCGGGTCTATGATCAGACGCTGTACAGCCGCTTTTCGGCGATCTGCCGATCGCCACGAGGACGCATAGCTCGTGAAGAACTCGCGGAGCTCATGGGGGCCGACGGTTGTCACCGAACGCAGTCCCGCGAGCGCGAATCCCAGTCCGCCCAGATCCGCCAGATTCTCCACCAGGGTCTGTTCCCCATTGACCTGCATTCCTCTGTAGCGCCGAGATTCAAAGAGCCGTACCAGCTGCTGCGCCTTTTTGCGGTATTCACGATCGTCGTGCTCCGTCCACCAGTTATGTTTATCTCCATTCTCATCGTATTCACGCCCATCCGAATCGAATGCGTGACACAGCTCGTGGCCGATCGTTGCTCCAATCGCTCCATAGTTGTAGGACAGGGTTCGCGCAGGATCATAGAACGGCGCTCTCAGAATGGCAGCCGGCAGGATAAATCGGTTCTCGGAAGGATAGTAATAGGCGTTCACATTGAACACGGTGCGATCCCACCTTGTCCCAGTCAGATGCCGACAACTCCGTGTCTTCAGAGCCACATCCGTCGATGCGGCCCCGATCTCCAGCAGGTTCTCCACATAATCGTCGCCGACGATGACCGGCGTCGTAGGCCACGGAGACGGCCAACCGACCTGAATATCCATGTGCCGCAACTTATGAATCGCCGCGGCCTTTGTGGAGTCCGCCATCCAGGATTCCTTGAGTGTCGTGATGGCCGCGCGCACGATGACCTCGACCATGGTGATCGCCCGTCGCCGGGCAGTCGGATCACAGTAGCGTGCGACCCACAGTTTCCCCACTGTATTCGGCATGGCGTTGCAGGTTAGGGTCGTTCGGAGAGTAGTAGCGGAGTCATCTGCGATCTGGCCCTCGAGAAACCGGCGATTGTAGGCGAACCATGCAGATCGGAGAGGACCCCGCGGCGAGCAGCCGGCGATCCACTGGACGACAGAGAGCGTGAGCAAAGCACGCCAACGCTGAATCGGCCACGACGCCAGACGCGCCTGGACATGATGGAGAAAGGGCGTGATAACCATGAACGCATGGTTACTTCCAATGATCGTAGATCCATAGTTCGTCATCATGCTAGTCCAATTGATGTCGCGAAAGGTCGATCGCAGGGTAGACTCGTTCATGGTCATAAAATCCTCGAACATTACATCGGCCGGTTGTAGATCCGCCATTTCGTGCTCGGCCGCGAGTCCCTCGTGAAGGATCGGTAGACCCAGGATGCCGGCCAACGAGTCGACATAGTGTGCATAGGCCCGTCGTTTGTCCGCCTTATGCCAGTAACTAGCATGTCCTATATGAATCGGACCTGGCTCTATCGCAATCCGACAGATCGTATTATGACGGATGTCACCCGTTACGTATACCGATAGTGGTGCGAGAATACCATGTCGGTTCATCCATCCAATGAACCCAGCCACATCATCCGTCGTCATGGCCATGGTGATCAGGGACGAGAGACCTGCGGGTATCCGTCCCTCGGCTCGAGTGACACTAGCATAAAAGGGCAGATCAGTCACAATGGTTGCCAGCTCATGATTGATCTCCTTCTGAATATAATACGCAGGAGTAATGCGCGTCTCGGTATCTGGAATCACTGTTTGACGCCGCCCATTGACCTTGGTATAAAACGAATTTGTTGTTTTGCTCCGCGCTCTTTTTCGTGTTCGCGACATCCCCTTGCTTGTGTTGCGGATTTTTTGCGCCCTCGGAATTCGTCAAGTGGAGATGTCGCGAAAGGAATATGTGCATCTACATCCGTCATGATCGTCGGAGGGATTGCGATACGTAGAATCACATCCATCCCTTATGGTTAAGAAAGATTTGTTTTTTACCGTGCCACCAGTCCATGAGCCGCCGCCCCGCCTCCGAGCTCGTGTCCTCGTCGACGATCATGACCGCGGCGAGTTCGTGGGGATGTTCATCCTGAGAGGGCCGGCCAAAGAAGACGGACCACCCAGGGGGCGGCGATGTCAGTAACTCGCGGTCCGTTTCGTCCCACCACACGGTATCTGCAGCGCGGAGCTGGGGGTTCTCTGGATCCTTGTAGGCGGGCACGGGCCAGTAGCGCTCCTTCCAGCAGGGCCAGGGTGTCTCGAAGGTGTCTGGATTCGCACGGCGCGTTTGGCGAATAGATATGGGCATGTTTGTCGGTGGAGTCTTGTGGAGGGTGAAGGCCCAGCCGATTTTGTAAAACTTCGCCCACGCCTCAGGTTTGCGATGTTGATAGATGTGGATCCGTTCATGTTCAATGATGGGACCCTGATCGGCGACGGGAATGGAATCTGGCATGATGATGCGGTCGCCGACCCGTGTATGGGGCATACCGGCCTCGCAGGACTTGGATACGGTTACGAGTGTGATATCGTCACCCAAATCCATGGTGCCTTTGACATCACAGTTCTGACCGGTCCTAGCTTGTTCATCGGCGCGGGACCAGGAGGCAATCCAGGGGATGTCGCGGGCATCGTCCTCTTCGGGATTATAGTCCTGATAGGGCGTGTAGGGATGGGTAAGGCCGGGGGTCTCTGTGCTTCGGGAAAAGGCTGGCAGCGTGTCGTGATTGTCGAGATAGGTGAATACGGTGGCGGCGTAGCGATCTTCCATGATGCGGTTCTGATCGTTGAAGGGATAGGCGGCAGCAGCCGTCTTTGCGGCGGGACCCTGTAGGATACCGGTGACTTCTTTATTGTCTTCGTTGATGAAGGGTTCAGAAACTCTACCTTTTCTATACGCTAAACTGACAGCATTGCTGTCAGTGAAGGGTTCAGATACTCTGCCAAAAAAGCGGAACACGGCGAGGCCAATGATCGCCATGAGCATGAAGGTTGCCAGCATCCTCTGCTTTATCCGTGTGTATTCTGAGCTCATAATAAAGTTGATACACGTGTGCGACTCACCCAGTCTGTATAATGGGTCAGGCGTACGCAAAGGCATCAACATCCTATGATATTTCGAAGGTGGCGCTGCTGACAGAGCCTGCCTCATTCACAGTGATTCGAACGAGTGGAGAGGAGGACGACGGATGGACTCTGTGTCGCAATCCTGTCGCACGGGAAGCTCTCCTTCCAGAGTCAGATAAGGAGATTAATTATCCTCTTGCGACACATATCTTGGTGGATAAGAGCGGCACTGTGGTGGACCGGACAGATGAGGGCAAGGTCTGGCGCGTGCTGCTAGAGAATGGGACTGGACCGGGCTCACTGTTTGCGTGGCGGCGACTGGAGAAGATCTGGCCCTCTGGGATGAGTAAGGAGGACGCCGTCGCTTGGCGTGCTAATGTTACGGCGGCCCTGGATGCTCTGGAGTAGGTGTGGTAAAAATAGTTTTTGGTTCGCTGCGCTCACTGGCGCCGTTCCGCGAGGCCTGAAAGGCCGAAGTGGTATGGAAGCAATAAGGGTGAGGAGCGATAGCGACGAAGCCTTATTGCCGCCATTCTTTACCACAATTCAGGCACCGAATGAAGATGGTCATCGGCTCATCCGCTGACCTTGTCTGCATCTCCCAATACTTCGTCTTCGACTTCCCGCACCGCTTACACTTGAACATGTCCGAGCCTCCCTCCTTATCGCCCTCCAACATGATGTTCTCCCGCTTTGTCTGCGCATCCGCCAGCGGCTGCCAGTGCTCAGGATACAGCTCCTTCGGGCTCATGAATGCAATCTGTCGCGCCGTGAACTCACCGTCATGGAGCCGCTGGATCAGTCGCGCATTTCCCACATACGCCACCGGATCCAGATTTGCGAGTACCTTGCGGGCCACGATCGAGTAGATCATGGCGAAATCAGGGTTCTCCCAGTGCCGCCGCACACCCTTACGCTCAGCCTCTTGGAGACTAGCAGTGTAGATCCCGAGTTCCAGATCGGCGCGATGTTCGGTTGCGAGTTCGACGCGTGACGCAATGACTCCCAGGACCTGCTCGCGTTGAGCAGTGAACTCGCCCTCCTCCTCCAGCTCTGGTGTGGTTTGCCAACGGGGTGCGCGCTTCCCAGGAGGCACCGGCAGCTTCACACGGGCCTTGAGACCCATCTCCATGCGTCTATACTCGGAGGCAACGGATCGGCGCTTATTAATGCGACGCTTGGCGCCGCCACCATTCTCATCACCCTCATCGTAACAATCTCCATCCTCGGCCTCGGCTTCTGCTTCCTCCTCGGCTTCGGCTTCCTCTCCCTCTTCCTCCTCCGCCTCCTCGGCCTCTCCCTCCTCGGCCTCTCCCTCCTCGGCCTCCTCTGTCTCCTCTTCATCGGCCTCAACCTCAGCCTCAGCCTCCTCTTCCTCCTCATACGTGTATTCTTGATAGAATGCAGTCCAGTCGCTCTCGGTAAAATCCCCCGTTGCCGTAATGACCACATCACCGAATAGCACCGGTGTCTCACCAGACGTCATGGGTGGCAGCTCATGCGTATTCTCTGTCATGCCCTCCCTCCATCCCCACACACTCAATCCGTCCGTGTAAGTTCCAATGAGCTCTGCTGGCGTGGTCTTTCGCAGAGCCTTAGCAATGCCTGCGCCCGTGACGGCGGGAACCTTTATGGTTCGCTGATCGCCTGAAGCTGCTAACACGACAACCTGGACCATCTTACTGCCCTCTTGATCATAGGGGGTCAATCAACTTTGGGCTAAACCAGCGGAATGTTATCGAGTATATGAAGGTCACGTATGGATCTGGACCTCCTCCGGAAACTAACACAGAAATCACGACGTATATGTGGCCGCGATTTCTGGGTGAATATGATCATGGTGATCTCTCTTTTCGCGCATGGTATCTGGTGGACTCGGGCACATGGACCCCACGTCCTGATATTACGGCACCGCCGCTCGACTGCTATTCTGAGCGGGTGCGTGTGCGTCGCGAAGGAGGGCTCACAGTGTTCGAGACGGGAGTGTGGCGTCTCAATCCTTCAGATGAGGAGGCTCAGAAGTAAGAGGTGGGGTCCGTGGAGTGAAACGGGCCATCAATGCAGCAAAGCATGATACGAAGAGCCTGGAGATGCTCCAGGACACCTCCTTAAGCTCGGAACCGGAGAGATCGATCTTGGACACCACACTCTCAACGACACCGGTGACAGAGACACCGGAGATAGAAAGATCGGGAAGCGCGGTTCCGGAAAGATCGAGTGCAGTGTTAGACATTTTATTGAGCGCGATATATATAACCGGTGGATTAACCGCAGAGGCTTAATAGCCAGCAGGGATCACGCCTGGCAGGGGCTCGCTATACTCGGGAAGCATGGACGGCTCTGTATCATTATTAAAATAATAGCCACCGCACACCTTCCTGGCACCGCACTGGCCCAGGCTCCTGTCGCAGTGCTGGGGGCCATTAATGTCCAGGCAATCAGCATCAGTATCACACTTGTCCGCAAACTTCTCCTTCGTGGGGGCGAGGGCGGAACGGCAGATCCAAAACTGCATCATCACCAGCACCACAGACACGGCAGAAGACAGAATCAGAGAAATCGCAATTCCAGTTACAGGGAGAAACTTGGAGACGGCAGAGGGAAGGGAGAACAACATAATCAGAGTATAGACGGCATAGACCACCACCACAGCAGCCATGGCGGCATAGTAATAGCAAAAATCATAGGCCCAAGAGGGAACCTGTAAGACGTCCATTTCTATTCAAATGGGGCCAAAATAATTGTATGTTAAGCTAATGCTTTTTACTTGGCGGCGGCCTTGGCAGCGGGCTTCTTAAACACCTTCTTGGGGACAGGCACTGGCTCGGCCACCTCCTCGACGAACACCTTCTCCTCGGCCTCCTCCTCCTCCTCCTCCTCTGCCTCAGCAACCACTGGTGCTGCTGCGACTGGGGCGGCACGCACCTCGGGGACATCGCTGCGGAATGCTGGGCCACGGATCTGATCAGGCTGGCTGTCCACGCGGAACTGGACCGCAGACCAGGTCGTGCCGAACTTGCCACCCGCGAACCACACCGCGGAGCACTGGATGATTGCCGTCACGAAGGTGCGCTTGGACAGCAGCTGATCCAGGGTCGCATCCCGGGGAAACAGGGTAGGGTTGCCCTTGGTGTCGCGCTCGGCAGAATTGTAGAACTCGGCCTCGAAGCGAGCTGCTGCGTTGGCGGCGGCGGGCAGATCAGCGGGCGCACCATTCTTGAAGCGGCGAGGGCGCAGGTTGACCTTGAAGGTGGGAGGGTAGGGCTTGGGGTTGCCCTGAGCATCGCGACTGTACTTCACCAGAGGTGTGTAGAAGGCCTTGACCACCTCGCGGCTGGCATTGGGCATCTTGAACCACTTCTGGGCGTTCTCCACACCGGCATCGATCATGCGCTCGTCGAAGGCCTCCAGGAAGCTCTTGAGCTCCGCGGCGCTGTCGTCCAGACTCAGATCCACGGAATACTTTACGGGGGCACCGGGCGTCTTGTCAAAGACGTTCAGGCCATAGGGCAGCTTGAGACTGGGGGTCTCCAGCTTCAGGGACTGGCCATCGTGACTTACGTTCACTGTCTTGCCCCCATTATCAAGGATCTTCACGGGGCCGAACTCGGTGGTGCTGGCGTCAATCTCGGAGGGAAGGCGGATCATACTGGACATCGTGCTATTGGGTAGTGAAATGGCCACCCCGTCAAGTTTAATGCCCCCTGGGCAAACTATGGACTATTCAGGAAGCCGGTAAGCAGAGCCCGCATTTCCGCGTAGAAACAGTGGGGTGGAGGTGTAGTCGCGTACCACGACAGTTCACTGACGCGACGCCAATACCCCTGAAGATCCGGATGCGCAGCGGCAATATCAGCCCCACGGAGAACCAAGATCTCCTCCAGAGTCATGGCCGGTTTGGAAACCCGACGCATATAGCATTCTTGTTCAAACTGACGATAGCTTATAAGGGGGCGACACTTCGGTGCCGAGAGATCCGACAGAACATATGCGACCGCGACGAGATCCATGCGCCACGAAAAGAGCGGTTTATCGAATTCCGCCCCCAGAGCAACATAATACCAGGAGGTGTCCGCGTCATAGTCACCCGTCCATTTATGATTCGGTCGGACTGCATGTTCATAGTCCGCCACCACACACGTGTTAGTCCTCTTGTCGATCAGAATATTGGCCTTTTTGATATCCATGTGAACTAGCCCTACATTGTGATGGAGATCCTCCAGGAACTCGAGGATATTTACTGCGAATGTGCGCCAATGGGATCTGCAGTAGACGTTACATGCCAGGTAATCGTCGTATCGCCGCATCGCATACCAGTCGGCTCCTTTATAGTCACCTGGGATCTCGACGGATCGGCGCACACCTGCGTTCTTGATTTGTGACAGGATCTCCGTTTCACTATCTATGAAATCGCCGATCTTCAGTATCCAGCCGTCGGTCGTAAGGGCTATCTTTGCTTCAGTGCTGGTATAGAGCGTTGTCTTTATGGTCCATGGACCATACATTACTCTACTTATGGCCAAAATGTTTATGTAGAGTAGAACATGAACTCCGATAGAAGTCACACTGAGTATTTGCGCCGCAAGCGGGCCGTTGCGCAGGCGGTCCGCCGCGCTGTTTGCGCGGCCTGTCCCGAGGAGGGTCCTCAGGGACCTACGGACAAGGAGACCCAGCTGAGCCGTGTGTTTGGCCAGCAGGCGTATGTGTATCAGACGCCGTCTGGAATTACCCAGAATAAGAACTGCTGTTCTGATCCGAACGTGGTAGTCAATGGTAGATTTCAGACTGGCAATTTTTCAGGATGGACTCTCACCACAAGTGATCCTAGAAATAATACTGTCGTAACACTTCCAGGACTTGTCCCTGTACCACCTACAGGTACAACGAAAGCATATCAAGCGGGTAGTGTTGGCAGTAGCGCAACATTAGAACAAACCTTTACGACCACTCCTGGAGCATACGTACTATCCTATTATTTATATGATCTTGGCAGTGTTGGAGGAACTGATCCCGAATATTTTAGTGCTTCCATAGATGGGGTCGAAATTCCAGGAAGTATCATTGATTATATAATGGGAGGAGGTCCAGAAATGCCTTGGACCTTATTTACGTTTCCCTTTACGGCGACGTCATCGACCACCCTCACGTTCACAACTCAACAAGAACTTGAATATTTCTATTTAACCGACATTTCTGTGACTCCTCAGTAGGTGTTCAGATATGGCCAAAAAATGTTTATGTAGAGTAGATCATGCCTGCAGATAGAAGTCATACTGAGTATGTGCGTCGTAGACGCGCTATCGCCCAGGCGGTCCGCCGTGCTGCCTGTGCTGCCTGTCCCGAGCTGGGTCCTCAGGGACCCACGGATAAGGAGACCCAGCTGAGCCGTGTGTTTGGCCAGCAGGCGTATGTGTATCAGACGCCATCTGGGGTTACCCAGGATAAGAGCTGTTGTTAGTAACTCAGCACCGACGGATGGGCGACCACGATCTGGCCGCTCACTATACGCGTTACACCTGGGCTGAACATCTCGACCAGCCAGGGAAAGGCGGCACCGGCACCCTCGGAGACAATGGATAGAGCCCCCAAGACATACATCACACCGAGTTGCCGATCTGAGCGAGCTGATGCCGCTGAGACCAGTAATTGGAGCGTCTGCTGAACCATGGGCTTCAGAGCAGCGATCCGCATAATCAGGGCCGTCGCTACCGGAACAGCAAAGGGCGTCTCAGGGGAGATACGCGCACGATCTGCAGCGGATAGCCCCGCCCGATGAAACCAGATGTCGGCGAGCTCAACATACAGGCGCTGGAGACCGTGCCGATTCAGATCGATATACCAGATCGGGTCCGTATAGTAGCCGAGATCCTCCATAAGACGAAAGACGTCGGTAATCGTCATGGGGCCCGGCTGAGTGACCCAGCCCTTGCTCTTGTGACGGGCCAGACGGCGCAGAAACACCGGTGTCAGGGGACTGCGATTAAAGGGATTCAGGGCCGGCTCGGCACCGGCGTGCGTGACCAGGCTAACCGCCGACCGCGCATCCATGATGTAGCCCTTTCCGGCATCGACAAAGCTGATAAAGTCGCCCATGGAAATGTCGGTAACGGGATCGGATGTGAAGAAGTCGAAGGGATTATTGGTCTCATCGCGACATCGTAGAAGGGGACCGGCACGGCGAGCGATCCATCGACTCCAGGCACGACGAATACAGGCGGCGGCAGCGGCCGTATCGAGTGTTCGGCCCTGTGGCTGGACCTGGTGAATAATCGCCTCCGATACGAAGCGCACCTGGGTATTTTTATGGCGACCACACCAGGGCCCAGAGATCGCCTTGCTCTCACATTGAAGATGGGGTGTTTTCTTGGCCCGGATACTTGCGCATGTCGCCATCCCTACTCTTAACTACTAAAAAGTATGGCAAAATGGACCGTTGAGGTGGCAACTTTTGACCCCGACAGCCCAAACTTGACAGGATCACCCCGGCACCATCATAAGTATACCGCGTTCCATGGCTCCCACGAATTCCTCCGACACCACCAAAATGGCGACAACTGTGAGCAAGACCACCAAGACCGTGAAGAGCACTCCTGTCGTGACCGCCCCTGTGGTGGTGGTGGCAGCCCCTGTGGCTGCTGAGACCAAGACCAAGGCCAAGAAGGCTGAGGCCGTGGCTGAGCCCGTGGCTGCACCTGTGGCTGTGCCCAGCCCCACTGAGACTGTGGAGGAGGAGGATGTGTCCGTGTCTCTGCTGAAGACCGTGTCTGACCTCCAGGAGCAGTTCGCTGCTCTGAAGCAGAGCCTGAGCACTGCCGCAAACGCCCTGAAGACCCTGGAGAAGCAGGCGGGCCGCGTGGTGAAGAAGGCTGATCGCAAGAAGAAGCGCAAGGTGGTGGAGGGCGCCGAGCCCAAGGCCTGTATCTTCACCAAGCCCGTGAAGATCAGCGCCGAGCTGTGCTCCTTCCTGGGCAAGCCCAAGGACACTGAGGTGAGCCGTTCCGCTGTGACCAAGGGTGTGATGGCCTATGCCAAGGCCCACAACCTGATGGACAAGCAGACCATCAAGGCTGACGCTGCCATGCGCAAGCTGCTGACTCTGTCTGAGACTGATGTGCTGACCATCCTGAACCTGCAGAAGTTCCTGCGCCGCCACTACATCAAGCCTGCCGTGCCCGCCGCATAAGTGGCTTGACGCATAACATTAATTTATTTTGATCATATAGCGCAGTGGTAGCGCGTCTCCTTTACACGGAGAAGGCCCTGTGTTCGATCCACAGTATGATCACTCCTTCAGATAGCTCACCCGAAGCAGCGCAAGCTGCTGAAGGTCTGCTGTTTGAATTACATGTCGGGCCACGGCCCGACATGACCTTCAGATAGCTCAGTTGGTAGAGCGGGAGATTGTAGCCTAGGGCTAAGTGTGAGTCTCTCCAAGTCGCTGGTTCGATTCCGGCTCTGAAGAACTTTTGGTCCTCTAGCTCAGTTGGTTAGAGCATTCGGCTGTTAAAGCATTTATGATAGCGCTATCAATAAATGCGGACGCGTATACCGGAAAGTCGCAGGTTCGACTCCTGCGAGGACCGCCATTTTCTCACTTGCTTCGCAAGCGAGAAAGTAGCAACCCAAGCTATTCCAGCTGCGCTGGAATGCGAGGACCGCTTTTTTACGTTGCGCTAAGCGCAACGTAAAAAGACTGCCACA
>Ga0114966_10005267_pt1 | contig 10975 bp, 7 predicted proteins | sample M_130207_XF_Meta_FD_87029 | JGI IMG/M metagenome (GOLD analysis project Ga0114966, IMG submission 87029) | Freshwater microbial communities from Lake Montjoie, Canada to study carbon cycling - M_130207_XF_MetaG | ecosystem: Environmental > Aquatic > Freshwater > Lake | place: Lake Montjoie...
AACGGCTGCAGCGATACGTAGTTTGTTATTACTATCAATAGCCGGTGAGTATAAAGTGCCCCGCAAAGCCCCTATACGGGTCATGATGCCAACTAACTCTCCAATACTAGAGACAACCGGGGCTAGTTTGTGGCGATGCAGATTAAGAAATTCAAAGGCGGCCCGTGCATCTAAGTTATCGGCCATTGTGATTAACTCTTTGCTCATTACTTGATATAGTTGTGTAAAGCGATCAACGCTTCTGCAATCCTCTTCTGTAACAATTCCAACTGGTTTGCCAGCATCAACAATCACAATTGCACCATGTGCGCGCTTATGTAACAAGCTCACAGCATCGGCAACGGTTTGGTGAGGATTTAAAGTAATAGCTGTATCAAAAAATGTGTGGCGCGTCTTAACCCACTTAATAACACTGTCTAGAACTGCAGGTTGGATATCTTGTGGAATAACTGTGATTCCACCACGGCGGGCAATAGTTTCAGCCATTCGTCGGCCAGATATTGCAGTCATGTTTGCTACAACGATTGGAATTGTTGTTCCCGATCCATCATTAGATGTTAAGTCAACATCCATCCGGCTAGATAGTTCAGAAGCGCTCGGCACCATAAAAACATCGTCATAGGTTAGATCGTGGTTTGGAGTATTTATGAATCGCACGTGGGTAAACAATACTCGGATAGACTACATAAGTGTCTAATCCTCTCATTTGCGTGCGCGGGCTCACCAAAAAATTCGGTGATCTCACCGCCGTTGATGGCGTCAGCTTTGAGGTGGCTAAGGGTGAGTCCTTCGGTTTATTAGGCCCCAACGGTGCCGGTAAGTCCACCATCATGCGTATCTTGGCGGCCACATCAACCCGGACATCGGGCACGGTAGAAATATTAGATAAGGATCCTGAAAAGTTCGGACCTCTCGTCCGCGCACACCTTGGAGTTGTGCCACAACAAGATAATCTCGATAACGAACTAACGGTGAGTGAAAACCTATTTATTTATGGCCGTTATTTTGGACTCTCTAAGAAATTTATTAATAATAAGATTGAAGAGCTCCTTGTATTTGCTCAACTAGAAGAGAAGCGCAGCGTGAAGGTTGAGGCTTTAAGCGGTGGGATGAAGCGACGTTTAACAATCGCTCGTGGTCTAGTAAGTGAGCCTGACATCTTGTTACTCGATGAACCTACAACGGGCTTAGATCCGCAGGCCCGTCACATTCTGTGGGATCGCTTATTCCGTTTGAAAGAACAGGGTGTCACACTCGTTTTAACAACTCACTTTATGGATGAAGCTGAGCAGTTATGCGACCGTATCGTCGTAATCGATAAGGGTTCAATCATGGCAGAGGGCTCACCTGCCGGGTTAATAAAAGAGTATTCCAGTAAAGAGGTATTAGAGGTCCGCTTTGGTAGTGATCGAAATGCTGAGTTTGCACCGGTATTAGCGAAGATGTGTGAACGCATGGAGACTTTGCCAGATCGTATTTTGATGTATGCCGAAGATGGTGAAAAACTGCTCGAACAAATCACTGCGCTAGAACTACATCCAACAACATCCCTTGTACGTCGCAGCTCCTTAGAAGATGTATTTCTGCGCCTGACTGGAAGAACTTTGATTGAATGAACACCAGCATTGATGTCCCACGGATCGCACGTTTTGGCGCTCTCTATATCGCTGCCGCTCGGCTTCGCTCGATTCTTAAATGGAAGACAGTCATCGCTGCAGTCGATATCGGAAATCCACTTTTCTATTTAATCGCCGTGGGTATCGGAATAGGTGTCTTGGTTCAAAACCACTCTGGAACAAGTGGCACCGGTGGCATTAAATACATCGCCTTTATCGCCCCGGCGCTGCTTGCAAACTCTGCTATCACCGGCGTTATGGATGAGTGTGTCTTTCCTGTCATTGAAGGCTTTAAATGGCGCAAACTCTTCTTCGCCCAAAACGCCACCCCTATTACGGGTAAACAAATAGCTATTGGCGTCTATCTTGCAGCATTAAGCAGAACAGTCTTTAGTGTCATTGTTTATTACCTTTTATTACTGGCCTTTAATGTAGTTGATTTCGGTATTAGCGTTTTGATGATCCCAGCCGCCATTATGGCCGGTGGTTCATTTGGCGCGGTAATAATGTATTTTGCGGCAAAGATTGAAAAGGAGGATTACTTTTTCAATGTAATCGGGCGGCTAATTATTATGCCAATGTTCTTATTCTCCGGGACCTTCTTTCCTCTATCTTTAATGCCTATCTATCTCCAACCAATCGGCTGGATCTCACCGCTCTGGCACGCTACAGAGTTAGGTCGTGAAGCCGCCTTTGATTATGGAATCTCACCGCTGAAGATCGCAATCCATCTAATCTTCTTATCCGCTATGACAGTTACTGGATTAGTTCTCTCGATGCGCCAATTTGAAAGGAGGTTGGCCAAGTGAGCACGGCCGTAGAAATCGCCCAGAGCCGTGCATCGAGTGCGATGTATGCCGGTCGCCCACAGGTTCTTCTTGAACGTGGTTGGTTAGCTTTTCGATCTTCAACATGGGTTCCAATCTTTACAGGTTTCGTTGAACCGGTTTTATTCTTGCTCGCCTTTGGCTATGGAATGGGAAATCTCGTCGGTGATATCTCCACGGGCTCTTCCTCAATTAATTACACAATGTTTATCGCCCCAGGTTTGCTCGCAACCAGTGCGATGAATGGGGCTATTTATGATTCAACCTGGAATGTCTTTTTCAAACTCAACGAATCTAAGTTATATAAAACAATGCTCTCCACACCACTTGGACCTATGGATATTGCCTTAGGTGAAATTACTTGGGCGCTTCTACGTGGTTTGGTGTATTCAATTGGGTTTTTAACTGTTGTTACAGTACTTGGCCTCACACCTAGCCTCTGGGCGGTTTTAGCCATCCCAGCGGCATCTCTAGTCGCCTTTGGTTTTGCATCTTTTGGAATGGCTATCACATCGTTTTTCAAAACTTATCAACAAATGGGCTTTGTTAACTTTGTTCTCTTGCCGATGACCCTATTTTCTGGATCTTTATATCCCATCTCGGTCTATCCAGACTGGCTAGAAAAACTAATTATGGCCCTTCCCTTATGGCATGGAATTGAATTAGTCCGCGCCTTTTGGTTTGGAAATATTAATTCAGGGATTTTTATCCATATTCTCTATTTTTTCGTGATGATTATTATTGGTTTATTTGTAACTTCTCGCCGTTTACGCGCGCTTTTTTTGCGATAAAACATAAAATTCCGCGTAAACACAGGGAGTTTTGGGAGTTGCTTTTAAAAAACGGCATGAGATACTTAAACCTTAGTTCGAATGGACTAAAAAATGAACCGGGAGAGTACTTCTCAAACGAGTTTCAAACGCTGAAACCTTTGCCGTACAAGCTTTACAATGCTCACACAAATTAATCACAAGGAAACTTTTAGATTTGTCCCTGCAACATCAGTAGAAATTCCACCCGAAAGAGTTGCTGCCCTCCTGAAATCTGAATGGGAGTTGTTTACACAGCAGACTGGCAAGAGTGCCGAAGAGAGTAAGCGGGCCTTAAAATCTCTTCCGCTAGGTGTGACTTCAAGTTTCCAACACTGGGACCCTTACCCAATCTCAATCGTTGGCGCACAAGGTGCTTGGATGACAGATGTCGACGGACGCCAGCTCCTAGACCTGTCTATGGGCTTTGGTGCCATGCTCGCCGGTCACCTCAACCCAACCGTTGTTGAAGAGGTCAAGGGCTGCCTTGAAACAGGCATGCTCTTTGTAACTCCATCTCCGATAGCTACCGATGCTGCAGAGCGCGTCTGTCGCCGTTTTGCCATTGATCAGGTTCGCTTCACTAATAGTGGAACCGAATCGACTATGTACGCCGTTCGCACCGCACGTGCTGCAACTGGCAAAGATGCGATCGTCAAGGTCGAAGGTGGCTACCACGGTAGCTACGATCCATTTGTTGTTTCAGCCAAGCCACCGCTTGACCAGATTGGTGAGGCTAGCGATCCAGTCGCATACGTACCGGCAGGCATTGTCCCTGGCGACATGTATGTCGTCTCATATAACGATGCCGATTCACTAGAGCGCATCTTCGAAAAGAGCGCTTCAAAAATCGCCTGTTTCATAATCGAACCCGTCATTGAAAACCTTGGCATAATCTTGCCGGATGAGGGTTATCTAGAGCGTGTACGCGAACTCTGTGATGAGTACAACGTCGTTTTAATCTTCGATGAAGTTAAGACTGGCTTAACTGCTGGACATCAAGGCGCTGCACAGCGTTTAGGTGTGATTCCAGATCTTATTACTCTTGCAAAATCAATCGGTGGTGGACTCACTTTGGCCGCCTTCGGTGGCAAGAAGAAGTACATGGATTTTGTCACTAACGGCAAGATGGCTCACTTTGGTACGTTCAATGGCAACCCACTTGCAATGGCAGGTGTTCGCGCCGTTGATAAAATCTGTACTGAGGAAACTCTCGCAGTGGCAGAGGCATTTAACCAGCAGGCACTCGATCGCATCAGTGAAATTATTGAGGAGTACCAACTACCTGCACACACTGTTGGTTTTGGCGTTAAAGGCTGCATTACTTGGTCAACTACACCACTTCGCAACTACCGTGACTATAAAGCTACAGACTTTGCAATCGCAGAGCTGTCATGGCTGTTTTCACTTAACCGCGGCATCATTACGCCTCCGGGCCTAGATGAGCAGTGGCTAATATCTTTGGCGCATGGTCAAAGAGAGGTTGATCTTCTCGTTGAAGATTTCCGTGCCTTTGCTCAAGCTCTACGTGATTAGTCTCTATTAACCAACCAAAAGAAGAAAAGCCCTCGGTGTGAAAGGCACCGAGAGCTTAACTTGTGCGCGCGAAGGGATTCGAACCCCCAACCTTCTGATCCGTAGTCAGATGCTCTATCCGTTGAGCTACGCGCGCTTATTTAGTTTTATTGAACTTGCGAATTGTACCTGTTTTCTATAGTCCGCCCAAATGCAGTAAAGCCTCACGTAAAACCGCTTTCTTACGCGGTTTACCAAGAGGTTGCCCGGCGGCAACTTCTGCCTCATTAATTCTCTGCCAAGCATGTTGATCGACAACTTTTTTAGCGGTGACTAATTCAGAAATATCACCTTTATGCTTTGGATTCTTTAAATCTAAAACTAGCAATTCTATGACGGCGGCAGCATCGGATTTATTGGTGCCAATTACTCCCGTTGGGCCGCGCTTTGCCCAACCAACGACATACATATTCTCTTTTACCCGACCACTGGTATTAACAACTTTGCCGTTCTCATATGGAACACCATCAATTCCCTGTGCTTGATAACCAATTGCAGTAATCACTAATCCGCATTTAACCGTTACATCACCGTTCGGAGTTGCATAAACAACACCCTCTACTCGATTGCTGCCAATAAACTCTTTAGGGGTGTGTGCAAAAAGAAAGCGCATGGTACGAGCATGCTGAGTTTTCTCTGCGCCTGATATTAAGAGCATCGCATCAAGATTGCTTTTGACCTCTTTTTCAGGGCTATCTCCTGCACGAACAATCGCTGCCTCTATGTCGACTTTATGTATAACAACATTGGTGTGTTCAAGTTTTGGAAGCTCACGAAGCTCTGGGGATGTAAATGCGGCATGCTCTGGACCTCGGCGAGCACTGATGTAAACATCGCGTACTGCGCTATCTTTAAAAGCGGCAACTGCATGATCGGCAGTATCTGTTGGCTCTAACTCAGTTGGATCTAGTGCCAACATCCGTGCAACATCCATAGCAACGTTGCCAGCGCCAATTACTACGGCAGTATCACAATCGAATGGAACATCTATATCGGCAAAATCTGGATGAGCGTTATACCAAGGTACAAAATCAGCAGCCGACATTGATCCCGGTAGGTTTTCGCCAGGAATTCCTAGTTTCTTTCCTAAAGATGAGCCTGTAGCAATAATTACCGCATCGTATTTTTCTTGGAGTTGTGCAACTGTTATTTCAGCGCCAATTTCAATATTTGCAAACAAGCGAAAGTTGGGATCGGCTGCGATCTTTTCAAATACTTTAGAGACGGTCTTAATCTTCGGATGATCTGGTGCCACACCGCTTCGAACTAATCCCCATGGCGTTGGAAGGCGTTCAATCATGTCGATTGCAAAAGTTCGCTCTTCGTTTTGCATATTATGTAGAGCTTGTGCTGCAAAGTATCCAGCCGGTCCCGCACCGATGATTGCCACTCTGTAGGTCTGCACCCTACCATCCTATCTAGTTCACGCTCTTATAATTCTCTCTATCTAAATAATACCCCCGTTTAAGCTCCTAGATATCCAGGTGTTGGAGCCCAATCAGAAATTAAATTCTTCTTCCGTAATTCGCCCCAAAACTCAAGTGGAATTCTTTCAGCAGCAAATCTGTAATTGTTTTTTATCTGCTCAACATTGCTGGCTCCAATGCAAACACTCGTAACTGCTGGATGGGCTGATACAAATTGGATAGCTGCGTTGTGCGCGAACTTGAATATGTTCGCGATCAACTATTTCGTGAAATAAAAGCTATTTCTTAAGGTTTTCGCTCAAGATAGCCAACTGCTCGTGCATGACTGCCGGCAGCTTTGTTCCTATCTTGGCGAACCACTCATTTATTAGTGGTAATTCTGCACGCCACTCATCATGATTTATCGCCAACGCCTCTTGTAAATCTTGGTCAGATACACCTAAACCAACGATATCAATGGCACCTGGAGATGGAACATTTCCAATCGCAGTTGGAACCGATTTCTGCCCGCCTTCAACCTGCTCAATAACCCATTTAATAACACGCGAATTTTCGCCATATCCCGGCCAGAGAAATCCGCCATCTTTATTTCGACGAAACCAGTTGACGTAAAAAATTTTTGGAAGATTCTTTGCATCTGTTGCAGCGCCAATCTTAAGCCAGTGATTTATATAGTCACCAACGTGGTATCCAATAAATGGCAACATCGCGAATGGATCTCTACGTACAACTCCAACTTCACCAGTTGCCGCAGCTGTTGTCTCAGATGACAAAGTTGCACCCATGAAAACTCCATGTGCCCAATCTCGAGCCTGTACAACTAACGGGATTGTGGTCTTGCGACGACCACCAAAAATAATCGCAGAAATTGGCACACCTTCTGCGCTCTCCCATTCTGGGGCGATGATCGGGCATTGATTTGCAGGTGTGCAGAATCGTGAGTTTGGATGAGATGAAAGCTCACCATTTCCTGGCGTCCAGTCGCGCCTCTTCCAATCAGTTAAATGCGCAGGTGGTTCATCGGTCATACCTTCCCACCAAACATCTCCATCATCGGTTAAAGCAACATTTGTAAAAATTGAATTTCCTTTGTCTATCGTGCGCATCGCATTTGCATTTGTATCCCAGCCTGTTCCTGGTGCGACGCCAAAGAAGCCAAACTCTGGATTAGTTGCATGGAGTCGGCCATCTGCGCCAAAGCGCATCCAGGCTATATCGTCGCCTAAAGTCTCTACTTTCCACCCTGGAATTGTTGGCTCTAACATTGCAAGATTTGTTTTACCGCAAGCAGAAGGAAAAGCCGCAGCAATGAAGTGCGGCTTACCTTGTGGAGGTGTAACTTTCAAAATAAGCATGTGTTCGGCAAGCCAGCCCTCGTCGCGGCCAATTACCGATGCAATACGCAGTGAATAGCACTTCTTTCCAAGGAGCGCATTTCCGCCATAACCAGAACCAAAAGACCAAATGGTGTGATCTTCGGGAAACTGAACAATATATTTTGTGTCGTTGCAGGGCCAAGACACATCACTGGCACCATCGATAAGCGGCGCACCAACTGAGTGCAACGCCTTTACAAATTGCTTATCGCTTCCCATGGCATCTAATGCGCTTGTACCCATGCGAGTCATGATGCGCATTGAGGCAACAACATAGGCGCTATCGGTAATCTGCACACCAAACATTGGATTCTTTGAGTTTATTGGTCCCATACAAAAAGGTATGACATACATTGTGCGCCCGCGCATCGAACCTCGATAGAGGTCGGTCATGATCCCCTTCATCTCTGTCGGCGCCATCCAGTTATTTGTTGGCCCTGCATCGCTTTCATCGCGCGAACAGATGAAGGTACGATCCTCTACTCTGGCAACATCAGATGGATTTGATGCACACCAAAAAGAGTTAGGTTTTTTAACTAAGCGGACGAAGGTACCTGCATCAACTAATTTGTTAGTGATACTTTCCCACTCTGATTCTGAGCCATCACACCAATAAATATCTGTTGGTTGGGTTAGCGCTGCAACTTCATCGACCCATTGACGCAACAATGCGTGTTTACTCATCACTGCAGTGGTCATTACGACTCTCCCTTTTAATGATGCAGGATAACGGATTATGCTGGAAGTGTTCACCATTAGCAAACACATCCCTTGTGACATTGGTAGTATCGGAGGATGCCATCACCCCTTGAGCAAGGCACAACACAACTCTCCCTGGCACGCGCGGTTCGAGCCAACATCGCTGGCCTTCCTAAGGCTGCAACATGGAGTGGTTTTATGGCCGGCTTCCTCTGTGTCTTGATTTCAGTCACAGGCCCTGTAGCTCTGCTCTTTCAAGCAGCACAAACTGGGCACTTAACTACACTACAAATTGACTCCTGGTTATTTACCATCTTTTTTGGCTCTGGACTATTCGGTTTTCTTTTAACCCTTCGGTATGGGATCCCAGTTATAGGTGCTTGGGGTGGAGCAACTACTGCATTGTTAGTTACAAGTCTTCCTACACATCCATTTCCCGAAGTAATTGGGGCTTTTTTCATAGCGTCGGTGGCTTTAATTATCGTTGGCATGAGTGGATTATTTGGAAAGTTTATTCACTTGGTTCCCCGCCCAGTTGTGATGGCGATGTTAGCCGGCGTTTTATTTAACTTCGGTGTCCAAGTTTTTTCATCGATGAAATCTGGGTTACTGCTCGCCCTTGCGATGGTTATTGTATTCTTCATTGGCCGCAGTATTAAAATGCGAGCGCCGATTCTCTTATCTCTTGTCGTAGGACTTGTTATCGCAGGTTTTGAAAGCAAACTCATGAATCCCCATTTGACGGGATCTATCGTGCACCCGCAGTGGGTCACGCCAACATTTTCAATTGCCTCAACTCTTAATTTAGCTCTCCCAATTTTTCTCCTGGTTATGACAACACAAAATGCTACTGGCACCGCAGTTCTATTTAACATGAACTACGAAGCGCCTGTAAATGCCATTGTCACAATGGGTGGAGTTCTCTCATTGCTTAGCGCGGGTTTCGGTGGAAGTGGTGTGAACGTTGCCGCTATGACTGCGGCAATTGGTTGTGGCCCTGAGGCCGATCCAAATCCAAAAACGCGCTATTTCGCTGGTTTTGTCTCTGGCATTATCTACATGCTGCTTGGATTGTTCGCATCGGTTGAAACCGGTCTCTTAGGTGCGCTTCCCGTTGTTCTTGTCTCAGCGCTAGCTGGCTTAGCGCTAATACCTACGATTGGCTCTTCGCTCCACGAAGCACTCATCGATCCCGAATACCGCGATGCGGGGTTGGCCGCACTTTTAATTTCGGTCTCTGGAATTACTTTTCTAAATGTCGGAGCACCATTTTGGGGACTTATTGGCGGAATAGTTATTCATCAATTCACATTATGGGCCAGGTCGTATTCAAAAACGACCTAGTAACGATAAGAATTAGTGCGGAGACGAGGAGATTTGAACTCCTGAAGGCGATTAAACCTTACCTCGTTAGCAGTGAGGCGCACTCGACCGGGCTATGCGACGTCTCCTTGTACAGGTGTGAGTTTAGCGTGTGCAGGGATGGCTACCAATTCTTAAGACTTGTAGGCTCGCCCTATGGAATCAACCGATAAGCCAGTCGAAAGCCGTCGCGTATACGACGTCCCCCCTTCAGATCTATACGCCGAATTCATGAAAACGGGTTGGGCGCCTTCACCTCTAGATGGCATCACACAAGACGCGGTTATTCCATACTGTTTTGAACGCCGAACTAAACTCTCAGAGGCATTTACTGGTCTGCGTATTGTGATTCCTAGTGGAAACTCCAAAGTGCGCAGCAATGACACTGATTACCGATTCCGCCCTCATAGTGCATTTGTCTATTACACCGGCATTCAAGGTGAAGAAGTTACATCAGATGCCGTCCTTGTCATGGAGCCAAATGGACAAGGCCATGATTCGATTTTATATATTCAGCCGCGATCAACGCGTGATACAAGTGCTTTCTATAATGACCGTAAATATGGCGAACTCTGGGTAGGCCGTCGCTACACAACCGATGAGGCATCTGCGCGCTTTGGAATCGAAGTGCGCAAGGTTGATGATCTGAAATCACTTCTTAAAGATGGCACACCTGCAGTTTCTTTAAGTGGTTTGGATGCCTTGGTCGACTCAGTAATTAGGAAGAATCCACGCGGTGGTGAGTTAGAAAACTTAGTATCCGTTGCCCGTCTCATTAAAGATGATTATGAAATTATTGAGATGCAAAAGGCGGTTGATGTAACTCACCGTGGATTCAATGATGCAATACGTGCCCTACCTGCCGCCGTTGCAACACCTCGTGGTGAGCGCGTAGTAGAAGCCGCCTTTTATGGGCGAGCGCGTATTGAAGGCAATGAGCTTGGTTACGACACTATCTCTGCCGCTGGTTCACATGCCTGTGTATTGCACTGGACACGCAATGATGGTGATGTAAGAAATGGTGAACTCTTATTACTCGATGCCGGTGTTGAGTTAGATTCCTATTACACCGCCGACATCACTCGCACTTTGCCAGTCAATGGAAAGTTCTCTCCTGCTCAACGTGTTTTATATATGTTGGTCTATGAGGCGCAGAAAGCCGGTTTTGCCGCTATCCGTCCCGGCGTAGATTTTCTTGAAATTAATAAGGCCTGCCACACGGTTTTGGCCCAGGGTTTAGTTGATATGGGTGTTCTAACAATTAGTGCCGAAGAGTCAATGCGT
>Ga0114966_10005269_pt1 | contig 10971 bp, 14 predicted proteins | sample M_130207_XF_Meta_FD_87029 | JGI IMG/M metagenome (GOLD analysis project Ga0114966, IMG submission 87029) | Freshwater microbial communities from Lake Montjoie, Canada to study carbon cycling - M_130207_XF_MetaG | ecosystem: Environmental > Aquatic > Freshwater > Lake | place: Lake Montjoie...
ACCGGGAACCCAGGATAAATTTATGGATTTTTCATAAAGATAAAATGTTATGAAATATGATAAGGATTTATCCTGCCCGAAGGGAAGGAGGGGGAAAGCGGGGGAACCTGGGTTCCCCGCTATGTATAAATGGACGCATGTGATAAAAAGATTTTGACTAAGATATTAGGTAAACTTACAACTAAACTTTCAAATAAAACAGATGGAAAACCTATTACTAAAAAACTTACTGATAAAACTACTCCTGCTTCTACTTCTCCCCCTACTCCTACTACTCCTGCTGCTACTCGTAGAACAGGAACCGTATTATGGTTTAATAAAAAAAAGGATATGGGGTAATAGCAAGTGAAGAAATATTAAGTGAAGGAAGATTAAGTGAAGCAAAATTTATAACAGTATTTTTTTTTGCTCATTATTCATCAATAGTAGGTAATGGGTATAAAACATTGAAAAAGGGCCAAAAAGTAACTTTTGACGCAGCACAAGGACCTAAAGGAAAAATAGCTACAAACATAATACCGGAATATACAGGAATTGTAACGGAAGTGCAGCGAATGGACCTCATTCCTAAGTGGAGGGTGGTTATAAAATATAAAAAAGATGGTACTGATTATAGTGAAACTTATTATGATGACTCCAAGGAACCAAGGTTTAGAGTAGATGATAATGTAACATTTGATCTTAATGGAAGAGACTTTGATAATGTAAAAAAAATACAGTCGGCATAGTAAAATAGTATTTCTTATAATTCATAGTTCAAACCCGAATTCATTAGAAAAAGGTATATATATAATAATTCCAAACGTAGGCGATACTGTAACCATTAAGTAATGATGCTACTAATGTAAAAAAACTAACTAAATATTACCTATATTTCAAACACAAATTCATTTTCCACCATTTTTTTCAAATCTAATTTCACAATATTATAAACAATATTGCGACATCGGGTCAAGGTTGTCTGGTCCTTGAAACAAACTCCTGTGAATTTAATCATGGTCTTGCTGCTCTTGTCTCCCCATGCATCATTGTAGTAAATAAAATCCTTGTATTTGATTCTCCAGTCATTGAACACATTAAACATTTTCCGATGCACATAATTGAAGAATATGATTGTTGCTTCGTTTGTTAGCTCTGTCCACTTATCATTTTCATTTTGATAAACATAAAGTAGTCCCTGTTTTTGAGAGAACCCGATCATTGGTTTTCTCTCTGTGAACCATTCTTGAAAGATGGATGACAACCCTTCATAAAAGTTGTGATCTATAATTGTCTGGATATGATCTTCTCTTACCGGAAGGTGGTTGATGAGTTGTGTGAAATCATATTCTGGCGACCGATTTGCATTTAGCCAAGGGATGACCTTGAACTTGCGCTTATTTGTGTCCGCCCATTTTTGCACCTCTTCCAGTTTGTTTTCCAATTGACTAATCTTAAGTGCCATTTCTTGAATTATGCTGAACATCTTCCGTTGTGAAGGCAAGTCTTCGTGTTCTTCTGCTTCTACTGAAAGCTGCCTTTTTGATTTATGCAGGAGCTCGCACATGATCACATGCTTGTCATAAGACATTTTTCTCGTGTACTTTTTGCAGCAAAATCCACATGAGTGCTGCTTTGAATCGGATTCTACTATTAAAAGGGTTGACATTTATGGTTTAGTTGTTATTATATTGGTTGACAAAAGTCATTCAATTTTATACAGTGTAAAAATAAACGTGTAATTATACCAATAGATCGCATTATAAATTCTTTCTTTATAGTAATATGATTCCAGGAACAACATCTATTGTATTGAATGCACCCTATTATATGCCAAAAGATCCTAATGGGCTTCCTCCTTATTATTATAGATGCCGTAATTGCGATACCAATTTAACGTCCAATAGTACCGGAGATCAATATCAACGTCAAAAGTTGATCCAAAAAACTGTTCGGGTTCCTGCTTCTCTCTATACTATGAATGTAGGATCTTTAGAGTCTTACAAAAAACCATTACCCCAGTATCAAAATGTATGTTGGAATCAAATGAGTGATCGCCCTCAGCCGAGTGTGCAAAACGTTGTCACATCATCTGGTTCTGCATATGGCGGTAATAGCACCAAACGCACGATTGTGAGAAATCGCCCCGGAGCAATGAGTCCAGGAGGGTCTGGCTGCGATATCAAGCACAACTCCTACGATCGTTATTTGAATCGTTTGAAGGGAAAAACTCCTTTGCGAAGAGGTGTTATTCCTCCGGATTATGGAAGAAACAAGACATTTAATCCAGCTGCACCGGTTTATGGTGGTAAAACAATAAAAACGGGCATTGTAAGCGGATGTGATTGCCCCAATCGCGGTTTTACCTGGTTGCCAGGAACAAACAATGAAGGGCACTATGACCAGGTTTATACCTACGCAGTTGGCCAAACTGTTTATGCTCAGTCGGTAATAAATAAGAGTCCTTTTGTTCAGGCAACCATTATTGGCAAAAATGGACAAATCTTAACATTACAATTCTCCGATGGGATATTTGTTCAAAGAGGAACCGCAGATGTTCTACCTTATTTTGAATGTAACACATGCGTAAATTCTCAAGCAAATAATATTGTAAATTTTGCTATAGAAGGTTTAGAGGGTTTTCCAGAGGGGATTCAAACCTATCAACTAAATAACTATCAACGAGCGGTAATGTTGACAAACCCGAACTATGCTACTTCTCTCTTTACTGTTGAGTATTTACGATTATTCCAATGAAAATAATATGTTTAATTATATAAATGATGAACATAATGAAAATGCAATTTGGTCCAGCAAAAACTCGCCACATTGTTTCATTTGATACAAGATATCAAAATCTTCAAACGACTCCTGCTGCATTTGCGAAACCCGTGGTGTCTATGACTTTGGCGAGTCATATGATAAATCGCATTCACAATGTGAAGCCCGGGTGCAACTCTTGTGGTAAATAATCACTTAAAATTACATTTGTATTTTATTACATGAATGTAATTTTAATAACAGAAAAGACTTCAGGGCATATTTCCAATATGATAGCCATTGCCGATAAAGTTGTTGAAGAATCTTTAACACCTCATTTTATCACATCTGGAACAAATCATGAATCATATATTCTCAGTAAAACAAAGCATTGTTATAGTGTTTATAGAACCGTCTACCAAATATATTCACTGTTAAAAAGGTTAGATCCGAGATGCGTTGTAAGTTCGGGGGGTAGATTTTCTCTCGTGGTATTATTTTTGGCAAAACTAAGGAGCATACCATGTTTTATAATAGAACCCAACTATTATCCTGGACTGTCAAATATAATCATGTCTCCTGGATCAAAAATATATTGTCCATTTCTGAAATACAATAGACTTTATGGTGGAGAATTAAGATTGCATAATGGAATAGTTAGAAAGTGTGAAGAAATATTTCATCCAGAATTGATAAAGAGAGAAATCGGAATTGACAGTAAAAAAAAGGTTCTTTTGGTACTCACTGGTACATATGGAAATAAAGCTATAAATAAGGGAATTTTAGACGTTTTCACAAATGATGATAATTTACATATTATTTGGCAAACAGGTAAATCGGAATTTGAAATTCATGTTGATACAAAGAATGTAACTATTTATCCGTTTATTGACAATGTTTATAAAATGTACTCTATTGCGGATTGTGTTATTACAAGCGCTGGGATAAATTCTATTAACGAACTGTTACATTTTGGAATACCATTTCAACTTGTTCCTTATCCGTTTTCAAAATTTGACCACCAGTATCATAATGCATTGTATGTCAATAATGTGATCCGGGAAAACGTTTTTACTAAAAATATTCTTTTAAAAAAAGTAGAACAAAATATTCTTTCTGAAAACCAGATAGATTTTACCATCGTTCAAGATATAAAAAATATAAAAGGGAATCATTCAGTAAGTTTTTTATGGATCTATCATTTATTTGTTGGCTGTATCCTGTATATAAAATTTCAATTATTTATTGCAATTGAAAAAGTATTTACTCAAAAAATTAAACAAAATTTGCATAGTGATTATGTATATTACGAACATATTCCCATTGTGTTAAAAAAAGCTATTATATATAGCGAAGACGCTGGATACGAAAAACATAATGGATATCCGCATAAGTTAAAAGATTATATTGCCTGCATGTTACGTGTAAAGTATTTTGGGTCTGGTATATTTCAACAACTGATTAAAAATTTATTTTTTGAAAAAAGGGGTACCAAAATATATCTTATTTTTCGTAAAATAGTTGAACAATTATTAACCTGTGTGTTTTATTGGGTATATTCAAAAGATTTAATTTTTGAGTATTATGTAAATATTTTACTTTACATTGACTATAAATGCGGAGATGTTGATTATTTCGGCATAAAAAAAATAGCCAAGAAACTATTTCAGAAAGATGTACGCGATTTGGACGTATTTGAATGCATTTATGTATCAACGACATTAACTAAACCAATGTATTATTATCGCAAGTTTTTAGAAGAGAGAAAAATAGATTATGAACTGAAGAAAAAAATGTTTAGAATCTCTTATATTTTATTTGTTAATAATGTCATATCATTGGACCAAGTAACAGAGTTTGTCGTGAAACTATCCACTTTTTCTTAAGATTTTGGTAAAATAATATTTTTATAGGTATATGAAAAAATTTAGTGTAATACTGGCATCCGATAAACACGGTGGAATCGGAAATAATAATTTGTTACCATGGAATTTTGTGAAAGACACGGATTATTTTGTTCGCAAAATAACAACAAATTCGTCTTTTCCAACTGTGACAAAAAATATTTTAATTATGGGATACAAATCTTTTCTGGATTTCTTGAAAAGAAATATTTGTAGTGAACTGATTTATGTTGTTGCAAGAGATTCTGAAAAGTTAACTTTGGAAAACACGAGGGATTATGTATTCTATTTTGACACATTTGAACAAGCAATTGCTGGTTATAACACTCATTCGGATGTCTGGGTTCTTGGTGGGAAAAAAATATACGAAGATGCATTAGCTCATGCGTCATGTGACAAAATTTACGCGACTATGGTTGACGCGGATTTTGAATGCGACACTGTTGTGGATTTGTCTGTCTATAACATAAATTGGACAAAAGAAGTGTCTGTAAAAGATACGAATGTGAGAGATAATGTTGAGTATACGTTGACATTTAAAGAAGGTACTCTTGGTGCGAGTTATGTAGAGGGGGAACATTTGCCTGTGGAAATTCTTCAATTCTATACCAAGCCAGAGTTTGTAGATGAATTTATAAAAGCTGATTATGATGTATGGACATTGAGAGAATCTGTAAACAATGACATTGCACATTTTCCCTTTTTGACGAAAGAGGTATGGTTAAATGATAATAATCCAGGTGAGATTACAATTATACATATATGGAAATCTATGGAATTGTGGAAGGCGATTGACCAGCGAGATTTTCAGAAAAAATGCATAGAAGAATTTGATACAGCGTTTTCACATCCTTATAGACTTTTATCTAATGTACATGATTCCAGTTTTTTGAAGAAATATAGATACTCCAAATATGAAGTGAAATGAATGAATGAATGATAAAAAATTGAAATGCTTTTACAAACGTGAGTCGTTTGTAAAAACTTTTAATATGAGAATCGTTGAATTCTTGTTCTTGGTGTTGGTCCTTTTATGTTTGGGTGTAGATGGGTACAGAGTAATTCATTCTTCTCGCGCTCGTAGAGAAAGAAGGAGAATGCAAGAAAAAGTTAATATAAGAGAGTTTGTAAAAAAATGCAATTATGCTCTCTATAAATTCTCATTGGATGAAAACACGTCATCTCTTCAACCTACCTTTTATGACGGGTCGTATATGAACGATTTGTGGCACTTTTATCGCAACAAGTGTATATATGAAAAACCTGCTCCGGCGTCTATATCAGACTGCGTTGTAATGTTGTTTATGATGAGTGTGTTTGTGTGTTCTTTCTGGGGTATAATAAGCATTATGTAAAAATAGCGGGGAACCCAGGTCTTCAGAAATCCTTCGGATTTCCAGCCCCTCTTTTCAGAATCCCGCAACGCGGGATTCCTTAGCCCTCCAGCCCTTCGGGAAGAATAAATCTTTACCATATTTCATAACAGTTTACCTTTATAAAAAAACCGTAAATTTATCCTGGGTTCTCGGTGGATAACGCTATGTAAAAAGATAATCGCGTATTATATTATACTATGAGTTCAAATCCGGCGTCATTTCCTTCAAACTTGAATCATCGTTCTGGTTATTTTCTCTCCGTGTTTGCAACTACAAATTTGGATTACAATAAAACGTATAACAATTGCAATAATACATTGTGTTATACATATAGCAAAAATTTCATCTATAAACCTCATAGTGGATATGGCGCGGTTGGACGTACTGCAGCGGGGTATTTAGGCCAGAGGAAGCGGCTCTAAAACCACCTTTTTCCACCTTTGGGAAAGGTGGAGCCAAAACACCGGAAAAGGTGTATTTTGCTCTACTTTTTTGAAAAGTAGAGTTGGAGCCAAAACATCGGGAAAGGTGTAAAAAGTTGTTTGGTCACCACTTTCGGTAAACCGCCGTCTTTGCTTTCTGTTGTCTTTGCCTGCGTTTGCGTGTTTTTACCTTTGTCTGAATAAGTGAGTTTAGCGGTGGAGGAGGAGACCTGGATCGCACCTTCTTTTCTAAAACTTCTTCTGAATGGTCTTCAGAGTCATCAAAATTGACTTCTTTTCTTGTCTTATGTTCCTGTCTCTCTAAATCTTCTTCCTCATCATCAAAAAAGTCGGAAAAACTTGCACCCATAAATTATTTCAATGTTAAAATAATTTATTTCAAACTTACAATACAATAGTTCGGTTTATTTATGAAAAAATACTATAAAATACTATATTAGGTATTAGAATGCTGTATAGTTTATTTTTGTATGTCAGATTGACATTTATCTTGCTATTTATATTTACAAATGTAGTCCAATACCATTTATTTCCTATTTGGCTAAGTAAAATTATCTATTACAGAATGAACAAGATTGTCATTTTTCTTTTTGGATTCAATATAAAACTTCTTGGAAATGTAGATAATTTGGCAACAGATAATTTAGTCATTATGTGCAATCATTATGACGGAATGGATTTTTTTCCACTTTTTGATTTATTTTATGATTATAATAGCGAACACATGTTATTTACCATTGTAAAAGATGATATTGTCGGAGATGTTCAAGACCAAAATATGTTATCTTACATATTTTCTCTCATTAAAGATTCTTATCTTAAATCGTCTGCATTTATTCCATATAAAAGATCTGACAAAGATAGTGGATCGCAGATTAGAAATATAATTACAAATACATTAGACGACGACAACTCTATTTTAATTTTTCCCGAGGGAACCTCAAGAAAAGATGGGATACCCAAGGATTTTAAAAATGGAATATTTGAATTATGTTGCGAAAAAGATTTTTCTATTCTTCCAATCACATTGAAATACAAAAAAAATATAGGAACAGAGAAAGGAGAGCCATTGATCGTTTTTAATTGGTTTGATAATGATGTTGAATTGCACATCCATGATACAATTGATAATTGTAGAGAGAAAAAATACATTGACGTAAAGGATGAAACCATGGAATCAATTTGCAGACCTTTTCACACATAAGTATATTCCATACTTTTTTTAGAAAAAACAATTTGATGAAGAAATATATTGCGCGATAAAAATGCTCCTGCACATGATAATAAATAATATGTCCACATATTCTGAAATTCTCGCGACTGAGATTTAAAAACATCCGATTTTTGACAATTTTTATTCCATTCAATGAGTGTTTTTGCGTAACTGAGTCCAAACTCGTGGACGTGCAAAAGGGTTAATCTTTGCCGTGATATTTCAGACATAATATTATCCATGTGATGGAGATATCCTCCCGGAAAAATATATTTATCTATAAATTTATCTGTTGGGGCATCAGACCGATCACTTGTTGTAATCGTGTGTAAAACACTTATACCATCATGTTTCAAAACATTTTTAACAATGTTAAAATATTCATGCATGTATTTTTTACCAACGTGTTCAAAAAACCCCACAGATACTATTTTATCATATTTTTCAAAAGTATACTCTTGTATATTTCTGTAATCACAATTAATAAAGCGCACCCTATCTTCCAAATTTTCTCTTTTTGCCCATTCTGAAGCAAATGAAATATGTTGAGAAGAAAGATTTACCCCAACCACCTTACATTTATATTTTTTTGCAGCATAGATAACGAGAGATCCCCAGCCACATCCGATATCCAGTAATGTATCAGTTTCTTTCAAATGAAGCTTTCTGCAAATCATATCCAATTTATCATTTTGAGCATCATCCAATGTCGTTGCTCCTTTATCCCAATAAGCGCATGTGTATGACATGGTTGGTCCTAACATGTCAACGTATAAAGCGTTTGATGCTTCATAGTGGGATTTAACAACAGTTTCGCTTTTTTCTAAACTATTGAAATCAATTTTGTTAAATGAGAATGTGGATATTTTTTTTTGAGAAATATATATTTTTCTTATTGTATCTGATTTTAAAATAGATTCTATAAAAAGAGGAATTTTATCAGAATCCCAGTAATTTTTCATATAACTTTCACCTAAACCCATTGAACCGTTTAACAATACTTCACTGTAAAATCTATTATCTTTTACAACAATGTTTACTGTATTTTCTGGTAATTCAGAATAATTATTAAACACAATATTTTTAGGAAATAACTTTTGAATCATATATTTGCATATAGTGTTTTTCATTAATAAAAAAAGAGGTGATTTTTCTTATGTTTTTTTAACGAGATTTAGATTAGCCAAAAGTTTATTCTGATAATTCATATAGGGTAAAATGTATTCATTGTTTTACATTTAGGAGGCCATTTCCAACGTTGAAAGGTATAAAAAATAAATATACTTGAAAATATATATGAGCTTTGATCTAAATATTGAAAATTATACAAAGGAAGAATTAAAGAATATGTTTGGTCTGCCAGAAACATATGATTCTTCAATTGTGGAAATCAAACAAGATGGTTTGATAAATGCCGTGTTTTCAAAACCAAATGTATCAAATGAAATGAAGGAAAAAATTGTGGATTTTTTGAAAAAGGCAAAGGGCATCATATTGAGCACAACAAAAATAGAGAAGAGTCTGACTGATTTCTATAATTCCAGCTACGATCTTAAATCCACTGTAGTGCGGAATGAAGGAGGTGCAAGTTTTGTTCAAGAGAGAGCCAAGAAGCCGTATTTGTCTTCTTATCCAAGCGAATTCTTTCCAGGAACCATCAATCCTCTAAAGAAAAAGGTAAATCGTCAATATGTAAATATTGACACGCGCTTTAGAGAGAACTATTATGGATCATTGTCCACCAATTTTCATTTGAATTTGCCGGTAAAATTTAACTCTGTTCTAACAATGCAACTCACTTCTATTGAAATTCCGAAAACGTTTTATAATATTTCAAAACAATTAGGCAATAATTTTTTCTGGTTACGTACATCTCCTCCGAGTACAAATGATGTTTTTGTTGAATTACCTGATGGAAATTATACAACAAAGACATTGCCGGATTTTTTGAATAATTATGTTGGATTGCTACCTGTGGGGAATCCTTTGAAAAATCTTGTTTTTGTCATTAATTTTGTCGGGGACAGTGTTACAGGAAATACTGGAAGTGCGCAAATGTGTGTTGGGCCAACGACTGGAACAATAGCATTTCAATTGGACTTTGTATCAGACCGTGCTGGGAATCTGGATTACGGGACCGTATTACCCTTAAAGATGGGATGGATCATGGGATACCGAAATGCTATTTATACTGGGAGCACGACATATGTGTCGGAGGGGGTGGTTGATTTATTTGGACCGCGATACTTATATTTAGTAGTAGATGATTTCAATAATAATGTTCAAAATAATTTTTTCAGCGCATTTACTTCATCTGTATTGAATAAAAATATATTGGCGCGAATTTCTCTCGGGAATGGATTCTATGGGGTTTATAGCGAGAATAATTTGTTGGTATTGACAACTCCAAGACAGTATTATGGTCCTGTGGATATACAAAAAATGAATATACAATTGCTGGATGAATACGGGCGTATAGTAGAGCTGAACAACATGGATTATAGTTTTTGTTTGGCATTTCAATCGGCTTATGATATTTAGTTCCACCTTTTCCACCTTTAGAAAAGGTGGAGCCAAAGACATCAAATAGAAAAGGTGGAGCCAAATCTGAGTCCTTTTTTTGGCTACACTTTTTTCCTTAGATGCCTTTGACTCCACCTTTTTTATTTGATGCCTTTGGCTCCACCTTTTTTATTTGATGCCTTTGGCTCCACCTTTCCTAAAGGTGGAAAAAGGTGTATTTTGCTCTACTTTTTTTACACCTTTTCTCATTTCAAACGCCGATTTCGGCGCCTGAATATTCTATCCAATCTGATAATGTAAAAAATATAAAGTCGTCTGGTAAAATCCAATCTTTGAATCTAAGTTGATAATGATTTTCTCTTGGGATTTCTTTTAGTTCAAATCTCCAAGTTTTTTGAGTGAATTCTTTTCTCATAATGTTCAAAAATTCTTTTTCGGTGTGTTCACCACTTTCATTAGAACCTATTCCACTATATAAAATTTTCATATAATTACTATAGATAAATAAAAATCTTTATATTTATTTACAAAAAAATAAGCGTTTTAAATGAAAAAAGGTGTAAAAGTAGATTTGGTTATTCATTCATAAATTTGGCCCAAGACTCTGGGCATTTTTTAGTACCACCATCATAAGGCACTGCATATTTATTATCCAACATATATTGATTTAAATGTAAGTCTTGCAAATAAACATCGGCTAATAGTCGTCCGTATTTCTCAGTATCCACATTTTTCAGAATGACCATTTTATGAAGTATGAGTTCTTCAAGAGC
>Ga0114966_10005271_pt1 | contig 10968 bp, 3 predicted proteins | sample M_130207_XF_Meta_FD_87029 | JGI IMG/M metagenome (GOLD analysis project Ga0114966, IMG submission 87029) | Freshwater microbial communities from Lake Montjoie, Canada to study carbon cycling - M_130207_XF_MetaG | ecosystem: Environmental > Aquatic > Freshwater > Lake | place: Lake Montjoie...
ATTTTTTTATGTTTTTATGTTTTTATGTTTTTTTGTTTTTATTTTTTTATGTTTTTATGTTTTTATGTTTTTATGTTTTTATGTTTTTATGTTTTTATGTTTTTATGTTTTTATGTTTTTACCACATCTAGTTTCTCTTTTATGTCTTAAATAAGCTTGTCTATTATTAAATTGTTTATTACATTTATTACATTTATTTATATTATTTATTATACTATTATCATTAAAATAATTATTAATTTCTTCTTCATTTAATAAACAATGAAATGATTTTCTAAAATGAGCTTTTAATAAACTTGGATATTTACATTCATAATTGCATTTTGGACAAGTTCTATATTTATCTATATCTGTTACTTCTTTAACTTTTTCTTTAACTTCTTTTTTATTTTTTTTATTATTTTTATTAGAATTATTACAAATATTTATATACTTACAAATTTCAGCAATCATATAATCTTCATCACCTTCAAAATATTCAGTACCATAATAAGATTTCTGTGTAAATTTTATCTTAAATAAATTTATTAAATATGCTTCAACAGCAATTGAATTTTTACATTTTATTTTTAATAATACTTCAGATCCATTAGGATATTGTTTTACTCTATTATCTAAAGTATGGCTTCTTCCAAGTTTTAATACATTTTCTTTTGATTTTATAAATTCTCTTAATCGCATTAAATATATACCCTCCATTTTTGTATAATTCACATCATTTACCTTATAATTAATATTAATTTACCTTTTATATCATAAAAATTATAAAATTAATATTTTATAAACTTTTATGCTTTTATGATTTTATGTTTTTGACTTTACACCCTTGAAGATTTAAAATGGGACAATTTTAAGTTGAACTATTTTAAATTTTTAAGGTTTTACTATTTCAAGACGTCTAAAAATTTTATTATACTTAGTATCTTAGATGTTTAATAATAATAAAATAAATAATAAATAATAAAATAATAAAATAAATAATAAATTAAATAATAATAAATAATAAATTAAATAATAAATAAAATAATAAAATAAATAAAATAAATAAAAAATAATAAATAATGAAAAAATATGTTTTTAAATTTTTTGTTCAAAATTATTTTTAGAAAGGTCTTGCTCTCCGCGGTGTCACTCATTAATATTAAAAAATTTGTTACGCGCGCATAGGCGAAGTTTCCACTCCTCGCAAACGTAACAAAGGTGTCACTATTTTAATACTAACCCAAATTAGCAATCGTACCCATAAATATAAATGCGATAAACATATAAACAAGTGTCACAATTTTTGTTTATTGATTAATATTTTATTATGTATTTATAAATATTTAAATTTAAATATTATTTTATAAAATAAGTTATTATTAATAATTATCTTCATCTTCATCTTCAGTATCAGGGCCATTATATAATGCAATATCATCATTTACTTTAGATGTATAATGGTCGCTTTTAACTTCTAGGTCAATAATATCTCCGTGCTGTAAAAATTTATGTCTATCTCTTACAACATCTAGTTTCATTTTTATATATTCTTCTCTCTTATAAATATTTACTATATCACCTATAGTTTTATCTTCTTTATTTTCAATATATTCTGTTTCTTTCTTAGTTCTGTTTTTCCAATATGAATAAAATTGTGTATCTTCATATTGTTTCATTTGAAATTCATAATTATGTTTATCTTTTGTAGAGTTAAAATATAATTGAGGATCACCTAATACATTATTTAAATGTTCGTCTGTTATAGAAATCTGTAAATCTTTACTAACATTATTATTTTGTTGTTTAATATTATTAAGTTCATTTGTAGCATTTGTTTTAATTTCTGGACTTGTTTTTATTTGTTTAACAAATTTTGATATTGATGATTTATTACTAGCATTATTATTTCTAACTTCAGACTCTATTATATTTTGTAATTTCTTTTCATATATTTCTGTTCTCATAGTTGTTTCAATATATTCAATATTATCATAAATTAATTGTATTTCTAATATAGATAATTCAGTTTTACATAAATACAACATATGATGTAACAAAGTAATACATCTATCAAAAAGTACATCTGCAAATTGATTACCTTTATAAATTGTTAAATCAAATGAATCATTCAAACAAGCAATATCTGATTTACCCATATTAGGTTTATAGAAATTTTTATTTTCAATTTGATTATAGATTGCTTTTATAATAAGAATTCCAGAATTTAATCCAGATTTTAAGATTTTTTTCATTTCTGTGACAGGTATTTTTCTAACATCTTCAAATCCAAATGGACTGATATGTTGTATTGTAATATTATTAGTATTATTTGTATTATTTTGTATAATATTATTTTGTATAATATTATTTAGTATATTATTATTTGTAATATTATTAGTATTATTAGTATTATTATTAGTATTATTAGTATTATTAGTATTATTAGTATTATTAGTATTATTATTATTTTTAGTATTATTTTTATTTACTATAAATTCTATAAAATCTTTTGCTAAATCTGGAGGTAATTTTGTTATCATATTTAAGATATCTAATTGTCCTGCAGGATTATTAGTATTTTGATTATTATTAGGATTATTATTATTATTAGGATTATTATTTAGATTATTATTTAGATTATTATTAGGATTATTATTATTAGAATTAATTTGTGATACAATACACCTTGACATTTGATGTCTTTTTAATGATGATGTTTTTGTAAATACATTATCGCAAATATTACAACTTATTATTTTTTTTTTAATAATTTTAACATTATTATTTTTAAAGTTTTCAAAATATGTTTTAATTTCTTCTTCAGTTGATAAGCATCTTGAAGAATTTTGTAAATGTCTTAATAAAACACTTGAATATTTGTAATCTTTGTTACATTTTGGACATATAATTAAAGACATTATTGATAATTGATAATTGATAATTTTTATTTTTTTATTATTATATTATATAAATATAATTATTTTGTAAAAATTAAACGATAAACAAAATTAGTGACACTTTTTATATTTTTTTTTATATTGTATTTATAAAAAAAATGTATTAGTATAAAAATAGCGACACCTATATAAACTGTTGATTAAGTGTCAAATTGAGTTTTTTGTATGTATAAATTTTTTTTAGTATTAATCCTTGACACCGCGGAGAGCAAGACCTCTTTCAAAAAAATTTAGAGACAAAAATATAAAAACACAAAAAATATATTTTATAAATTTTACGTCTTTGTAATATATTATAAATAATAATTTATCTTTTATATCATAATAATTATAATAAAATCACAAAATTAAAAAATATATTTAAAAAACTTAAATCTCAGTACTAACTAATCATTATCGCCATCACCAACTGCTTGGTATCCATAATCTTGGTCTCCATCTTCATCTTCTTCTTCATCAAACACTTCTCCTATTTCTTCTATTTCAATATCTTTATCTTTTCTATCAATTTCAATACCATCTTCGTCATATTTTTTTTCATAATTTGTATCATCTTTTTCATTATCATAATTATCATTTTCTGTATTTTTAAATTCATCATCATCTTCATCATCAACATTTAAATCTATATTTTTAAAATCTGAACCATACTCTTTAGATAAATATTTACTTAAATCTGCATATTTAAGTTTTTTAAACTTATGCATTTGTAAGAAAACCAATTGCCTTTCCATTTCATTACCAGACTTTGATAACCATTCAAAACTTTTCAAATTTGCAGTTCTTAGTTTTTGGTCGTGAGAAGAAACAAGTAAATTTATGTTTGTATTTGTTAATTCATCATAAGTTAGTTGTGTTTCATTAATCTTATCTAAATAATTAATTATAAAACCACCTATTATTTTAAGATTTGAATTATTATTTTTAATATCAATACTTTCTATTTTTGGTTCATCTTCATTATCATCATATTGAATACCTAAATTCATTTCTCTATTTAATTCTTTTAATGAATCATCAGGTTCTTCATTTATTCTGAATTTGTAATCTATTAATTCATTAGTATAATTAGACTCATCATTAGTATCATCATTAGACTCATCATTAGTATCATCATACTTATCATTTAACTTTTGTTTTTCATATTTATTAATAACACTATCACTACCACTATCTAATTCATTAAATAAATTTACAATAGATATAATATTTAGATATTGAAGAATACTAGATACCATTTCTGGAAAAAATATTTTATATTTATGTTTACTTTTAAATAGCTTTGCATAATCACTAATCTTCCTGGTATTAATACTCAATACTTTAAATAATTTAACATTTTCACCAAATTGTAAAAAATCTCTAAATTGTAATCTAATATGTTCTTTGTTTAATGGATTAGATAATTCGCCATTTTTAATCTGGCTTATTACATCATTGAGAAATTTAATTGTAGATTGAATATGTTCTTCTTTTTTAGTATATCTATATAAATTACTATTATATATATTTTCATTTTCTGTATAATTTAAATTATTTCTATATTCTTCATAGTGCTTATTAAAATTACCCAAGTTTGTTAATATTTTTGAATATTTATTTATATTTTTATCGGTTGAAGTAATTTTTTTAACTAATGAAATAATTTCAGTTTCAATTTGAGAATTTAGATTTGAAATATGTCTATAGATATCAAATACTTCTTGTTTTTTATTTTTTAATATATGTTTTCCAGACATATTATTATTATTATTATTATCATAATTACCATTTGAAAATATCTGTTCTGATGATTCTTTTATTTTAAGAAGATAATCTTTAACAAAATTTAATAATTTAATGTTAGGACATTTATTTATAAATTCATCAAGTTTTATTAACTCAATATTATCAATATTATTAATATTAGAACTTTCAATTCCAGTTCTAGATCCAGTTCCAGTTCTAGATCCAGTGCCAGTACCAATCCCAATTTCAAAATCAATATCTTTTACAATATTTATTTGATTACTAAAATTAATTACGCTTTCAATTCTTTTATAATCTTGGTTTGAATAAGTTTTTGCTTCTATATCACTTTTCTTTTCATTTGATAAAACACATCTATTATATCTATCATATATGTGTAATTTACCTTTATTTAATCCAACATCAATATATTTTAAATATATATTCTTTATTTCTTCTGGAGATACATTAAAATTTATTTTAAATATAGTTTGAGAAGGTTTGTAAAGTGGTTCATATATAATACTTATGTCAGGATATATTTTTTTTATATTTATTTGTTTAATGATATCATTAACCTCATTAAAATCTCTAATATTTTTATCTATATCACTATTATGCTTTCGAAAGTATTTTATATAATTATATGGGTTATCACTATTATAAGAATCAAAACAACAATAATTAGTAAGTTCTTTATTATTTGACCTATCAGAATTTGATATTATTTTATTAATATTGTTTATTAAAGATAATGCATAATATACACAATTTTCTTTTCCAACTTCTAGCATTCTATTAAAAGTTTTATGCGTAACTTCTTTCAAATTAGCTCGATTAAGTATTTTTTCAGGGTGCCAAGACATATTGTATTGAATGCTTTGTGTGCCTTGGAAGCCTTGAAAGCCTTGATTATTATTAATTCTTGGTGTAAAATGTTTCCAATAATTAGTTTCATATAAATAAAATGAATTCATTGAATCAATCTCTTCGACTTTATTATTTATTGCATTATAAATTTTATCTTTTACTAGACTATCTTCTTCTACTTGTTTTTTAACACGGTCAATAAAAAATTGCCTTTGTAAATCAGTAAGATTTGTATATTCTGGTAATATAGCCATTTGTGAAAATATACACATAATAAAATTTATACCATCTAATGCATTAGAATCATTAATATCACTAATAAGAGGATAACCAATTATATTTGTAGAACAATCTTTATTTGATATTGTATAATTTTTTGTACTAGTTTGAAGAGTAATTAAAAATCTAGCACCAATATCAGAAATAAGATATCTTAAATAATATTTATCAACTATTTTTTTTAATAATGGAATATCATTTTTACCAATTTTAGCCTCTACTGTTTTAATAATATGTATTTTTGTTTCAAATTGATATGTTTTTAAAAAATTAACCATATCAATTTCATCTTTAACGCTAAGAATATCAATATTAGATAATTTCTTAATAATTTTATAAATATTAATACGATATAAAAGCTCATCTTTACTAATAGTATTTTCACCTTCAACAAGATTAATAATCATTTTATTAAGATATTCTTTCTGTTTATCAATATAAGGTGTATTTTCAGAAAGCTCGCGTGTTTTATTACGTCCTGCATCTTCACCTTTACAAAAATCATCAATATCTTGAATATCAGTTGTATCTATAAGTTCATTACATCCATCAACCTTACAAAAATATGACTCATTTCTTTCTACTCCAAATACAGATACAATATTTTCATAATTAACAGGTTTATCATCTTCTAAAAAATGTGTTCCAAATCTAAAATGATTACAAAAGAGTTCTTGATTACAAATGTTACAAAATGAATAGTTTTTTTCTCTACTTTCTTTATTAAAAATTGTATAATCATTTTTATATAATTCTTCTGTATTTAAAAATTGTTTTAAAATTATTCTAGCAAACTCATAACGCTCATTTTCATTTTTAATTTTAAAAAAATAGTTTGTAACATCATAATGAATACAGGGTTTATTTGCAAATCTAAGTTTTGAATTATTTTCTTCTAGTTTTTTCTCTTCTTCTTCTTTATGTTTCCAATAGTTTTTCATACTATTAACTTTATTTACAAGAGATAATCTATCATTTATAATTTCCCTGGATAAACCTGCAATTAAAACTGGTATATGTTTAATATAATCTATTTCTTTTTGAAGATTATTTAGATGTAATTCCATATCCAATAATTGTTTAGTATTATTAATATTTAAATAATCACCATCTTCGCTATCATTGCATTTTAGTTTTTCTAAATCAAACATACACTTACTAGCATCTTCTAATTTAATTTCTGGATTAGAAAGACATTTATTCTTTTTATCTTGAATAAGTTTATAAAGTGTTGACATATCTTCTTTAATCCACATATCAATATTGCCTATTATTTCACGCTTAAATAATTGTTTACTATTTTCAACATCTACTAAAGCATAATCACCTAACATAATTATATTACCATCACTATCAGTTGAAACTTTACCATTATCTTTTTCCAATCTTGCAAGATTAGGATATTTAATAACGTTTGGACCTGTAATTTTATTAGTACATATATTACCTTGATTACCATTACCTTGATTACCATTACCTTGATTACCATTACCACTATTTTGTAAATATCCATTTGTCATAATATTATTTGTTGATGATGGATTTTGATAATTAGTATTTAACATAGCATGTTTTTCTTTTAATATTGCAATCTCGGTTTCAAGATTTTCTAAATTATGGCCTTCTTGATACATTTTTAAATAATTCATAAATAATGTTTTAAAAAAATATTTACCATTATCAAAACTTTTCATAATCCATTTAAGTCGCATATCATCAGAATCATTATTAATACCTCTATTATCATATGTATCGTAATAGAATTTCATAATATCTTGTAATAAATCATCAGTTATATATTTGAACTTAGGGTCACTCTTTTTATGATAACTTTCTTTATCTTTTTTTTCTTTATCTTTTTTTGCAGTAATCAAATTTGACTCATATTCTTTAAATTTAACGGTTAATTCTTCATTAATTTTATTATACATATTTACAGTTTCTTCGTGATTATCCATTAATTTATTATACAAATCTCTTTCAATATTTTCATATTCATACTCAAATTTATTAAGAACATTGTAAATATTCTGAAAACTATTTATTTTTGATAATTTAGAATTAGTATTTGAATTAGTATTTGAATTAGTATTTGAATTAGTATTTGAATTAGTATTTGAATTATTTAGATATAATTTTATTAAATCATCTATTGAGGGTATAAGTTTTTCAATATGCATATCTAATTCATTCCATTCAAAACCTTCCTGAGGTAAAAGAAATAAAATAAATTTATCAGGATTTTGTGTAATTGAAAACTTTTCATATTTTTTATTTTTTTTGTTTTTATTTTTGTTTTTGTTTTTTAAGTCTTTCTCATCTTCCTCATCAGATTCATCGTCAGATTCATCATCTTTCTCATCAGATTCATCATCTTTCACATTAGATTCATCATCAGATTCATCATCCTTCTCATCAGATTCATCATCAGATTCATCATCAGATTCATCATCTTTTATTTCAGGATTAATATCATTAATATTTACAGTAATCACTTCATTCTCTTGTTTTTTTTGATTATATAAATTACCTAATAAATGAGAACTAGATGCATTGAAATATTTAAGAGGTGGTCTTACATATCCAATAATATTTATAGTATCACCTCTATAATAAGTTTTGAATAATGGTTTATTAAAAACAATATTTTTATTACCTTCATCATCTTCATCATATTCAGAATTATTATTTCCATTATCTCCATTATCTCCAATAGTTCCATTAGCTTGATTATATTCATCATTATCTAATAATGTATTACTATCAAAATTTTTTTTATTTACTAAATCTTCATCTTCATCATCAATAAATCTACCCATAGGTCCTAGATTTACTTGATAATCAAAAATCATAGGATTTAGAGAATATGATTGACACTTCATTGGTTTATCGCAGTACTTAATAGTAAGTGTATCTTGACATATGTGTGAATAATCATCAGATGGTATATTACTACCAAGTCTGAATAAAATACCAATATTATCAGTTTGTGATATCATTGTAGGATTTAATTCAGTAATAATATTATTTGTATATGCATCATTATTAATTGTATTATTTTTTTTATCTTGTAAATGAATTATATTCTTAATATTATCAAAATAATCGTCTATTACTTCGTGTGTTTGACTATCATACTCATCTTTTTGATTTTTTTTTGTTTTATCAAGATATATTTTCTTACGATTAATAACAAGCGGAATAAGAAATTTATTTGTAAAATCACCCTTAATATATTTTGATACTAGTGGTTTATAATCTTGTGGTTTAAATATAATATTATTATCATCACCAGTTATATTTTGTTTTAAAATACTAATAATATTAATATGTTTTGTAATATTATTTAATAATACACTGTCTTTTCTTTGTAAAGATGTTAAATTTCCGGTTTTATATTTATGAAGATAACCTTTTTGAATACTTTCTGTATATACTTTATCTAATTCACTAACTTCAACTCTTTTAACTTTTTCAAAACTACCAAGTTCTTCAACTTCATTTTCATCTATAATATCTACTATATCTTCTTCATCATATTCTGTTTCAATATCTGTTTCAATATCTGTTTCATTATCTGTTTCAGTTTCTGAATCTGTTTTTTTATCTGATTCTTTTTTTTTATCTGTATCTGTTTCTGTATCTGTTTCTGTTCCTGTTTTTTTATCTAATTCATCTTTGTTAATGTTTTCACTACCTAATTTATCACTACCAATATCTTTATTAATATTTATCTTTTTACCTTTTTTATTTGGTATTATGCCTCTTATTAAATCTGTAAAATCATTATCTATTAAATTTATAAACTTATCAATATCATTATTATCATTATTATCATTATCTTGTTCTTCATCTTCATCAACTATATCAATATCATCAATATTTCTTAAAGTATTTTTCAAAGAATGTAAAGTATTATCATATTGAGAATATTTTGAGAATGATTTTTCATTATTTTCTATATCTTCTAAATCTTCATTAAATATATTATTTTTACTTTTACCACCACCTTCTTGAAATTGAAATTGATTTTGATTTTGATTTTCTATATAATTATCATTTCTAAAACTCAATTCATTATCAGCACCAATCATTTCTATTATTTTTCCTTTTGAATCTATACCACCAATCTTAAGTTTATCTCCAAGTTTTAAAGCCATTGCGCTAGTAATTAAAGATGGATCAATTGTAAATGAATCATTTTTTGAATTATATGTCATATTTTGAAATACTTCAGGAAATATAACTTTTGATGTTTTTGGAATAACACGTACTTTTTCACCATTATATTCCATTAGTGTTGTAAGAGCATCTTGTTCTTTAAGATTTTTAAAAGCTTCATAAATAATTTCATTTATTTTTGTAGTATTATCTTTATTATCTTTGTCATAATTAATATCATTTTTAATATTATCATATATTATTGGTGTAATACGACTTATTCCTCCAAATGTTGGTATTTCAGGATTTTTGTAAAATAAAAAATGAAAAGAATTACCTATTTTATTAATATCTTGTTCATTTGAAGGTAAATTTATCCATATACCATTATCTGATTTTTCAATAACATCTAAAGTTTTACCATCTAGATGTGAATAACAGGATTTATTCGGTGTATTGACAAATATACGAGACCCTGGTACTATTCTGCTATGTAAATCCATTAATTGTATATCACGTTCTGGTAGGTCAATATGTGGTTGATATTCAGGAATACCTAATGGAAATGCAAAATCCATAAGAGGTTTTAACATTTGTTTTTCGGTAATTGTTAAATTATAAGTACGATAATGCTTTAATAATCCACTTTTTAAACTTGCATATTGATGTTCGTTTATTATACCAACTTTTGCAATATGTGGATGTAATTGAAATTTACTAAATATTGGATGTGTATTTTTATCTAATCTGAAAACAATTATTTTATTATTAGGTGGTGCATTTATTGTTGTAACAAGAACACCATATAATTTATTATTTGTAGTATTTATTAAAATACTTCCTGGATTAAAATCTGTCATTATATTTGTTATATTTGTTATTTATATTTGTTATATTTGTTATATTTGTTATTTATATTTGTTATATTTGTTATATTTGTTATATTTGTTATATTTGTTATATTTGTTATATTTGTTATTTATATTTGTTA
>Ga0114966_10005274_pt1 | contig 10965 bp, 10 predicted proteins | sample M_130207_XF_Meta_FD_87029 | JGI IMG/M metagenome (GOLD analysis project Ga0114966, IMG submission 87029) | Freshwater microbial communities from Lake Montjoie, Canada to study carbon cycling - M_130207_XF_MetaG | ecosystem: Environmental > Aquatic > Freshwater > Lake | place: Lake Montjoie...
CGTTACCGGCTCAACGCCGTGGAAAAAATTGCGGCCCTGTTCCGCGGCCTTGCGGGACCTCAGTAACCGGATTTTTTCAGGAGCGTGACCAGGCCCTTGACGTTGGAGGCCAACGTGCCCATGCGGAAAAAAACGTGGCCCGAAGGACCCTTGCCGACCGTGCGCGAGAGCGCCACCTGGTGAACGATTTCCGAGGCCGGCCAACCCTTCTCGCTCATGCGGTAGGCGGCGATGCCCGGGTAGACCGGGACACCGCGCGGGTTGACTGAAGGACTGCGCCACCACTTGAGAAGTTCGGTGAAGGACTGCTTCGACTGGTCGCGCCAGTAAAGTTGCGGCGAGATGTAATCAACCCAGCCGCTGCGCATCCAGCGCAGGGGGTCGGCGTAAATCTGGTTGTACTGGTCGAGTCCGGCCTCGACCGAGGCTGGTTGCCCTTTCGTGTAAATACCGAAAGGACTCACGCCGAAAACTGCTCCGGGCCTAGCCGACTTGACAGCCTGCGACACGCGCGAGATGAGCCGGTTCACATTGTCGCGACGCCAGTCGCCGAGATCCAGTCGCCCGCCACCGCCGCGATACCGGTCATAGGTTTTGGTGTCCGGAAAATTCATCCGACCGCCCTCGGGAGGATAAGGATAAAAATAGTCGTCGAAGTGGATGCCCGCCACGTTGTAGCGGCTCGCGATGTCCGTCGCGACGCGCACCACATGATCCTGCACCTCGAGAGAACCGGGATCCATGCAGAGTACGGATCCGACCTTGTAGGCGGAGGAACTGAACCGGCGCGCCATGTGGTTGGAGGCGAGTTGCGCTCCCGCCTTGACGGACGCCCGGTAAGGGTTGAGCCACGCGTGGACCCGCAGTCCGCGCTTGCCTGCCTCGCTGATACATAGCGCGAGGGGGTCGTAGCCGGGGTCCTTTCCCTGGGTGCCGGTGAGAAAACGGCTCCACGGCTCGATCGACGAGCGGTAAAGCGCGTCGCCCTCCGGACGCACCTGGAAGAAAATATCGGTCAGGCCGAGCGACTGGGCCGCATCGAGCAGTCGGACCAGTTCCGCTTTTTGCTGTGCGGGGGAAGATCCCTCCGATGGCCAGTCGAGGTTGTAGACCGTCGAGATCCATGCGCCGCGGAACTCGGCGCGGGCGGGAAAAGCCAGCACGCCGAGGGCGCAGAGAACGCTAAGCCACAATTTCAGTGCCGACGCCTTCATCTGTAAAAATTTCCAACAACAAAGCATGTGGAAGCCTTCCATCGATCATGTGTGTCTTGCTCACGCCCTGCTGGAGTGCGGCCACCGCCCCCTGCAGCTTGGGGATCATTCCTCCTTCGATAACTTTCTGGCGGATGAGCATATCAACCTGCTCGGAATGAACCGTGGGGATAAGCGAAGCCGGATCCTCGCGATCGCGCATGAGGCCAGGGACGTCGCTCAGAAAAATAAGCTTCGATGCTCGCAGGGCACCGGCGATGGCGGCAGCCGCTTCGTCGGCGTTGACGTTGAGCGCCCCGCCGTCGAGAGAGGACGCAACAGGCGAGACCACGGGGAGACGCTCGCTGCGCAGCACCTCGACCAACTCAGCCGTATCGACGCCCACGACGCGGCCGACGAAACCGAGATCGGCGACGCCACCCTTCCCGTTGTCCACCGGCAGCAATTTTTGCGCCCGCAGAACCTGGCGCCCCGAAAATCCGCGGGCGCGTGCACCGAATCCGTCAATGAGACGGACCAGCCGGGGGTTAACCTCGCGGTCGAGAACCTCCTCGACAATACGCATCGCGGTCTCGTCGGTGACGCGCAGGCCGCCGATAAAATGCGACGCCTGGCCGGCTTCGCGCAGGCGGGCGTTGATCGCTTTGCCGCCGCCGTGCACGAGGACCGGATTGATGCCGACCGCCTCGAGGAAGACGACATCGCGCAGCAGGCGTTCGACCACATCCTCGTCCTCCATCGCGCTACCGCCATATTTGATGACGAAGGTCTGATCGCGGAAGCTCTGGATGTAGGGCAGCGCCTCGCTCAGGGTCGCGGCGCGCGCAGAAGCATCGTGGGAAACCATGGTCACTCGCTCAGGTTCAGTTCGACGTATTTTTCCGTCAGGTCCGTTGTATAGACAGTGTAGAAAGATTTGCCCTGGTGCAGGTCGATGGTCACGGTGAATCTTTTCGGCATGACGGCGGCAACGAGTTTCTCCTTGGGTGTCGGTGCGGCCGTTCCGCTGCGGACCGCCACCACGCCATCGTAGTAGATGTCGACCATTTCCTCGCGGATGGGTACACCGCAATAGCCCACGGCGTCGAGGATTCGTCCCCAGTTCGGATCGTTGCCAGCCCAGGCGCACTTGACCAAAGTCGAGTTGGCGACAGCCTCGGCCACGCGGCGCGCCGCCTGAAAACTGGAGGCGCCGCGCACCTGCACGGTGACGAATTTCGACACTCCCTCGCCGTCCTCCACGATCATGTGGGCCAGCTTGAGGCAGACCTCGTTGAGCGCCTCGAGGAAGAGTGTGTATTCGGATGTCCCGCTCTTTACCGCGACACCGGAGGCGCCGTTGGCCAGAGCAAGCACCGTGTCGTTGGTGCTCATGTCGCCGTCCACGGTGATGCGGTTGAATGTCCGTTCCGCGGCGGTGTGCAACGCGTTTTGCAGCGCGCCCTTGGAGATTTTGGCGTCGGTCGTGACCAGGCAGAGCATGGTGGCCATGTTGGGATTGATCATGCCCGCGCCCTTCGCCATGCCGCCGAGGCGGAACTTCCCGCCCGGCGTGCGGATCTCCATCGCAAATTCCTTGGCGAAGCTGTCGCTCGTCATGATGGCCTGGGCGGCCGCATTTCCGCCTTTGGCAGAAAGCCGCGCGACGAGTTCGGGGATGCGCTCTGCCATTTTCGCGGTGGGCAATTGGACACCGATGCGGCCTGTCGAGCAGACGAGCACGCGGCCCACCCCGCAATGGAGCGCGCTGGCGGTGACACCAGCCAGTTCTTTGGCTGCAGCGATACCACACGGGCCGGTGCAGGCGTTGGCGTTGCCGCTGTTGAGCAGTACCGCACAGGCGTGCGGCGAGCGGAGATGTGCGCGGGAAACACGGACCGGCGCGGCCTTGACGCGGTTGGTCGTGAAGACCCCGGCGGCGACCGCAGGAACACTCGACGCGACGAGCGCCATATCTTCGCGGCCTTTGTTGGAGGCCTTGATACCTGCGAAGATGGAGGAGGCGAGGAATCCCTCCGCCCCGGTGACACCACCCTTGATTTCTTTGAGTCGTTTCATGACAGGCCGGTGCGCTCATCCCAATCTCTGGAGATGTTAAAAGCCTGGACCGCCTGGCCGGCGGCGCCCTTGACCAGATTGTCCAGCGCGCTGAATAGCAGCAGGCGTCCCGTCCGCGCATCATCGCGCGCCGCGAGATCGATATAATTCGTCGAGGTCACATGCTTGGAATCGGGCAGATGCGGAACAATTCGCACGAAGGAGCGGCCGCGATAGTCATCGGCCCACGCTTTTTCCACAGCCTTCGCATCCGCGCCGTGGACCGGTTGCACGACAATGGTGGAGATCATTCCCCGCGTCACCGGGACCAGATGCGGGGTGAAGCTCACCATGACTTTCTCCCCCGCCGCGGAGGACAGTTCCTGCTCGATCTCGGAGAGGTGCCGGTGTTTGGGTGCCCCGTAGGCCCGCAGGCTTTCGTTGCATTCGGCGAAAAGAAAGGGAATGTCCGCCTTGCGGCCCGCACCGCTCACGCCGCTGAGGCTGTTGATGACGATGGAATCCGGAGCGATGAGTTTTCTCCGCAGCAAAGGCACGAGCGGCACAAGGATGCTGGTGGGATAGCAACCGGGGCAGGCAAGCAACCCGGCATCTTGGAGCGCCGCGTCGCCGCAAACCTCGGGCAGCGCGTAAACCGATTCCGCAAGCAGGGCCGGAGCCGGATGCTTCTCGCCGTAGAACTCGGCAAAAACCTCCGCCGACTTGAGACGGAAATCCGCGCTGAGATCAATGACCTGCACCCCGGCCTTCCGCAGCGGCGCGGCAAACTCGGCCGCAAGCCCGTGCGGCAACGCGAGAAACACCGCGGCGGCGCCGTAGGCAATCAAGGAGTCGACCGAAGGTTCGGTGAACTTGAGGCCCGACAAGGCCGAGCCCGCCATGCGAGGAAAGACCTCGCCCAAAGACTTGCCCGCCGCCTGGCGCGAGGTCACCGCGACCAGCTCGGCCTGCGGATGCCGCGAGAGCAGCGCGACCAACTCCTCACCGGAGTAGCCGCTGGCGCCGACGATGGCCGTCTTCACTTTTTGCATCAGGACTTTGTAGCGCGCCGCACGCCGCGTGGAAACGCGCAAAAATCAGACGCCCTCTCCACAGCCTAGAGCTGGCTGTAGGGCACGGAAAAAGTGTCGCCTTCGGAGAGCCTCCCGCTGCGGAACCCCCGCAGGAACCAGCGCCGCCGCTGCTCGGCCGTCCCATGCGTGAAGGAGTCGGGCACCACGTAACCTTGCGCGGACTTCTGCAGCCGGTCGTCGCCGACGATCTCCGCGGCGTTGATCGCGCTCTCGATGTCGCCCTCCTCCAGAATATCCCAGCGCTGCTGGGCCTCGTGAGCCCAGACTCCGGCTAGGAAGTCGGCCTGCAATTCGAGGCGCACCGACATCTGGTTGTATTGGTCCTTGGGCACGCGCCCGGCCAAGAGATGCACCTTGTCGGTAAGTCCCAGTTGCTGCTGCACGTGGTGGCCCACCTCGTGCGCGATGACGTAAGCCGCGGCAAAGTCCCCCTGCATCCCGAACTGCTTTCTCATCTGCTCGAAAAAAGAGAAATCCAGATAGATCGTCTGGTCGGCCGGCAGGTAGAAGGGGCCGGAGGCTCCCTGGGCCATGCCGCCGGGCACGCGTGTCACGCCGGAGTAGAGGACCAGACGCGGCGTGATATAGGGCCGGCCGGAGCGGGCGAACGAGTCGGTCCAAACATCCTCCGTGTCGGCCAGAACCGTCGAGACGAACCCGCGAACGCCATCATCGGGCGCGGGCGCCGCCTGCGTGGCGTGACCACCGCCCTGGTCGGCGGCCAATTCGCTCATCAGCCGGATCGGATCCGCGCCGGTGAAAAGAGCGAGAGCAAGCACGAGAAGCAGACCGAATCCCCCGCCCACGATGCCGCGGCCAGCCGGGCTCATGCCCCGCCTGTCCTCCACATTCGCGCTCTGTCGACGACCGTCCCAACGCATACCTTTACCAAGTAGGCGATCGCGAGCGCACGGACAAGCCCGCGGTGCGAGGGCAGAAGGGCGATTGGCGGATTGACACCCGACGCACTGGGGCAGATTTTTGGTTTCCTATGAACTTCTTCGAAACTCTTGTCTCCTCCATCCAAGATCCCCAAGCCGGAACGCAGAAGTCCGACTTGGAAACTTTGCTCGGCGCCCTGACCGGGGCGAGCTCCGGCGGCGGCGCGCTTCCACCCGGTGCGGCGGAAGGATTGGCCAGCACGGTCGGCAACGTGCTGAAGCCCGCATTGCGCGAGGCCGCTCAACAAAGCGGAACCGAAGGCATCGATGCATTGCTCGGATCGCTCAAGGAGAATTCGTCCTCCCCGCAACAACTCGAGCGCACGCTTGGCCGCGAGCGCGTGGAGCAGATGGTCACTCAGGCCGGACGCAAAAGCGGCGCGCCGCCCGATGTCATCATGAGCATGCTGCCGGTCATCATCCCCGCGCTGGTCTCGCTCCTGCAATCCGGAGCACGACGCGGCGCGCCATCATCCTCCGCCGCCCAGACGGGAGCGGTCGCCGGTGATCCGCTCGCGGGCCTGCTGGACTCGAACCCGCTGCTCAAGGGATTTCTGGACTCCGATGGTGACGGCGATGTCGACATGGCCGACCTCGTGGCCATGGGCTCGAAATTTCTCCGGTAGCCGATCTACTTCACGCGCAGGCGGACCACATCCTCGGTCCCGGGAGCCGGCCTTGGTGCATTAGGCCCGAAGAAGTGCACGTGGGTCAGCTCCGACCCCGTATAGAGCGCAGCCTGCATGGTCCAAAGGAGAAAAACGCAGGAGGCCACCGCGACCAGACGCGCGAGGAGCGAAACGCCCGGGATCAGGTTGCTGAAAAACACCGCGGCGGCCGCAGCAGCCGCAATCCACGCGGCGACGAGCATGAGGTCGGATGCGTTTTTATGATCCTGCACCGCAGGACCAACAGAGGCCGCCACATAGCGAACAACGGCAGCCTCCGTCGCGCCGGTCTTGTGCGACCAAGTCGCACTCAGCGCACCACACAGCATCGTCAGCAACGCCAGGCGCACAATGTAGCGGTTGGGCCAGAGCAGGGAGAGGGCGACCGCCGCCACGCCGAGAAGCAAAAATACCACCGGAAAATGCGCCGCAAACGGGTGAAGCGGGTCGGGGAGATGCAACATGGGTCAGAAGGCTGCCCGCGAACGGCGCGCCGATCAATCTTTAGCCTTCGGGCGCCTTGACCACATCTTGGGGCCCCAGCCTGAGTCCACCAGTCATAACACGGAGCGACAGCACCGCCACTCTCCTCGGTGGACTCGGCGGCTTCCTTGGTTAAAAATCACCCTTTCTGATGTTTGAAGATTTTCTCGCCGGCTCCCTCGCCGAACTCGACCAGCGGCACCTGCGGCGGCGCGTGCGCGTCTCGGAAGTGGCGAGCGGGCCTCTCGTGCGCTTCGTCGGCAGGACCATGCACAACTTCGCCTCGAACGATTATCTCGGACTCGCCGCGCACCCGCGCGTCGTGGAGGCCGCAACCCTCGCCGCTCGGGAATACGGCGCGGGGGCCGGCGCCTCGCGTTTGGTTAGCGGAACACAGCGGCCGCACCGAGATCTGGAGGAAAGTCTTGCCGCCTTCAAGCGCACCGAAGCCGCGCTGACCTTCGGCAGCGGCTACGCGACCAGCGTCGGCGTCCTGGCTGCGCTCGCCGGGAAGCACGATGTCATCCTCCTCGACCGCCTGAGCCACGCGTGCCTCATCGACGGGGCGCGCCTGAGCGGTGCAAACTGCCGGGCGTTCGCGCACAACGATATCTCCCACCTCGAGCACCGTCTGCTGTGGGCGCGGGCCAAGCATCCCGACGCAAAAATCTTCATCGTCACCGAATCTGTCTTTAGCATGGACGGCGACATCGCGCCGCTGCGCGAGATCGTCGCGCTCAAGGAGCGCTACGGGGCCGTGCTGGTCCTCGACGAGGCCCACGCGGTCGGCGTTCTCGGCGGCGGCGGACGCGGACTGGCGGAACAACTCGGCCTGAGCCCACGCATCGAGGTGCAGATGGGGACGCTCGGAAAAGCATTGGGTAGTTCCGGTGGCTATGTGGCCGGCTCGCGCAATCTGGTCGAGTTTCTCCTCAACCGCGCCCGCAGCTTTGTCTTCTCGACCGCACCTCCGGCATCGTGCGCAGCCGCGGCGTCGGCCGCGCTCGAAATTTGTGCGAGCCCCGAGGGGGACGCCTTGCGAGCTAAGCTGCGTCATCTGGCCGCGGCAATCGACCCCACGATGCCGGCCGCCATCCATCCCGTGTTGATCGGCGGTGCAGAGGAGGCCATGCAGGCGTCTGACCAACTCGCCCGGTTGGGATTCTTTATCCCCGCCATCCGGCCTCCCACCGTGCCGAAAGGGACCTCGCGGCTGCGCGTCAGCCTCTCCGCCGCGCATGAGATCGAGACCGTCCAGACCCTGGCCCGCGCCCTCCGTGCAGTCACCGCACCATCCGCGCCCGCCGGACACCCGGATACCGTGTGCCCCGTCTGCGGCGCCAGCCTCGTCTCGGAAAAATGCAAAGTCGTCTGCCGCAGCGCGCTCTGCGGCTACCGCATCGTTTTCAATTGCTCGGAATTCTGAGCCACGCAAACTTACCACATGTTTTTCCATTCACCCAAAAACGAGGAACACATCACCCGCGTCGCCTCCCGCGACGACATTCCCGAGGCTGATCGCTGGGATCTCACGCACCTCTACCCGGACGACGCCGCGTGGGAGTCCGCGTTCGCCGCGCTGCAGCAGCGCTACCCGCAGATCGAAAGATTTCGCGGCACTTTGGCTAACTCCCCTGCGGCGCTGCTCGCAGCGCTTGATTTCGAGAAGAGCATCGATGAGCCGCTCGAGCGCCTATCCACCTACGCCAGCCTGCGGGTGAGCGAAAACGCCTCCGACCCCGCGTTCCTCGAGCGCGAGGCGAGGCTGCAGAACCTGCACACGGACATCGTGGAGAAATGCTCCTTCCTCAGCCCCGAGCTGATGGCGATCCCCTCGGACAAGTTCGCGGTGCTGTCCTCCGCGGAAAATCTGGCGCCATGGCGAACCGTGCTGGAAAGATTGCGCCGCTGCCAACCTCACACCCTCAACGAACGGGAGGAGCGCCTGCTCGCCATGAGCGCCCAGCCGCTGGCTGGGCACGAGGAGACTTTTTCCCAGCTGACCAACGTCGACCTGACCTTCGGACTCGTCACCGGACCGGACGGCAATCAGACGGAGTTGAGCTTGGGAAATTTCAGCTCCTTTCTGGTCAAGCCCGACCGCGAACTGCGGCAAAAGGCGTTCCACCAATTCTACCGCGAGTTCGAGGGTCACAAATTCACACTGGCCAGCACGCTGGCCAGCTCGGTGCGCACGGACGTGTTCCAAGCCAAGGCGCGCAATCACGCCTCATCCCTTTCCGCGGCCCTCTTCCGCAACAACATCCCGACCGACGTCTACAGCAACCTCGTGTCGACGGTCCGCGCCAACCTCGCCCCGCTCCACCGCTACTACGAACTGCGGCGCCGGGCCTTGGGCCTCGAGGAGATCCGCCACTATGACACCTACGTCCCGCTGGTGCCGCGGATCGCCACGCACATCACCTTCGACGAGGCGATCGACAAGGTGACTGCCGCCGTCGCCCCGCTCGGCGACGAATACGCGCGCGAATTGGCCTCCGGCCTGCGCGGCCGCTGGTGCGACCGCTATGAGTCGAAGGGCAAACGCAGCGGAGCCTTCTCCAGCGGATGCTACGGATCGCCGCCCTACATTTTGATGAACTACAAGGCGGACGTCTTCTCCGACATGTTCACCCTCGCCCACGAGGCCGGCCACTCCATGCACACCTGGTATGCGCAGCGCGAGCAGACCTTCCAGGATCATCACTATCCTATCTTCCTCGCCGAAGTTGCGTCGACCTTCAACGAGGAACTTCTCACGCACGATCTGCTCGGCAAGACAGAAGACCCGCAGGTCAAAGCCTACCTGCTCAACCGCCAAATCGACGACCTGCGCGGCACAATCTACCGGCAGACCATGTTCGGCGAGTTCGAGAAAATCATTCACGAGCGCCAAGAGGCCGGCGAGGCGCTCACCCTCGACACGCTGACCAAGATTTACCACGAGCTGCTCGTTGCCTACTTCGGCCCAGACTTCACCCTCGACCCGCAACTTGATCTCGAGTGCCTGCGCATTCCTCATTTTTACAGCGCGTTCTATGTCTACCAATACGCGACCGGGATGAGCGCGGCCATCGCGCTCTCGCGGCAGGTGCTGGAGAGCGGAGACGCCTCGCGCTACCTCGGTTTTCTGCGGTCAGGCGGTAAACAATACCCCATCGACACGCTGCGTGCTGCGGGGGTCGATATGACCTCCCCCGCCCCGGTCGAGGCCGCCCTGCAGCTTTTTGCCAGGCGTGTCGACGAGCTTGCTGCTCTGCTCAACATCGACCTCGCATGAAGCGCGCGTTTCTCGACAAACTTCTGGTGCGTCTCCGACGCATCCAGCCGGAGGATGTCGAGACATTCTTCGTCGAACTCGCCCGCGACAAGCGCTTCCTCGAGACGATCTTCAACGCGATCCGCGAGGGCGTCATCGTCACCGACGTCGCCGGTACTGTCGTCTATATGAACGACGCAGCAGGGTTGATCTTCGGCCTGGACCCCGCGGCCACACTCGGCCGCCCGCTGGCGGGCAACATCAGCGGGTTGCGATGGAAGGAACTCGCCCAAGGACGCGAGGTTGTCACCCGCGACATTGAGGTTTTTCATCCATCCCACCGCGTACTCAACTTCTACGTCGTTCCGCTCATGGGCGAGGACGACGACCAGCCCGGCCAGCGCGAGCATGTCGGCTACGCACTCATCATGCGCGACTTCACCGAGCGGCACCGCGAGGCGCAGGAGACGCTGGAGACAGAACGCGTCGCCGCCTTGCAGCTCCTCGCCGCGGGCGTGGCGCACGAGATCGGCAACCCTCTCAACTCGCTCACCATCCACCTGCAGCTCCTCGAGCGCCGCCTGCGCAAGCTGCCGGAGGACCAGCAGGATGAGTTGCTCCACCCGCTCGAAATCGCCCGAGACGAAATCAAGCGACTCGACACGATAGTCACCCAATTCCTCCGCGCCATCCGACCGGCACCGCTGCATCGCGCACCGCATGACATCAATTCTATCGTCCGCGACGCCGCGGAGTTTCTGGAGGCGGAGCTTAAATCTCGCAACATCCTGCTCGAGGTCGATCTCGCGCCCGCGCTGCCTGTGCTCGATATCGACCAGGACCAGCTCAAGCAGGCGTTTTTCAACATCATCAAAAACGCGAGCGAGGCCATGAAGCAGGGCGGTCTGCTCAAAATCCGCACGGGCGCTGATGCCAACTGGGTCAACATCGCGTTCGCCGACACCGGAGGAGGAATGACCGAAGAGACTATGGCGCGTGTCTTCGAACCTTACTTCACGACCAAAATCGGCGGCAGCGGGCTCGGGCTCATGATCACCCAGCGCATCGTCCGCGCCCATGGCGGCGAGATGGTCATCGCCAGCGACCCCGGCCAGGGTCTCAAGCTTACCATCCGACTGCCCCGGCACGATCGTCAGGTGGAGATGCTCCCCTCCCGGCCTCTCCCCCTCCCGGCCCCCGGCCGTTCGGACTGATAAGCGCGCGTTGCCTCGCAGCGGCTCCGGCTTTATTCTGTCCATAGCAATGCCA
>Ga0114966_10005277_pt1 | contig 10961 bp, 2 predicted proteins | sample M_130207_XF_Meta_FD_87029 | JGI IMG/M metagenome (GOLD analysis project Ga0114966, IMG submission 87029) | Freshwater microbial communities from Lake Montjoie, Canada to study carbon cycling - M_130207_XF_MetaG | ecosystem: Environmental > Aquatic > Freshwater > Lake | place: Lake Montjoie...
CAATAAATATTACAAATATTTCAGAACATTTTATTGATCAAACCAAACAATTCGCAGCTAGATTTGGAAAAGAATGCAGATTAAATACTACACCAGGGGAATATGGTCCAGGAACAACAACAATATTTACTTGTAAAATACTCGCAGACTTATTATTATCTAGTTGTAATAATGGTTCCTTTGTCAAACATTTACCAGACTTTGCATTCTTAGCACCCCTTGAATTTAAGGCCGGATTAATTCAATCATACTTTGACGGAGATGGTAATTTTATGTGTGATGAAAAACATCATTATATTAGAGTATGTAGTAGAAGTAAACAACTGGCTAAAGACATAGCACTCATGCTCAACTACTTTGATATGTTTGCAACAATTAATGAAAACTTTGTTCGTGGTTCTATAATGTATAATTTAGCAATTCCTGCAAAATATGCCAAACAATATGAAGAGAAAATCGGTAGTCTAGTTCATGCTGATAAACTGATGAATTTGGTAAAGTATTGCGATCGAATTGGTGCTATCAATTTACCTGAAGAAAATGATAAAATTCCTGGATTAGGTGAAATAATTGCAAAGTGTGGAAAAGTTTTGAAACTCCCGGGACAAAGCAGAAACTATGGAAGATGGATAAGGAAGGAATCTATTGGTCGCCGCACTCTAGAAAAATATATTGAAATCTTCGAAACTAGTGAAAATGCCGGGTTGATCGCAGAGGAACTTCAAATTCTGAAACAAGCGGCATCATCTGGTGTCATCTGGGATGAAATTGTAAATATCGAAATATATAATTTAGATCCTTCAGAATATGTCTATGACTTTACTGTTCCGGCAAATCAAACTTTCATGACTGATTATGGTGTCATTGTTCATAACACGCTAAACACTTTCCATTTTGCTGGTGTGGCTTCCAAGTCCAACGTGACGCGTGGTGTGCCAAGAATTGAAGAAATATTGTCGCTATCTGCGTCCCTTAAAAATCCATCGCTTACGGTATATCTGAAACCAGAAGATGAAACCGACAGAGAAAAGGCAAGCACTATTCAATACATGTTGGAACATACAAGATTGGAAGAAATTGTAAAGTCAATTGAGATCTGTTTTGATCCGGATGATTTGAATACGATGATTGATGAAGATAAGAATACAATGTCGCAATACAGAGAATTTGAGACAATGGTTGCGGAATGTATGAACTCCTCTGTAGTGGACGATTCCGCAGAGAAATCTAAATGGATCATTCGCATCATAATGGATCCAGAGGTGATGTTGGAGAAAAATATCACAATGGACGATATCAACTTCACGCTGAATAATGTTTACAAGGAAGAAATCTCATGCGTCTATTCGGACTACAATGCGGATAAATTAGTGTTTCGAATTCGAATGAAAAACATAATCGATAATGCGAAGAGCAGAAGTCAAAAGAAGGCAAAACTCAATCCGCTAGATCAATCGGATCAGATTTATATTCTGAAGAATTTCCAGGACACGCTGTTGAATAATATTGTCCTTCGTGGTGTTAAAAATATAGACAAGGTTATTCTGCGAAAGATTAAAGATAATTTGGTAGAAAAATCGGGCGCGTATATTAAGAAGGATATCTGGGTCTTGGATACGATTGGAACAAATATGTTGGATGTTTTAGGACTCGACTATATTGATCCCAACAGAACTTATAGTAATGACATTATCGAGATCTTTAATGTTCTTGGAATGGAAGCCGCCAGATTTGCTATATATAATGAATTGGCAGAAGTGCTGGAGTTTGACGGCGCTTATGTAAATGCGCATCATATGGCACTGCTTTGCGACAGAATGACCTTTAATTTTAAGATGATATCGATATTCAGACATGGAATTAATAATGATGACATTGGTCCTATCGCAAAGGCTTCATTTGAGGAGACGCCAGAGATGTTCTTAAAGGCGGCGAGACATGCGGAACTAGACACGATGCGAGGCATTTCAGCGAATGTGATGTGTGGTCAAGAAGGATTATATGGAACCGCATCGTTTCAAGTAGTATTAGATCTTAATGAGATGATAAATTTGGAAGAGAACTACAAATACGAATACAAGTCAAATGAGGATATAATAGAAGAAACATTGTTTGCTGGATTGAGTGAAAAGGAAGAAGTTTGTAGCAAGAGACAGCTCGAGATTGAAACGAATGTATCCAATATTAAAATGGAGGAGATGGGCAAGGATAATGATTACGATCCTTTCGCTTAAATTTGGTTTGGACAAGAGATATAATCAATAAATCAAATAGTTAAAGCAAATAGTGTAAATTAAATAATTTAAATAATTTAAATAATAATAAAAACAATATATTAAACTTTTATTATTATTATAACTAACAAAATGAAAACATTTTTTTATTTATTACAAAAATGTATAAAAGGCAAACAATCTACATATACATATCCAGATGAATCATTTGAACCATATTCAATGGCCGATTATGAACAGACTTATTTAAATGTGTCTGCGTATATTTATTTACTGATCCATGACATTTATTATATCCAAACAAGGAGTAAAATAATAAATCCATATTCGAAGGCAGCCAATGCCAAGCTTGCGGCTTTAAGTTCCATTTTAGATAATATATTTATTTCAAATGAACTTAAAGAGAAAATCCTCAACATATTTTGTCAAGCCCAACGGAATTATATCGCGTTAACCAAATTCGCAACTATATATAAGCATAAAAAATTGCCATTAGTAGTGACCAACGACCTTACACTTTTACCTTTGGATATTAATCATCCGGCAACATTTGTCTTATTACAAAATAAATCGAGATATTTATTTAGTATGAATGATTTGATTAATATTATAGAAACCGCGATATGTAATGCTCCGAATTTTTTCGCTAGTCCAATGACACCTAAAAACCCATATAACAATCAGAAGTTCAATACGGCTACATTATGTAACATATATTTTAAAATGAAAGAAGGGTCATGTAAATTTTCATTAATAATACATTTGTTTTTTCTAGAATCTTTTGTGAAACACAATTTTTATATAAAGAATGAGGCATTTCTAAGAGAGTATTCTATTAGAAAATATGTATATACAAGCCCTAGTAACATATTATATAATTCGATTAAAATTCTATTATCAACAAACTTTTATACTAACAAATTGGCAATTCATGCTGAGTTTCCAAAAGATTTGTTAGTTAACATATTTCGACCTTATCTGTTTTATTATTATTTAATTCATTACAGTATTAAAGGATCTGAAAAAATACAAATATATAAAACACAGTTACACATAAAATTAAGAAAATTTTATGAATATAATACATTGTTTGGTAGAAAAATCTGCTCTGGAATAAGAAGAAGAAAAATAAACAGGAAACCATTTAGCTTTAAATTTAATTCAGATCATATTAATTTTTACAATGTGACAGTTGATTCGAAAACAGCATGTGATAAAATGTTCGATTTTAGATCGAATCGGATACCACATGGATATGTTAGTTCACACTTTGATCCGGATGAATTATTTTATTCCAATGAATTGAATAATATGGATGACAGTGAATATAATACTGATTATGAAGATTCTTAATTTGAATCTTCCACAAATTCTATATTTTCAGGAGCAATCTTGTTTTTTCTTGTTTTTCCAGGAGGATTTACCTTGATCTTCGCATTTTTTCTCTTTTTTGTTTTACCTATATCCTTGACGGGTTTAATCGGCACTTCGATCTCTTCAAATTCACCACTATCAGCTTTTATATCAGCTTTTTCTTTTGCTTTTACTTCTACTTCTTCTTCCTCATCTTCATTAAGTATTAACGAAGATTTTAATTTTCTACCTCTTTTAAGTTTGACTAGTTTGGGTTCTTCTGGTTTTGTGGACCTTTGTTCTTGAGCCGCAGGCGTTTCTGAAACCTCTACAAATTCAATATTAACCGCATCGGGTTTTCTAGCAGGATGTTTTGTTGTATTGCGCTTTTCAAAGATTTCCTCGATATATTTTTTGACAGAGTATACTCTATTTATCGCTTCATCAACATTCTGTAAACATTCTCCCTCTTTTAAAGCCCTCAATGATATTTTTACTTGTTTTTGATCATCAATAATTAATTTGTATTCCGGATTCTTCAATTCTTGTCTTTTATACATGGCAGGTATAACAATAAAAGCAAATCGGCTATCATGTTTATCATCTAGATAACAAACAAATTCTTTATTCTTAAATCTGGTTTCAGGAATAACCTTACTAGAAATAAAAATAGAAGGTATTTCATACTTAACTAACAAAATCCACATATCAAAACTAACCGCTCCAAATCCTTCTTGTAAAATCATTTGCTCAAAATTCATTGTTTTATCTTGTAGCTGATTTGCGTCAAATTGCCCTTCTTCTCTTAAAATATTTATAATAGTGGTGATTTTTTTTGTATCTTTATAATTTTCAGTTAAAAATTTATATTCATCTATTAGAGCATCTTTTATTTCTTCTATCGTGAAAGTGATTCCTTTAAATTCTTTTATTAAATCAATTATCAAATATAACGCACAATCTTTACTCTTGCCTGTATATGCGATTTCTTTATATGTTTTAGGGAAACATGGTGACCATTCATCTGACCTAATTGGCGCTGGATCAGACGGAAAGCAGTCTCTTTCATAATTCGGATTAATTGCTTCATTCAATTCAACCTCTCCTTTATAAGCCAGAGATGTAATCGGATTTGCGGTGTCATAGGTGTTATATTTTGCGTATTTATTTATATCCGCTGGAATTAAGTTTTCGAAAAACTCTTGAGTCAATAAGTCCTGTAATATTAGGATTTCATTATCGCGCAAATTGTATTTAATTTGACCAAACGACAAATATGCTTGCGGTTTAAATATGAATGATTTGATTCGGTTATATCGAATTAACTCATCTGCCATTCTACTATAATAAAATGCTTCATTGTCATTTTCAGTTATTAAATTATTTTTTGGTAGAACAAGGGTGCATGTATCATCCGTCATTTGACAAATTCCTGAATTAGTGCTACTATCACTAGCGTCAGCGCCCTTATCTAAGCATTTGTCTTTTGAAAGTTTAATACAATTGTGTATATCATTTTCGTTTATATTTTCATAGTTGAATCCTTTATCTGAAGTCGAAAAAATGATACTAGTTCCGACAAGATCATGTAACATTTCGACTACCTTGTTGAGCTGCTGTCGATATATGATATATCGTTTGTTACATTCCCCTTGGATAGCCTTTCGTTTATCACTATTAGAATAGTCATTGAATAAAATGCGAATTGTATTTCTGAATACGTTGTAAAAGTTGGTCTCTAGTTGGATTCGTTTAATAAAATCAGTGCGTTTTGTGTCAACCTTCAATGTAGTAAGTGTTTCAATGTCAGCAACTAACATATCCTCGTTACTGATTTTTCTAATACTGTCATCAACTGAGGAAACTGGTATAGGATCATAAATTCGAATGAATTGATTTGTGTTAGTTAAGAATCCAATAATTAGTTCATTGTTAACAACTCTATAAAAAGGCAACGGTTCGGCAAATCGCGGGTGCGCTGATTCGTAATATTCCTTTAAAAATTCAAGTGTTTCTTCGTAAGGTTTCCATATTTTATCAGACATATAAACAAAATCAATTTCACATTTTGTATTTAGATCGCATGATTTTTTGCCATATTTTTTGGAATTTTTCAAAAGAGTAAGAGAAGACGGATAACATGGTATAAAACCTTCCTTGAGAGTGGGTGATTTTGTTAGTATACCAATAACTTTACCCTGAAAATTCAAAACTTGACTTAAAATAGTATACTCTTTGTGTATTAATTCTGTAATTAATGTATCTAATAATTCCGGCTGTTTGAATTTTTTGGTATATTCACCGTTACTAGGAAGCGCTTTACATCTTTCACCCAACGTAGGCTTAATAATTTTGGTAAAAACTGCTTTCAATGTTTTCGGCAATTTGCGATCATATTCGCTAAATGTCTTGGTTATTTGAATTTCACCTCGATCTAAATTATTATGATATCCGTAAATAGGTTCAAAATAGTTTTCTCGTTTTATTAAAATTAAACTGCGTTTTCTGGCGTCATATATGTGGGTCGAATACTTATTTGTAGGACAGACTAATTCGATATTGTTAGTTACATCATCTTCAGGCATTTCTAAAATGATTAAATTTATCCCTGTTTCAAATAATCCAGGATTAGGAGTGCATATTAGATCCCATAAATAAGTGTAATCGATGTAAATTTTTGGATCAACTAAAAATTCTAAGAATGTTTCATATGCTTGAACCACTCTGGTAAAAAACTCTAGAGGCTGGTTCTCCAAAGATTCATCATCGGAATCTTTTGTTTTTTTATATAATTTGGAATTAGTATATTCGGGTTTATTTATATCTACATCTAAATCCAGATTAGCAAAGCTGGTAATTAAATCGCCATTTTGATATTTCACAAATTTATCTATATCGATGGCCGGTATGATTATTTTACTTTTCATTTCTTCTATACTAGGAACTTCATTCTTGGCATTGGGAATGTATTTTGTAATTAAAGGTTGTTTAGTTTTAGAGTCTTGTTGACCATAAAACATGGCGCTTGCTATACATGCGATGAAAGATTGCTTAGAATTGACCTCAACACCGTGTCTCAATATACAGGTGTGATTTGGCTTAAGATTCGCATTCATTTTACTGATTTGACAATCTTCATTTATTTCATGTAGAAATTTTTGAACCGCAATTGGTAAAAACCCCCATCGATGCTCTCCTAGCTGGGGACCATATTTTTCTGGACCTTTCACATAATTCTCCGCATTTTGAACATCTCGTTTAAGCTGCTCTTCAAAATCCTTTTCTTCCCCCGAAACAGAAAGAGCCTCACTTTCATCAAATTTACCCTGACAAAGATCGCGGCGATTTTTCATTTCTTCTGTCGACCATTTATTGTAGCAGCAAGGAATACATAATCCTGATGGCGTTTTTTTCTTGTGGAATCCTGGATATTTTTTTTCACTGTCATCATAAAACTGGTATACATATCTGCCATCGTTTTTAATTACATCAGCATTTCTTGGAATGATTGCGTCTTCTACTCGCTTTACTTTTGGACCACACTTGCCGTCTAAAATGTCTTGTTCTGTAACCATTTTGTCTGTCAGCATACACCAAAAGCGGGGACAAGTATAGTAAAATTTCTTGGAACTATCTGTTGGATCTGTGCTATATTCGATAAAATCGGATTCTTGGTTTAGATCAGGATGGTCTTCAATTAAATTCTGTTTTTCCTCTTTTGTTAAAATAACTGGTTGACGTCTGTCGCTTAAACTAAATGGACACATTCTTGTATAGACATCAATTTTATCATTCTTTTCTCTGACAAAGAGTTGGGGTGCGTTTTTCTCTATTCGTGCGGTAAATGGATTTGGATATCTTAATTTCATGTTAGTAATATCGCGAACTGTATTTTCTAACTCTTTTTTCACGGCTTCAATCTTCTTTTCTTTCTTAGGCTTTTGCTTTGGTTTAGGTTTTAATTCGATTTCTTCCATTATAGATGGTGACGAATCTTCTTTTACCACAGGGATCACTTCTTTTACCACAGGGGTCACTTCTTTTACCGTAGACGTAGAATCTGATACCGTAGGAGTTGGGTTTGATACCGTAGACGTAGAATCCGATACCGTAGGAGTTGGTGGTTTATTTATATTTACTTCTACTTCAACAACAGGATTTACTGCCTTTACTTCTGCTTCTTTTACTTCTAAGCTTTCGGTCGAATCTGAAGCTGAAGATGAAGGTGAAGGTGAAGATGAAGATGAAGATGAAGACGAAGATGAAGATGAAGACGAAGACGATGATTCACTTACAGAAGTATCTTTCTTTGATGAAGGTATTACAGGAGTTTTTTCTTGAAATTCATTTTTATTTGGATCAGTATCACTTGCTGACGCAGTAGAAGACAAATCTTCAGTAGACACACTCTTTCCTGATTCTGAATCTTCTGCCAAAGATGGCGGCTTCAGTTCTGGCTTAGAAGATTCACTAGAAGACAAATCATTAACAGATGATAAATCTTCAGTAGACACACTTTTACCTGAAGATTCTGATTCTGATTCTGACTTAGGGTCCTGTCCTGGTTTAGGTTTAGGCTTAGGTTCTTCACTAGACGCAGTAGAAGACAAATCCTCCGTAGAGATACTTTTACCCGAATCATCAGATGAAGAGCCTTCGCCACCTTTAACTTCAGAGCCTTCTGAGTCGGAATCATTGTAACCTAACAAATCTAAAATGTCCATATCCGCTGTCTCTTCTAGTTTCGATTTGTCATCTGAATAAACAGGACTTTCATCTTGAATATCAGGCAACTGATTATCTTTAATGCTCTGTTCCGATATGGATGTAATTTGTCCAAATTCTACATCCTCTAATTCTTTTCCAGTGCATAACTTTCGAATTTCATCCGGTTTAATATCACTACTAGTAATATCCTGAGTAATTCGAACCAATGTATCAATGTATACGGGTATGGTATTCAAATAGGCGATATCATTTATTCCATCAACGGTTACGGTAATCTCGCTAACAATGGAATTCAAAGAGATTCGCGTTTTAAATCCAGGGTTTATTTTTATCATTAGAGAGCGTCTCCTATTCGCTCCTCGAGTTACTTCCAGTTCAGAGCGTATTTTGGAAATTAAATCCGCGGCAATCTCATCTGTAACATCATTATAATTTTGAACAAGTTCGTCTACAATTTCGTCGAATTTTAAACCCTGATCTATTTTTTCAATAATAAATGCTTCCTGACTGTCTCTTTTATTGAAATTAGAAACACGCTTAAAGCGCATGTCAATACCTTGTTTTAAATTAGCAGATTCAATCGTAAAAGCACTAGATACACATCCAATGTAGTTAGAAATATCAATAGGTTTAGAAATAGCATACACTGTCTGATAAGTTAATTCTCTAATTTCTACATTTACTGATTTAATGGAAACAAATAAAGGAATATCTAGACCACTTTGTTCAAAAAACGGCTTTATTTGTTCAATTAACGGATTCATTGCTAGACCTAATATGGTGTCAATCTTGTCAAACGAATTCTTGTCGAATGAAACCGGGGTTTCGAAATCAGATAGAGGATATACCGTAATAGAGCCATTATCCGCAAATTCGCATGCGAAATAATAGGTAACTCCTTCAAACATTATGTTAGTATAAACCGCAACTGATTTACCCTTTCCTATATTTTTTACCAATTTAAAAATGATTGCTTTATTTAGGAAGGGGATTTTTCTGCCATCCGATGTCATTTGATTCGTGTATAAACGATAAATGTTTTCCTGACGAGTTTCTGGATTAAATTTAATTAACGGAAAATCTTGCGTCGCATGTATTAATTTAAATATGACATCAATTGGTATTTTTACTTGAAAATCGGTATGCATAATGATCTTGATAAATTTAATACCAGTGTTTTTTATTTTTTCGGAGAATTTTTTTGACGGTTTTTTATTCAAAAATACATCATAAAACATGTCTATACTTTCAAATCCCTTTTCTACATCCGGTGTCAACTTATTTGACGTAGTTTCAATTAATTTGTCACGAGCATCTTCTAATTTTTCAACGGTATTAATACTATCTTGATATAAAAATGGATAGTAAATTTTGCTGGCATATTCAATCTTATCGACAACGGAAAACACATCAGAAGCAAGACACAAGAAAATTGTATTATTAAATATATCAGAGGTTTCTAACAACAAACTATTATTAAGAGATGTTAGTTCGCTTCTAGAATGCTCTAACAGTGCGTCGTATTCTGTTACATAAAAGGGGTCGGCTATAAATGGATATTCGTTGTTAAATACGAATTTTTGCCCTAAAATTTTCGCCACTAGATAGTCTCTTTCCGTTAAATCTAAACTCAGAATGTCATCAAATGTGTATTTATCTTTTTTAGGTAGTCCAAAGTCAATTGGCTCACCATCTTCGTCGTAAATGTTTTTGAGAATTTGTTCTAGGCGCACACGTGTTAACGGTAGACGATCATTTTGCGTTAAATTTTGATACATGGTTATCGGATTAAGTTTTTCATTTTTTAAACAAAACAAATAGATTTCACTCATCGATGCGGTGCGACGAATTGCTTCGAATATTTTCAGCTTAATAATGCCAATACTGTCATCAATATGAATCGTTTGTTTCACAAATTCTACAGGAATATTGTTAGATTTGATGTTGTCTAATTCGGCTTTATTAAATACCTTGTCAAATGCCTCATTATCTGGGTCTCTTTCAAATAGATCATTAGTATCTTCATCTATATCTAAATTTGATCCTGAAAATACATATATTATATTGGTCTCTTCCTTATTTATTAGTTTATTGACTTTAAATATTGGAAATAATGACATATATAATATACTTTTAAAAAAGAATTGTATTGTAAACTTTAAAATGTTTGACTCCACCTTTTAAAAGGTGGAAAAAAGATGTATTGTAAACTTTAAAATGTTTGACTCCACCTTTTAAAAGGTGGAAAAAGAATGTATTGTAAACTTTAACATGTTTGGCTCCACCTTTTAAAAGGTGGAACTAAGCCAAATCATATAACGGATTATCTGTTATTTTCATGCCACAATATGGTTCTGGATTTTTCTTGTAATCTACTGGAACATAAATATTAATTTCCTTCGCTTCCGTCAATAAGAACTTGAAATGTTGCCAAAATATCTGTTTATGGCCTTCCGACAATGTCATGATATGGGCTAATTCATGTAATGCGACGAATGTAAGCGTATTGATGTCGATTAGTTTGTCACCAGGTTTCGTAGTATTTAAACAGAATGCTAACTTTTCACCTTTGTTTTCACTATATGCGGTGTATTCGCTAGTAGGAAGTGTTTCGGATATTTTGGTTGGATTGAATTTCTGAACTAG
>Ga0114966_10005281_pt1 | contig 10958 bp, 7 predicted proteins | sample M_130207_XF_Meta_FD_87029 | JGI IMG/M metagenome (GOLD analysis project Ga0114966, IMG submission 87029) | Freshwater microbial communities from Lake Montjoie, Canada to study carbon cycling - M_130207_XF_MetaG | ecosystem: Environmental > Aquatic > Freshwater > Lake | place: Lake Montjoie...
AGCTGCACTTTTCCGGCAGTGCCGCAGAGTTGCAGGCAGCCGAAGCTGCCATACATATCGGCGGACGCGACGGCGATGACATCGACGCCACTGCGGTGTTTGAGATGGACGATATTACGTTCGATCGAACCGGTGTTGCGGGCTGAGATGAAGCCAGGGCCGAGGATTGGATAGACGGACTCCAGCGCGTGGATGCCGTAAGTCTCCCAACTTTTTGGCGTCGTGATGCTGACGAAGCGCAAGTCGCCCAGTTCACGCGTCGAGAGCCGATACGGCAGGAACTCTTTCGCATAACGCATGCAACTCGAGGACATGAGCGCTTGGCCGGCGGCGACCCAGTCCTGGAAGACCCTTAGATGCGGAGCGTTATCGGTGAGAGGCTTGTCGATGAAAACGGGGAGCCCAGCGTCAATGAAGGGCCGGGCGCGGCTGACGTGCTCGTGGCCGATGTCGGTGGCGATCACGACGGCATCGACGTGACCGATGACGTCGGCGGGGTTTTCCACGACGTGGGGAATGAGGGAGCATTTAGCGACGTGCGCGGCGGTGAAGCCGCCATCGCCGATGCAGCAAATGTGAGTCACTTTAGCCCCGGGAATTGTGAGGGTTTCGGTGGGTTGTTTATTCAGATACGCGGGAATACCCGCGAAGGGACACTCGCGGGTCATGATCTCGCGATCGTAGCCGTTGAAGATGGCGCTCCACGAGTAGGGGTGGCCATTACCTGGAGTGCTTCCGAGTATGGCGAGTCGGATATCGTGGGGGTTTTTGACGAGACTCATGAAGTAGGTAGGCGGTTGGGAAGGGCGCAAAATTACTCGACATTCAGCGTCAGCTTGCCGGTGGAGTACTCCTGGCGCCAGATGGCAAGGACGTCGTTAACATATTTTTTTAACGGCCGTTCCTCCCCGACGTGTTTGAGTAATTCTGGCAGCCAGCGATTGCCGAAGCGGACATGCTGGGTTTCGTCAGCGATGTCGTAGCGGACAAATTGTTCGCTCAGCTGGTCGCCGGATTTTTGGTGCGCTTCGACCCGACGATGGCGGTAGGGGAACGCGTGCATCTCGTTGCCCATCGTGAGCAGGCAATATTGCATGACTGGAGGAAACTGGCTCCGCCATTTGTAGATATGGAGATACTGCGGTGAGTGCAGCGGATTCATGCCGCGCTGGCGCATCCACTCGTAACCCATGAGGCAATGGCGCACTTCATCGTAGAGGTGACGTGCGCAGTCGAATTGGAATTCCCACGGCATATCACTGAGTGAAAACATGACGGATGCGACGGTCTCGGCGGCGAGCATTTCTGTCGAGTAGCGCTCGAATTCCTCGATGGTATGCGCTAAATAATCATCCTCGCCCGGCATTGGCGAGAGATCGGCCGCGCGCTGGGTGAAGCGTTCGTCGCGCGCGGCCTCGCGAGGCGCCTTGAATGGCTGGCGGCACGAAGGGACCACGGGAGATTTATTTTTAGGCCGCGGCTGTTCTCCGCTGATGCCGCCGGCGCTGGCGAGAAGCTTGGCGATCTCGTTGGCCCACGCGAAAGCGGCGGGGCGGATTTTGCCGGCCTGGGTGGCTTGTGCGAGCAGCGGAGCGCTCCGCTCGAGTTGGCCGCGGAGATCGAGCAGCGCGTGCTTGATGACGTGGACGCTCGGTAGATCGCTGTTGGGAAAGGTGGCGGTCTCGTGAGATGCCAAGGCCGTGACGAGGCTGGGCGTGACGACGTGGAAGAGGCCCAAGGCGAGGGCAAACTCATCGGGCGCGTGGATCAGTTCGCGCATCAGCGTGAGGAGCGCGGGGTCAGCCGGCTTCTGAAAAGCGGGCGACTGGATCTCGCGCAGGCGCAGGTAGAGGGCGTTGACGTGCAGGGAGTTTTCCCAGAGGGTCCGACCGAGCTCGCATTTGAGCTCGAAGGTCGCGACGTGCGGCAGCCAGCCAGCGAGGATGCGCATGCCCTCTTGCAGAACGAACCGGTAGCGATTCAGCATTCGGCGGTTGGCGTCGATGTCGATCGCGAGGGTCGGAGTGATCACCCGGACTTGGCACGGCGGAGGCTGGTCGTGGGCGCGCGGGGTCGCTCGGGTGGAAGAAAGGATAGCGTGAGGTTTAGTTTTCAGAGGATGAACAAGTGCGGCGGAGGCGAGCCGCAAGACGGCGATCGGCAAGTGTGGTCAGGCCATCACTTGGGTACAATGCACGCGGGCGCTGGAATCGGCGGAAGCGAGGGCGGCGAGGTTAAAGCGGAGGGTTTGCTGCGCGGCCTCGAGCGTACACAGGCGGGCGGGTTGGCCCTCGATCTGATCGATAAAGGCGTTGGCTTGCTCGATAAAAAGTGCGTCGCGGTCCGCCGGGGGAAGCTCGTGCCAGTTCCACGTGGAGTCGCCGAGGCGGAAGATTCCCCAGCGGCGACGGTGAAATTCAATCTTCACGCTGCCGGTGGCGGTATTGAACTGGAGGGTGGTTTCGTTGGGAGCCTGAAACTGGTTGAGCGTATAATTTACAAGGATGTCGCCGTGGCGGGCACTCAAGTTGACGGTGTCCTCGACGGTGACGTCTGGGACTACTTGGTGAGAGCAATCGCAAAGCACGCTGTCGGTGGCGCCCACGACGCTTTCCATCCAATTGGCCAAATGAGTTAGCGCATCCTGAATGGCACCGCCGCCGGTCTTGCGGTCGCGATAGTAGGTTTGCGCGTAGTGGGCGGCATGCGCTGGTCGCATACTGGGAAAATGCTGACCGGTCGTCACGGTCACGTGGCGGACAGGGCCAAACTCGCCGCTGCGAAGGAAGTCACGCGCCTGCAGCAATAACGGATTGACGTGCAAAACGTACGCCACCGCTGCGTGCCGTTTGGCTAGATCGCGGGCCTGGCGCAACTCTTCGACACCGGCGAGCGATTGCGAAAGGGGCTTTTCGATCAAGACGTGGCAGCCGTGTTGTAAGACCCGTCGGGCCATGGGCACGTGCAAATGAGCCGGCGTGCAAATCACGACGGCATCGAAGGACTGTTGGGCGAGTGCCTGCTCCCAGTCGGCGGCAGTGGCGACTTGATAGGTCTGCCCGAGAATTGCGAGCAAGGCTGGGCGAGTGTCACACGCGGTTACCTGGGCGCGGCCGGTGAGCTGGAAACAGCGCAGATGACGCTCCCCGATGCTGCCGCAACCGATGATGAGTACGGAAAGTAGGGCCATGAAATCGAGTAGGAGTAGGAAGGGAAAGGGAACCGCATCGCCAAGACACGAAAGAAGGGACCTGGAATTAGTGGTGATCGCGGCGCCGATTCATCCGAGAAACAACGCGCCTTTAAAAATCCTCGCGGAGCATATTGAACGCGCTGCTAGCCATTGAAAACAGAGGGAGCTGAATTAGACGGGCAAAGACCGTCGCATCGACCGAGGCGCAAAGGCAGCCACTCAGCTGCGGGTGGCACCGTCCTCAGTAAAAACGCCGAGGTGACGGAAACGCTCGTAGCGGGCTTTGAGGAGGGCCTCGGTGTCGAGGGAGCGGATCGCGAGGAGGTGCTTTTGGAGACTCGTTTTGAGGGCCGCGGCGGCTCGCTCGGGGTTATGATGGGCTCCGCCCGCAGGTTCGGGGATGACCTCATCGACGACGCCGAGGCCCTTGAGATGGTGAGCACTGACTTTCAGGGCCTCAGCGGCGGTGGGAGCCGCGGCACTGTCTTTCCAAAGGATGGCGGCGCAGCCCTCGGGGGAAATGACTGAGTAGTAGCTATTTTCGAAAATGAGGACGCGGTCGGTAACGCCGATACCCAAGGCTCCACCTGACCCCCCCTCGCCGATGACGACGGCGACGGAAGGAGTACGGAGCATGGCCATCTCGCGAAGGTTGGTGGCGATGGCCTCGGAAACATGGCGGGCCTCCGATTCGATTCCGGGGAACGCGCCTGGGGTATCGATGAAGGTGAGAACGGGAATATGGAATTTCTCCGCGAGCTTCATCAGCCGGAGCGCCTTCCGGTAGCCTTCGGGCTGCGGCATGCCGAAGTTGCGCAGGATTCGTTCCTTGGGGTCGCGGCCCTTTTGTTGGGCGACGATCATAACAGCCTCGCCGTTAAAGAAGGCGGTGCCGCCGACGATGGCGCGGTCGTCCTTAAATTGGCGATCTCCGTGGAGTTCTTGGAAGTTTTCGCAGATCGCCTGGATATAATCGAGTGCGTAGGGGCGCTTGGGATGCCGAGCGATCTGGACCTTTTGCCAGGCACTGAGACTGGAGTAAATTTCTTGGCCGGTGCTCTCGATTTTAGATTCGATGGATTGGATTTCGCTGCTGAGATCGACGTTGGTCTCGAGCGAGCGCTGGCGCAGCTCGTCGACTTGACGCGTAAGCTCTCTGAGCGGTTTTTCGAACTCCAGCACGTAAGTCGAAGTTTCCATAATGGTAAAAAAAGCGTACGGGCTGAGCAGAACACGTGTCAACGGGCGGCGTGCGCGCATGCCGCGTGCGCCCATGCCGAGCCCCCGAGGCGCCGCTCGGAATTAGGCCATCAAGACCTCGGGCATTAATTCTTGGGGAGTTGAATTCATAAAGAGTCGAATATTTAGCTCAAACCGCCTTCGCTCGGTTTAGGTCGACGGGATCCTCGGGGCCTCCTGAGCGAGTTCGGTGGGGATCCCGACGCAAGACCGACGCAAGACCGAGCATGATCGAGGGACGTTCACGTGGAAGCGGCGCGGGAATGAGGGTAAATCGATAGATGCGGGCGGCGGCGCGGATCGATTCTCCCAAGGTCGCAACTGGGCGCAGCTGGAGCGATCGCAGATCGATCAAAGATAAAAAAGGGCGACGAGGGCCGCGGCGAGGGCGAGACGATACCAGGCGAAGGCGGTCAGACCATGGCGCGTTAGCCAGTGCACCAAAAAGCGCACGCAGATAGCCGCGGTGATCGCAGCTACGGCCGCGCCAAGCAGAATGGGGCCCCAGCCGAAAACTTGGATCATGGCGCCCCCGCTCCTGAATCCTTTGTAAATTGACGCGGCACTCAGGGTGATAAAACCGAGCAAGAAGCTGAATTCCGCCGACCGACGCGGGTCGAGGCCGACTAAGTAACCGCCCACAATCGTCATCATGGATCGGCTGGTGCCGGGCCACAGGGCTACGCACTGGAGTGCACCAATGGTGGCCGCCTTCATCGGGGTGAGGGCGTCTAATTCGGTCGCGGCGATGGGCTGAGAAGGGGAACCGGCGGCCGGCAACGCCTGATCGCGCACACGCCGCCAACGCTCGGCGTAAATCATGAAAAGCGCTCCGGCTACTTGAGCGATAATCACCGCGCGGATGGAAAAAAGATGCGTATCGATCCAAGTATGAGCGAGAAACCCGATGGTGGCGGCCGGAGTGAACGCAATCAGCACGTTCGCGAGAAGGCGGCGCCCCGCGGCGTCCCGTCCGAGGAGTCCGCGGAACATGGCGAGGAACTGGCTCCAGTAAAGCAGGGCGACGGCAGCAATCGCGCCTGCTTGGATGACGACGGTGTAGGTATCGGCGGCGAGTTTTAGGGTGAGAGGTTCTCCGGCGGGGTTTTTTTCTGAAGGCTTTTTATGCCAGAGCGGTGTCCCATCGGTGCTGAGAAGGGGTTTTTCCGAGTCGAGATGCAATAAGCGGGTGGCGACGATGAGATGGCCGGTTGAGGAGATCGGGAGGAACTCCGTCACGCCTTCGACCACGCCGAGAATGATGGCGTCGCGCGTGCTGAGTTGCGCGGCCGCGGCCGCGGCGGGGGCGGGTCCGGGGGATGTGCGGTCGCCACTTGGCGAGGACTGAGCGAAGCCGGGGACGAAGAGCAGGATCAGGACGCTGATGAAGAGGGCGAACTGTCGAGGATGAATGGATCGGAGCACGCGGGAAAGGCTTTGGCTCAGCCGAAGCGCACGCAAATTAATTTGTTTAAAGGCAGGCGCAAAAACTTTCCGAGGGCGTGATTGGCACGCGGAGGTTGGCGGCAGCAGGCAGATGCTGGTCGCGGCTCGCGCCGGTTAGCGGTGAACGGGCGGCGGAGGTGCGTTTGGCGGTCGGTGGCGGCCGCGACGATAGCTTGCCTCAACCTGGCGCGGGGCGGCGCGCGTCATGGCAGCGCCGGGTCCTGGTATTTTCCCACTTTTTTTAAAGAGAGCGGCTTTTTAATTGCGCGTGGCGGCGCTGCTACGCCAAAGATGGCCACGCGAAAAAGTATCTGCCGGATGGTCGCGCGCTCAGGCCAAAAAAACCTCTCAATTTATGTCACCGTTAGCCCTTCTCTCGATGCAGTTGGCCGCCGGCGAGTCGTTGAGCGTCTTTCAGGTCGAAAGCGCGGCCGCGCTGCTCGCGGGAACGGAGGAAGCGGATGAATCCAAGGCGGCTTTTCTCGTCGCGTTGGCACAAAAAGGTGAGACGGCGGGTGAGGTGGCGGCGTTTGCGGCGGCCTTTCGCGGGCGGGCGATCAATCCCGGGGTGGAGGCGTGGGCGCCGAGTGCCATTGATATTGTCGGCACGGGCGGAGATCATTCGGGAGGCTTTAATATATCCAGCGTGGTGGTGCTGATCCTGGCGAGTGCGGGGGTGACGGTAATGAAACACGGTAATCGAGGAATTACCTCCAAGTGCGGGAGTGCTGATTTATTGGCGGGCCTAGGCGTAAATTTGGAGGCTCCGGCGGAGCAATTGCGCCGCGCGCTTGATGAGTTGGGCTTCGTTTTTTTCTTCGCTCCCGCATACCATCCTGCCTTTCGACACATCGCGCCGGTGCGAAAGGCTTTGGCGGCGCGGGGCCAGCGCACGGTATTCAATATTCTTGGACCGTTGATCAATCCCGGGCGGCCGGCTCACGTGTTGTTAGGGACTTTTTCAGCGGCTTCGGTGCCCACTTTGGCGGGGGCGCTCGCTGCGCTGGGCGCCAAGAGCGGGCTGGCGGCGCATGGAATCATTTCAGGTGAACGCGGGATCGATGAACTGACGACGGCCACGTGCAATCGGGTGTGTGGCTTTGGTGAGCGGAGCGAGGTAAACGGGGAGTGGGTGGCGGCAGACTTCGGGCTTACCCGATCGCCGTTTTCGGATCTGGCGGGTGGGGACCTGGCCACAAATCTCGCGATGGTCGCTGCTTTGGTGGAGGGGAAAGCGCCTGCGGGGCTGGTGGATACGATTGTGCTGAATGCGGCGGTGGCGATGTGGATTGTGGGGCGAGTGGGGTCGGTGCGTGAGGGGTTGGCGCCAGCGCGGGATTTTCTCCTAGGCGGGCCAGTCAAACGTAAGATCGCCGCGGTTCGTGAATTTTATCAGTCATGAATCGAAAATATTTTGGTACCGACGGCGTCCGTGGCCCTTATGGCGGTCCCTTAATTAACGAGGTGTTCGCGGCGCGGTTAGCGGTCGCGGCTCTGCGGTGGTGGCAGGGTTCCGCGGATCCCGGGGCAGAGGTGCGTATATTGATCGGAAGAGATACACGCGCGTCGGGGGAGTCGCTGGAGAGTGGGGTGGTGCGAGCACTGGTGGCGGCGGGCGCGAAGGTCGTGAGACTGGGCGTGCTGCCGACGCCGGCGGTGGCGCGAGCGGTGCGAGCGACGGGGGCAAGTCTGGGGGTGGTCATTACCGCTTCCCATAACCCAGCCAGCGATAATGGTATTAAATTTTTTGGTCCGGGCGGCGTTAAGTTGACTGATGAGGACGAAGCGCGGATCGAGTGCAACCTGCTCGACGAGGTGGCCGCAGCGGATGGCGGCGGGCCGACCGCGGCTGGAAAGGCGGAGGCGAGGACCGCGGAGGCCGACTATATCGCATCGGCCGAGGCCCTTTTACCGGCTCGTTCGCTGGTGGGTTGGCGAGTGGTGCTCGACACTGCGAATGGCGCGACCTGTGGAACGAGCCCGGTGGTGCTCCGTCGCCTAGGAGCCGAGGTAATCGGGCTCGGGGATGGGCCGGATGGTTTGAATATCAATGCCCGCGTGGGCAGTGAATATCCGGAGGCGCTGGCCGCGCGGGTGGTGGCAGAGCAAGCGCGTCTGGGGATTGCACACGATGGGGATGGCGATCGCTGCATTTTGTGTGACGAGTCAGGCGCGGTCCTGGACGGTGATGAAATTTTGACGATCTTGGCCACTTACGCGTTGAAGCAGGGGTGTTTGGCCGAACGGCTTTTGGTGGTGACGGTCCAGAGTAACCAAGGAGTGGATACGGCGATTCGTCGGGCCGGAGGACGGGTAGCGAGGACCGAGGTCGGGGATCGCTACGTGGCGGAGCGGATGCGGGCGGATGGGGCTACGCTGGGCGGGGAGTCCTCGGGCCACGTGATTTGCTCGGAAGTTTCCCCGACAGGAGACGGCTTGGTGGCGGCGCTGAAGGTGATTGCGGTGATGCAGGCGACGGGGCAGCCGCTTTCGGTTTTGCGCCGGGTCCTCGTGAAGTGCCCCCAGATGACCGCGGCCTTACGAGTGCGGGCGAAACCGCCGTTGGCGTCCTTGGCGTCTCTCTCGGCGGTGATGAGAGAGTTGGCGGAGGAGCTTGGGGAAGAGGGGCGTGTGCTCGTGCGGTACTCCGGCACGGAAGCTAAATTGCGCCTGCTGGTCGAAGGACCGACGCTAGCGGTGGCCGAGCGCGCGATGGATCGCCTAAAGGCGGCGGTGGTGGCGGATGGTCTGGAGGTTTAGGAGCGAGGGTCTCGACTGAGTCGGCGCGCGGCTACAATCAGAAGCTCAGGTGAAGATTTCTTGTAACTTTTCCCATTTTAAAAAAACCGCCTACAGGGTTGACCGCCTCGCGCTGGATGCTTTCGCTCCGAGTCCCTTATGCCTGAAATTTCTGTCGCTGCTTTGGACCCCCGTCACCAAAAAATGATAGAGAATGCGCGCGTGGCATTAGAGCGGGGGACGTTGGATTACGTGCTCGAGGTCACCGCGCAGGTTTTGAAGATGCAGCCGAGCTGTTTACAGGTGCGTCGGCTCCAGCGGATTGCGCAGATCCGGCAGTACCGCGGGAGCAAGAGCGCGGGTTTTATGGGGCGAGCACTGAGTGGTTTGTCGACGGCACCGTTTATGTTTGGTGGAGGCAAGAAGGATCCGGCGAAGCAATTGGAGACGGCGGAGGCTTTTCTGGCAAAAGATCCCACGAGCGTTCCCGCATTAAAGATGTTAGCGGAGGCGGCCACGGGGCTGGGTTATTTGGAGACGGTGGCGTTTGCTTTGGATGCAGTGCGTGAGTTGGAGCCTGATAATCGCCCCAATATGCTCGCGCTCGGCGAGGCCTTGTTGGCGGCGGGCAAGCCAGTCGACGCGTTGAAAATTGCCGACGAAATTTTACGCGACCGGCCCGCGGACGCCGAGGCCCAGAGTTTAATGCGCAAAGCCTCGGTCGCGCAGACCGTCACGAAGCATAACTGGGATGTGAAGCAGTCTTTTCGGGATAAGTTGAAAGATGAGGTCCAGACGATCTCGCTCGAGCAGAGCGCAAAGATCGTGAAGGGCGAAGATATGGCGCAGCGTCTGCTTGAGGAGGCCTTGGCGAAGGTGGCAAGTGAACCGAGTAACTTAAACCACTACCGCAGCGTTTCTCAGGCTTACAAACAAATGGGCAACTTAGAGGAAGCGCTGGCTTGGGTGCGGAAGGCGCGCGAGCAACCGATGGGCAAGACCGACGCCGCCTTGGAGAAGACCGAATCGGAGTTGGCGATTGCGGTGATTGAGAAGCACTCAAAGGAGGCGGCGGCGGCGGTGGCGGCGGCGCCCGGTGATGCCTCGGCTTTGGCCAAGTTATCGGCGGCGCAGAAAGAACTCGATGAATTTAAACTTTCGGATGCGAAGCGCTTTGTGGAGCGTTATCCGAATGATTATCCCGCGCGGTATGCTCTGGGTTCTCTGTTGCTCGAGTCTGGTCAGACGGATGCAGCCATCGGGCAATTTCAGCAGTCGCAGAAAGGGCCGCAGGTGCGGGTGGCGTCACTGGTGGGCTTGGGTCGGTGCTTCAAGGCCAAGCGCCTCTTTGATCTCGCCGTCGCGCAGTTCAACTCGGCCAAAAATGACCTCAGCGGCATGGATGATACGAAGAAGGATATCATTTATGAGCTCGGCATTTGTTATGAGTTGATGGGTAAGGCCGATCTCGCGATTGCGGAGTTCAAGGTAATTTACAGCGAAGACATCGGCTTTCGGGATGTCGCGGAAAAAGTGAACGCCTTCTATTCCAAGAGCTGAGGATGACGTCGGTTAAGACTCGGTGGAAGAGCGGTCACGGGGACATGGAAGAGTCAGTTGCTTGAGACGGTCGAAAGGTTTTCGACAGATTTTTTTATATGCACTCACACCTATGCTGGTTGGGAGCGGCCCTCGCGTCGCTCTCGGTTTGGGCCGATCAGAAAAGCCAAACGTTGGATATTTATTGGGTAGATTCAGAAGGTGGAGGATCGACGTTGATCGTCACACCCGCGAATGAGTCCGTACTGATTGATACGGGGAATCCAGGCGGCCGTGATTCCGGGCGAATTTTGCAGGCGGCGAAGTTGGCTGGGCTCGCGAAGATTGATCATATGGTGATTACGCACTGGCACACGGACCACTTTGGGGGAGCCGCGGAGATTGCGCCGCGGCTGCCCGTGGGGACGCTCCATCATCGGGCGATTCCGGACCGTGATCCGGACGGCCGCGTGCCGTCGAGCTCTCCAGTTCACATCAAACCCTTTCGTGAAATCTCGGCGCCGCGGGCCACCCTGAAAGCGGGTACGGCGATCCCTCTGAAGTCGATCGGAGCGAAGAAATTGGCCCTCGTTTGCTTGGCCGCGGACCAGATCTTGGCGCCGTCCACGATGGCGCCCACCCGGACGCTTAATCCGCTCACGGGTACAGTCCCGCCGAAGGCGGTTGATCTCAGCGACAACGCGAACAGCGCGGTCTTCGTTCTTGAGTTTGGTGACTTTCGTTTTTTTGACGGAGGTGATTTGACGTGGAATATCGAAGAAAAGCTGGTGACGCCTTATAA
>Ga0114966_10005284_pt1 | contig 10957 bp, 11 predicted proteins | sample M_130207_XF_Meta_FD_87029 | JGI IMG/M metagenome (GOLD analysis project Ga0114966, IMG submission 87029) | Freshwater microbial communities from Lake Montjoie, Canada to study carbon cycling - M_130207_XF_MetaG | ecosystem: Environmental > Aquatic > Freshwater > Lake | place: Lake Montjoie...
CGCCGCGGGCCTGGGCGGAGAAGCTCTACGACGTGCGGCGCTGGACGCGCTTTCCCGCGGGCGGCCACTTCGCGGCGATGGAGGAGCCGGCAGCACTCGTCGAGGACGTGCGAGCTTTCTTCCGGCCATTGCGTTGAAACCGACCGCCACCCCGGCGTCGCGGCGACGACGCGCCGCCTCGCCAAGGCTCTCGCGACTGACGCGCTCCGTGCGGGGATGAAGGGGCTCGTCCGCATCGCGGTCAGCACGGCCCTGCTCGCGCTGCTGCTCTGGAAGTTCGGCGCGCGCGACGTCTTCGAGCCGATGCTGCGCGCGAAACCGGGGCTGTTCGCCGCGGCCTTCGCCCTCTACTGCGTGAGCCAGCTGCTCTCGGCTGCCCGCTGGATGTGGCTCGCGCGCGGCGTGGGCTTCGATCTCGGCTTCCGGCGTGCGGCGAAACTCTATTTCGTCGGGATGTTCTTCGGGATTGTCGTGCCGAGCACGCTCGGCTCGGACGCCTACCGGGCGCTCCACCTCGGACGGCAGGCGCCCGGCCGTGCCTTCGCACTCTCGACCGTGCTCTTCGATCGGCTGGTCGGACTCGTGGCACTCGTGCTGGTCGCGATCACCGCGATCCGGCTCGGTCCGAGCGAACCGCTACCGGCGCGACTCGTCGCGGGCGTGAACCTGATCGGACTCGCACTCGTCGGAGGATGGTTCGCGGCCCCGTTCGCGGTCGGCTTTCTCCCCTCGGGCAATCGCCTGCGGCGCTTCGTCGAGTCGGACCTCGATCCCTACTTCCGGGACCGCCGCCTGCTCGCGACCGTGCTCGGCACGTCGATCGTCGTGCACCTGCTGCAGGTCGCCAGCCAGGACCTGCTCGTGGACTCGATCCACCTCGCCGTGCCCTACGGCTTCGTCGCGATCTACCACCCGCTGGTCTCGCTCGCGGCGGCGATCCCGTTCACGGTGGGCGGTTTCGGGTTGCGCGAGGCGGCCTATGCGCTCCTCCTGCCCTACGCCGGAATCAAGCCCGACGACGCGGTCGCCCTCGGGCTCCTGTGGTGGGCGATCGGCGCGCTCGGCGCGCTCGTGGGCGGACTGATCTATCTGGTCTGGCCGGAACCGAAGCCCGATCCGCGCGACCGGGCGACGGTCGATCCGGTGCGCGTCGACGAATCCCGCGGCCGCGACTCGGGCGGTTGAATCGCCCGGCGCGCGGGAGCAGTCTCGCGCCGATGGACCGCTCCTCCCTCGGCGCCGCGCTCGAGCGCATCGTCGGCGCGGGACACGTGTTCGCGGATCCCGATCGCTGCGCCGGCTACGAGGTCGACTGGACCGGGCGCTGGCGCGGACGCGCGGCCTTCGTCGTGCGGCCCGCGGACTCCGCCGAGGTCGCGGCGGTCGTCCGCGCCTGCGCCGCTGCAGGGGGCGCGATCGTTCCCCAGGGCGGGAACACCGGGCTGGTCGGCGGGTCGGTGCCGCGCGGCGGCGAGGTGCTCCTCAGCCTGCGGCGTCTCGACGGGATCGAGCCGGTCGACGGCGGCAGCGGCGGACTCGTCGCCGGTGCCGGCGCGACGCTCGCCGATGTCCGACGCGCTGCGGACGCGGCCGGCTTCGGCTTCGGTGTGGACATCGCGCCGCGCGACTCCTGCACGGTCGGCGGGATGATCGCGACCAATGCCGGCGGGATGCACGTGGTGCGACACGGGATGATGGCCGAACAGGTCGTCGGGATCGAGGCGGTGCTCGCCGACGGATCGCTCGTCGGGCGCGTGCCCGCGCTGCTGAAGGACAACGCGGGCTACCGGATCGGCGCGCTGCTCGTCGGAAGCGAGGGGACGCTCGGGATCGTCGTTCGCGCGCACCTGCGGCTGGTGGCGGTCCCGGCCGCACGCGCCGCAGCGCTCGTCGCATTCGACGACGCCGCGTCCGCGATCGTGGCGATCGCGGAATTGCGGCGACGCCTGCCGTCCCTGTCGGCGCTCGAGATCCTGTTCCGCGAGGCACTCGACCTCGCACTTGACGCGACCGGCGGGAGCCGACCCTTCGCGCGTGACTGCGGTGGCGCCCTGCTCGTCGAGTGCGCGGGGGCCGACGGTGTCGACGAGGAACTCGCGAGCGCCCTCGCCGCGCTCGGCCAAGCATCGCGCGACGCGGTCTTCGCCTCGGGTGCGGCGGTCGGGCGCCTGTGGCTTCTGCGCGAGGTCGTCCCCGAGGCGATCGCGCGCCTAGGCGTCCCGCACAAGATGGACGTGTCGCTGCCGCTCGCCGCCATCCCCGGCTTCGCGCGCGCGGTGCGCGAGCGGATCGAGGCGATCGCCCCCGGGTCCCGGACGATCCTCTTCGGTCACGGCGCCGACGGGAACCTGCACGTAAACGTGCTCGGGCTCGCCCCGGGCGACGACCGGGTCGACGAGGCGGTGCTCGACCTGGCCGCGGCCGCGGGTGGCAGCATTGCCGCCGAGCACGGGATCGGGGTAGCCAAGGTGGCCGCCCTCGCCCGGAGCGCGGAGCCGGCCCGGCTGGCCGCCATGGGCCTCCTCAAGCGCTCGCTGGACCCCGGCGGGCTCCTGAACCCCGGCGTGATCTTGGCGGGGTGAGCGGGCCCGACCGCCCCCCCGGGGTGCAACGAGTCCTCCGCGGGCCCGACCGCCCCCGAAGAGGGCGGCAACACAGGGCGATTTCGCTTTGACAACGGCGCGACCGGCCAGCATCATCCGCGAGTCCGGGCTGGCGCGGGGCCTGCCCCCGTGCGAAGCAAGCCCGGACCGGGCCCGGTCCCTCATCCGGTCGCAACACGGAGGATTTTCATGCGCATCCACCCGCTCATTCGGACGGTCCAGATCGCGGCGTTGGCCCTTGCCCTCGCCCCGACCGGAGCATCGGCTAGCGTCTACGGCTTCACCGGCAAGGCGACGAAGCTCGGCCCGGTGCCGGCGGCTCCCGAGAACCAGCAGAACTCCGTCATCTCGCTCAACGGACTCTTCTCCGTCGGTCAGGATCCCGGCGACCTGCGCGCCTACGAACTCGACTTCTCGAAGGTGCTCTACAGCGAGGGTCTCGGCGCCGAACTCCTGCTCGATCCCAAGGTCTCCATGACCATGTGCCCCGACGTGCGTCGCAGCCGCCCCAACAACGCTGTGTACCTGCTCCCGCCCGGCGGCGGCAGCGCGCGGCCCACCGGGCGCGCCACCGTGAGCAAGCAAGCGGACGGCTCCATCAAGTTTCGCGTCCACCTGAACCGGGCGCTGATCGACTCCTGTGGCGGGGCCTGCATCAACGGCGACACGCCGCCGCTCGCCTCGATCACGACGGCCTTCCGGCTGAATCCGGTGAGCGCAGCGTGTGGCCAGCCGATCATCGGAGGCACGCCGGTCGAACCGCAGAGCATCACCGTCCCTTGGAAGGAATTGACCGACACCGACGGCGTCCGGCTGCGCTACACCGGCGGCAACGGCTCGGGCCCGACCACGAGCTCCGGCCTGCCGAATGCCCGCGTGACGGTGCGCGACCTACCGCTGGGCGACGGAACTTCATGGGTTGAACTCGATGCCTCAGGATCATCCGATGTCGCGACGACGTACTTCTATCAGGTACGGGAGCGCGACTCGGGAGCCCTCGTTGCCGGGCCGCAAAAGAGTGCCTCGCCCACTTTCCATACGATCCTGCCCGCCCCGGGCGACTACGTGGCGGTACTGAGCGTCATGGACGGGGAAGGCGTTCTCTCGAATCCGGCGCGCCGCGGCTTCAGGCTGCACTGATCCCGAACGCGGTACTGGCGGCCAGCAGCAGCTGGCCGCCGTAGTACAGCGGCAGTCCCCAGAGCTGGTTGGCGAACCCGGGGGCGACGAAGCGCTCCCGGGCGACGGCTACGTCGGACACGGCGAACATCACCGCGCCGAGGAGCAGGGCGGCGTTGGGTGCATGTCCGAACGTCCCGAACGCGCAGGCGACCATCGTGCTGATGACCGAGACGTAAGCCCGAACCGGCACGCTCATCTCCGCGGGAACCCGGTCGCGCAACCAGGCCCACGACGCGAGCGCGGGCCCCACCATGAGGGCGGCCGCCGGCAGCAACCACGCGATCGAGACGCCGCGCTGCAGGAACGAGATCGCAAAGGCCAGGTGACCCAAGAGAAAACTTCCGAGCCCGGCCAGGAAAGCGCTGCGCGAGCCCTTCGGGATGAGCAGCACGTCGCCGAGCCAACCGAGCATGAGACCGGCGAGGACGAGCCGGCCCCAGGAGGTCTCCCGGGCACCGGCCGCGAGGGCGGTCAGGATGAACCCGGTCGAGGCGAGCGGCTTTGCAACCCACTTCGCGGCCTGCGAACCCGCGGCCTCCGCCGCGACCAGCAGCGCGACGAGGACGAGCGTGGCGACGATCCAAGGCTGCACGCCCCAGCGCTATCCGATCCGAGGGTACGGCGCGAATCCGCAGCCCGGCCCCCGCTTGCGAAGGCCGGGTCTCGAGCGGAGGGGCTGACGACCGCAGTAGCGAACCGAGCCGGAGGGCCATGAGAACCCCTCCTCGCGCTCGTGCCGCCCGTCTGCGGCACGATCAGGGCTCGGCTGGAGGTCGCGAGACCCCGGGCGACTGCGGAACCACGGCGGCGGCCGGCAGCGACGCCAGCGCAACCGCCATGCGCGCGACGTCGTCGCGCTCGAGCCCGGGTACCGGTGCGCTCTCCCGGATCGCCGCCGCGATCTCCAGGGCCGACGCGCCGAGCGGCGCCGAGCGCGCCAACTCCGCGAGAATCTGCCCGTCGATGCGGGTGATCGCCGGGCGCAGCCCGGCCTCCAGATCCGGCGAGGCCGCTTCGCCGGCATCGGGTGCATTCGCCTCGGTCGCGCTCGCGGCCCGCCCGCGGCGCGGCGCCTCCGCGGCGAGGACCGCTCGCTGCACGTTCTTCGCCGCCTCCATCTGAGCGCGTGCGAAGACCGCCACGCGCGCATCGTCGAGACCCGCGGCGCGCGCGCCGGCAAGGTAGGACTCCATGACCCTGGCCTCGCGCTCGGGGTCCTCGACCGGGCGGCCGGCGCGGCGCTTCGACTCGGCGACGAGCGGCATGAGCATGAGCCTGCGTCCGACGAGTTCGGCGACGCGCGTGCGCGCATCGGGTGCGGCGGCGGGCTCGATCCCGAAGCGCGTGCGCAGCGCCGGCAGCGTTCCGTCGGCCTCGCGCTCCGCGATCCATGCGTCGAGATCGTCGGCGAGGGCCGGGTCGCCGCGCGTCACCCACCAGGCCTTGCGGTCGCGCGAAAGCACGGCGGCGACCTGCGGCATCTGTCCGTCGGGGTCGGGATAGAAGCTCGCGAGTTCGGCGGCGTCGATCACGACCGCGTCCACGCGGCCGCGGGCGAGCAGGTCGGCGAGCGAGCGGTTGTCGTCGACCGGCTCGATTCCGGCCGCGGGCAGCATGCTCCGGGCGATGCGTTCCATATGGCCGCCGTGGTTCACGGCGACCCGGAGGCCGGCGCCGTTCCTCGCGAGATCGAACCGGGGCGCACCCGCGGGCACGACGAGGACCGCCTCGGTACGCGCCACCGGCATGGTCATCGGCGAGCGGGCCAGCCGATCGCCCCGGACCGTCACGCCGCTCATCGCGACGTCGAAGTCCCCGCGCTCGAGCCGGCCCGCCAACTCCGGCCAGCGAAACGGCACGAACTCGAGCGGGCGACCGCGATCGCGCGCATAGGCGCGCGCCGCGTCGACGTCGAACCCGAAGAAAGCTCCGTCGCCGGCTTCCGCGCTATAGGGCGGGTAGTCGCCGCTCGTGCCGACGCGCAGGGGGCCGACCGGGGCGGGCCCGCGCCGACCGGCGGTGCATGCGGCACCGAACGCGGCGAGCAGGAGGACCGTGGCGACGAGACGCCCGAGCCCGCAAGGGAGCGCACGCTTGTCGCTCCGCCGGGCCTCGGTTAGCGTCGGCCCATGATCGCGTGCCTCGATCTCGAAGGAGTTCTGGTCCCGGAGATCTGGATCAACGTCGCGGAGCGCACCGGCATCGCCGAACTGCGCAGGACCACGCGCGAGGAGCCGGACTACGACAAGCTCATGCGCGAGCGGATCGAGATTCTCGACCGCCACGGCCTCAAGATGCGCGACATCAGCCTCGCCATCGACTCGATGGGGCCGCTGCTCGGTGCGCGCGAGTTCCTCGGCTGGCTGCGCGAGCGCGCACAGGTGATCATCCTTTCCGACACGTTCTACCAATTTGCTGCCCCCCTCATGCGCCACCTCGATTACCCCTGTCTGTTCTGCAACGACCTCGAGGTGGACGCCCAGGACAAGGTGACGGGGTATCGGCTCCGCCTCCCCGACGGCAAGCGCCGCGCGGTCGAGGCCCTGCGGACCCTCAACTTCCGCATCGTCGCCGCCGGCGACTCCTACAATGACACGACCATGCTCGGGGCGGCCGACGGGGGCATCCTCTTCCGCCCCCCGCAGAACGTGATCGACGAATTCCCGCAGTTCCCGGTCGCTGCGAACTACGACGAGTTGAAGGACGCCTTCGTGAGCCTCTCCGGGGGCGAGATGGAGCCCTGAAGCCGGGCCGAGCCCCCCCCCGTCCGGGACGGGCTTCCGCTCCCCCGGTCGAGTCGGCCGCGACTTTCGCCGACCGCGCCTCTTGTTGTAGGCTCCGGTCATGTATCGCTTGCCCAAGGAGTTGCACGACGACCTGAAGAAGCATGCCCTCGAGGCCTATCCCGAGGAGTGCTGCGGCTTCATCCTCTTCGACACCGAGGAGGAGGTCGAGGTCGTGCGCCGGATCCGCAACGTCGCCACCGAGCGCCACCAGAAGGACCCGCAGAACTTCCTCCGCGACGGCCGCGACGGCTACGTGATGGACGAGAAGGAGCTGCTCGAGGTCAGTCGCGACCTCGACGGCCAGCGCTTCGAACTGCGCTGCATCTACCACTCCCACCCCAACGGCAAGGCCTACTTCTCCAAGGAAGACGAGGCGCGGGCGAAGATGTGGGACGAGCCGATCTACCCCGAGGCGATCTACATCGTGCTCGGCGTGGATGGTCATTCGGTGACCGGCATCTCGGGCCACGTCTGGAACGAGGATCGCCTGGAGTACGAGGACGTGAAGATCGCTCGGGGTTGAGCCGGGGGCGGACAGAACACCCATGCCGCCCGAGGCCACCATTCCCCTCGATCCCACCGGGCGCGCCCGCGTCGAACTCGCTCGACCGCGCGTCGACACCTTGGAGGTGAGGCTCGAGGGCGACTGGCTCCTGCGGGGCACGCGGACCTCGACCGCCGAGATCGATCGCGAGATCGCCGATCGACCGCCGCGCCGCGTGGTCTACGACGGGAGTCGCATCGGCCGCTGGGATTCGGCGCTGCTGACGTTTCTCGAAAGGCTCGAAGGCACGCTGCGCTCGGCTTCGATCCGCAGCGACCGCACGGGCCTGCCGGAAGGCGTGCAGCGTCTGCTCACGCTCGCCGAGGCGGTTCCCGAGAAGAAGGGAGCCCGCGGCGGCGACCAGAAGGCGTCCTTCCTCGCCCGGGTCGGCGAGAACGCGGTCGCCGGATGGAAGGGAGCGGGCGACTTCCTCGACTTCCTCGGGCAGGCGACGGTTGCTCTCTGGAACCTGCTCCGAATGCGCGCCCGGATGCCGATCGCCGACGTGCTCCTGTTCGTGCAGAACACCGGCATCGAGGCGCTGGGTATCGTCTCGCTCATCAGCTTTCTCGTCGGCCTGATCCTCGCGTTCGTCGGGGCCGTGCAGTTGAAGCAGTTCGGCGCGACGATCTACGTCGCCAACCTCGTCGAGATCGGCATGGCGCGCGAGATGGGCGCGATCATGACCGGCATCATCATGGCGGGCCGCACCGGCGCGGCCTTCGCAGCCCAGTTGGGCACGATGAAGGTGACCGAGGAAATCGACGCGCTCCGGACGCTCGGGATCGACCCGGTCGAATACCTGGTGCTGCCTCGCCTGATCGCCCTCTCGCTCATGATGCCGCTGCTCTGCCTTTACTCAGACATCGTGGGCATGATCGGCGGCGCCGTCGTCGGCGTCGGCATGCTCGACATCACCCCGGCGCAGTACTGGCAGCAGACGCTCTACTACGCCTCGTTGACGCAATTCGCGCTCGGCATCCTGAAGGCGGGGGTCTTCGGGGTGCTCGTCGCGCTCTCGGGCTGCCTGCGCGGCATGCAGTGCGGCGACAGCGCGTCCGCGGTCGGCGACGCGGCGACGTCGGCCGTCGTGACCAGCATCGTACTCATCGTCGTGGCCGACGGGATCTTCGCCGTCATCTTCGAAGCCCTGGGGCTGTGACGACCATGGAAGGCGATGTGGACCGGGCGCACGGGGACGAGCGGGAGGTACGCATCACCGTGCGCGATCTCACGATGGCCTACGGCAGCTTCGTGCTCATGCACGACCTGAACTTCGTCGTGCGACGAGGCTCGATCTTCGTCATCATGGGGGGCAGCGGCTGCGGCAAGAGCACGCTGCTCAAGCACCTGATCGGGCTGCTGGAGCCGGCCAAGGGCGAGATTTTCTACAGCGAGGAGAACTTCACCCGTGCGACCGACGCTCGCCGCCAGGAACTCCTGCGCAGCTTCGGCGTGACCTACCAGCAGGGCGCGCTCTGGAGTTCGAAGACGCTCGCGCAGAACGTCGCGCTGCCCCTCGAACAGTATACCGACCTGAATGCCGGGGAGATCCGCGAGATCGCCGAACTCAAGCTCGCGCTCGTCGGGCTCAAGGGCTTCGAGGACTACTACCCGAGCCAGATCAGCGGTGGCATGCGCAAGCGCGCGGGCCTCGCGCGGGCGATGGCTCTCGATCCCGACGTGCTCTTCTTCGACGAGCCGAGTGCCGGCCTCGACCCGATCAGCTCGCACCTGCTCGACGACCTCATCCTGGAGTTGCGCGACAGCCTCGGGTCGACGATCGTGCTCGTGACCCACGAGTTGCCGAGCATCTTCGCGATCGCCGACGACTCGGTCTTCCTCGACGCAGAAACCCGGACGATGATCGCCCAAGGCGACCCCCGCGAACTGCTGAAACGCTCGGAGAACCCCACCGTGCACCGCTTTCTCACGCGAGGGGCGGCGGACGGCATCGAAGGGAGACCCGCATGAGCAAGAAGGCCAACCCGGCGGCGATCGGTGCCTTCGTCGTGGGCGCGATTGGACTCGCGATCGCCGGCGTGCTCGTGCTCGGGTCGGGTCGGTTCTTCCAGAAGAGCTTCCCACTCGTGAGCTTCTTCGAGGGTAGTGTGAACGGGCTCTCGGTGGGCGCGCCGGTCAAGTTCAAGGGTGTCGACGTCGGTGCGGTCACGCACATCTTCATCCAGATGGATCCGAAGGACCAGGAAGCGAGGATCCCGGTCTACATCGCGCTCGATCTCGAAAAGATGAAGCGCGCCGGCATCCGCCCGGCCACCGAAGGGCAGAACGACGCCGCCCTCGCCAACGCGATCAACCACGGCCTGCGGGCCCAACTCCAGACCGAGAGCCTGCTCACGGGCGTGCTCTTCGTCGATTTCAACTTCCACCCGGAGACGCCCGCGACCTTCGTCGGTTCCTGGGACGGGACGATCGAGGTGCCGACGCTCCCGACCCAGATGGAGCGTGCCCAGGAGGTCCTGAAGAACCTGGTCACCAAGATCAACGAGATCGACTTCAAGGGCCTGATCGACAGCCTGACGAATGCGTCGGACTCGGTCCGTGACTTCGCGGCCTCGCCGGACCTGAAACACACGATCGTCTCGCTCGATCAGACGCTGGTCAGTATCCGCGACCTGTCGAATTCGGTGGACAAGAGCGTGAAGCCGGTGACCGGAAGCCTGACCGCCACCTCGAAACGTATCGACGTGGCAGGCAAGGAGTTGGAGAAGACCCTCGTTTCGCTGCGCGAACTCATCGATCCCGATGCACCGATCGCGGTCGACCTCCGCAACTCGCTCGACGAACTGCAGCGCGCGGCGTCGTCCATCCACTCGCTCGCCGACGAGCTCGACCGCAACCCGAGTTCGCTCGTCTTCGGGCGGGAGGACGCAAAGACCAAGGAGGCCCCGCGGTGACGCAGCTTCGACCCGGCGCTCGGGGGATTCGTCTCGGACTCGTCGCCGTAGCACTCGGAGGACTCGCCGGCTGCGGCAGCTTCCTCGAGCCGCGCGTGGACCCGTCGCGCTTCTACGTGCTGAGCACCCGTTCGGCGCCGGAGGTCGCGATGCCGGCGGCGGCCCGTCGCCGGTCCTACGGCATCGGGCCGGTGACCCTGCCCGACTACCTGAAGCGGCCCACCGTGATCACCCGGATCAGCGAGTCGGAGATCCGTCCGTCTCACGACGACCGCTGGGGGGAGCCCATCGACAAGGGCGTCACACGCGTCCTCCAGGAGGATCTGCGGCAGCGGCTCGGCACCCAGCGGGTCAGCCTCTACCCCTGGTACGCCAGCGACCGTCCCGACCTTCAGGTCGTCGTCGACGTGCAGCGACTCGAGCGCGACGCGACGGGCAACGCCTACCTTTCGGCCCACTGGATCCTGCGCAACCCGGCGAGCGACTCGAATCTCCGCAGCGGCGACACGGTGGCACGCCGGGAGCCGGCCACTCCCGACTTCGGCGGCTCCGTCGAGGCGGAGAGCGACCTGCTCATGCAACTCGCACAGGAGATCGCCGAGGGAATCGCCTCGATCGGCCCGCCCTCAAGGCGCTGAGTCGTAGGCCGGATGCACCGGCCGGGCCGGCAGCCCCTCCCGGATGCGGGAGGAGTACTCCGGCACGTCGCCGCAGGCGTGCGCGCGATCGTCGATCGAGCTGCGGCGCCGGATCTCGTCGAAGGGCGCCTCGCGGGAGATCGCCCCGATCTCCCACAGCAACTCGTCGAGGTGGCCGTTCGCGAAGATCCGCCAGTCGAGCGGGACCGGGACCCCCAAGGCGCGGAAGTTGCGGAAGACCTGCGTCGTGCAGTTCGTCGTGACGGCGTTGTAGAACTCCGGCTGC
>Ga0114966_10005285_pt1 | contig 10955 bp, 11 predicted proteins | sample M_130207_XF_Meta_FD_87029 | JGI IMG/M metagenome (GOLD analysis project Ga0114966, IMG submission 87029) | Freshwater microbial communities from Lake Montjoie, Canada to study carbon cycling - M_130207_XF_MetaG | ecosystem: Environmental > Aquatic > Freshwater > Lake | place: Lake Montjoie...
CGCAGGCAAGTTAGCAGCACCAAAGGACGTCGGCGATTCGGTCGCCGTAATGCTGTAGGAAAAGGATTGACCCACCGTGCCCTGGATCGTGGCAGCACTCGTAATCACCGGTGCCTGGGCGTGCAAGTGTGTGGCTGCTCCTAGAAAGGCGAGGAGACTCAGGACGAGTTTGAAGAAATTTTGGCACATATTGTGCTCTTTTTGGGTTGTCATAGATGACTTCCTTTTTGGGGAACCTTTATTGTTATTCTTGAACAAAACCTTTTCCGACGCGATTAGTCAATGGTCATGTTCAGTTTATTTGCCGCTCGCAACTGATGTTATCGGCAAGGGGTAGATGACAATAAGGAAAAGGGTGTGGGTGGGTGTCGTTCTGCGCCGTTCCGGTCGACCACCGGCTACAGGCTTGGATGCCTTCGGCATCCTCGGCACAAGGCATCCGCCTGTGGTTTTCCTGTTTTTATCGCCCTGATTTAATCGGACTCGGTGGCGGTGAGAATTTACGTTCGACACTTTTCGCGGGAGACCTTATACAAATCATCAATTAATGAGGATTCTAGTTCTCAACGGACCCAATTTGAACTTGCTTGGAACTCGCGAACCTAGCGTGTACGGGACGGTCACCTTGGCCGACATCGAAACAATTCTGCGTCAACGAGCCGCACAGCTCGGGGCTGAACTGGATTTCCGCCAGTCCAATCACGAGGGACAGTTGGTGGATTGGATCCATGAAGCCAGCGGTCGATGGGATACGATCCTCCTGAACGCAGGTGCATACACTCATACGAGTATCGCGCTGCGAGATGCCATCGCCGGCGTCGGCGTCGCCACGATTGAGGTTCACCTCTCCAATGTGATGGCGAGAGAGTCCTTTCGTCATCACTCGATGATCGCCCCAGTTTGCCGAGGTCTGATCTCCGGCTTCGGTGCGCAATCCTATCTTTTGGCCTTAGAGGCTGCCGTTAACATTAAAGTTGTTTAAAAACTGGTTTTCAAGCCGACTTTGTGCACGTTTTCACCATTTCTAGACCAACCAAACAGCACTTGACAGGCACAACGCTCCCGAATAACGTGATCCTCTTGATTAGTGACCAAGGTTTAGTGCAGCCCGTATCGGCTGTCCAATTTTAACCGGTGACGACGTCAGCGTCGCACCAGACCAAGAACGGAAGCAGAGTTTTAAACTGGAATATGGACCTTAAAGACATCAAAGCGATCATCGATTTGATGAAAAAGAATTCGATCTCCGAATTCGAACTCGAAAAACAGGACTTCAAAATCAAGCTCAAGCGAACCCATGGAGGGCAGCATGTGGCTTATGATGAACCGACGCTCCTGCCTGCGTATGGTGCGGTGCCTGCGAACGTGGTGCAAGCAACCACCGCAGCGGCCCCCCTCCCTAGTCAAACTCAAGCGAACGGAGATTTTGAGATTAAGTCCCCGATGGTAGGGACTTTTTATCGATCCCCTTCCCCTGAGGCTGGCAATTACGCTGAAATCGGCACGGTGGTCAACCCCGACACTGTGGTTTGTATCATCGAGGCGATGAAGGTGATGAACGAGATTAAAGCAGAAAAGAGCGGGGTCATCACGGCCTGCCTTCTCGATAATGCTCGCCCCGTAGAATTCGGGCAGCCCTTATTTAAGATTCGACCGCTTTAACCTCATCGGCGTTCGGCGGCCTTGTTTGCAGTCAAGTCTGCCACTAATTTTTAGCCCTCATGTTTGAGAAAATTCTCGTAGCAAATCGTGGTGAAATCGCTGTTCGCATCATCCGTGCCTGCAAGGAACTGAACATCCGCACCGTCGCGGTTTATTCGGAAGCAGATGTCAACTCCATGCACGTCCAGATGGCTGATGAAGCCATCTGCATCGGTAAACCGGCTAGTGGCGAATCCTACTTGCGGATTGATCGCATCATCAGCGCGGCGGAGATTGCGGATGTAGACGCTATTCACCCAGGCTACGGCTTCCTCTCCGAGAATGCGCATTTCGCGGATGTTTGCGAGAATTGCAACATTCGCTTTATCGGCCCGAGTTCTCGAGCGATGAACGCGTTGGAGGACAAAGCCATCAGCCGAAACTTAGCAAAAAAAGCGGGCGTTCCCATCCCTCCAGGGTCCGATGGCCTCATCGAAAACGAACAAGAAGCGCTCAAGATCGCCAAACGTATCGGTTATCCTGTTATCATCAAAGCCATCGCGGGCGGCGGCGGACGCGGGATGCGGGTGGCGCATAACGATGTCTCCCTTATCAAGGGTTACCATACCGCTCGCAGCGAGGCCGAGAAATCGTTTGGCAATTCTGCGGTTTACATCGAAAAGTTCATCGAAAATCCGCATCACATCGAATTCCAGATTTTGGGCGACAATAAAGGTAACCTCATCCACCTAGGTGAGCGTGATTGTTCGATCCAACGCCGTAACCAAAAAATCATCGAGGAAACCCCTTCCCCGCTCATCGAGACGAAGTTTAAGGATTTGCGGAAAAAAATGGGCCGTGCCGCGCTTAAGATAGCGGAAGCTGCCCACTATACCAGTGCTGGAACCGTCGAATTCATCGTCGATGACCACGGAAACTTCTACTTTCTCGAAGTCAACAAGCGCGTCCAAGTCGAACACCCAATTACTGAGGAAGTGACGGGCATCGACATCGTGAAGCAACAGATTCTGATCGCGATGGGAGAACCCTTGCGAATCTCGCAAAGCGATGTGGTCTTTAAAGGTCACTCGATTGAGTGCCGGATTAACGCCGAGGATCCCTTCGATGATTTCCGCCCTAGCCCGGGACGGATTGAGATGTATTACGCCCCTGGAGGACGTGGAGTCCGTGTCGATAGCCACGCCTACGCGGGTTATACCGTCCCACCACACTACGACTCTCTCATCGGTAAACTCATCACTTACGGGAAGGATCGCCGCGATGCGATGGATAAAATGGCCCGCGCACTCAGCGAGTACATGGTCACCGGCATCAAAACGACCATCCCTTTCGAGCTAGCAATCCTCCAAGACCCCAATTTCCGCCGTGGTGTTTACTCCACCAATTTCATCGAGGAACTTTTAGGGGGGCCTAGGCGCGATTTAATTAGCGAAAAAGGCTGATGGTTTATGTCCCTAATCCGCGATCTGGTCGCCCGAGCGCGACTTTACGCCTTTGTTGATAACGCCTATCTCCATGGCCGATCTGCTACGGAGGTAACCCGACAACTCTGCGAAGGAGGTGCAGACCTGATCCAACTGCGAGCTAAAGGGGCATCGTTGCAAGACGTCCGACTCCTATCCGCGCAACTCCTACCTATTACCCAATCCGCCGGAATTCCATTGGTGATCAACGACCATCTCGAAATCGCGCAAGCCTTATCAGCACCGCTTTGTCACCTCGGGATTGAGGATTTTTTTGACTCTGGCTATCGGTTCATCTCCGACCTTCCTCGGCCCGCCACCCATGGCCAGCAACCCTTGATCGGGATCAGTACGCACTCCCCTGAACAAGCGCGAAATGCCATCGACGCGGGTGCGGACTACATCGCCATCGGGCCCGTCTACCGCACCGACACCAAGCCCTCCGCACGAGCTGTCACCTTGGATTATGTCCGGTGGGCTGCGGAGAACGTCTCAATCCCTTGGTTCGCTATCGGGGGTATCAACCTCGACAACCTGGATGAAGTTCTCGCTGCGGGAGCTCGACGAATCTGCGTTGTCAGCGCGATCTTAAACCATCGCAATCTGGTGGACGCTTGCCAGCAATTCAAAAGCCGCCTACCTTCACTCCGCGAACCGTCCTGAAGTCACAAAAAAACGATCATGAGCGTCCTTGTTGTGGGGTCAACAGCCCTAGACTCTATCAAAACTCCGAAAGCTGAGAATCCTCGATTGCTCGGAGGTTCCGCCAGCCATGCCGCCATTGCTGCCAGTTTCTTTTCCCCGGTCAAAATGATTGGTATCGTTGGCCAAGATTTCCCGAAGCGTTACTTGGCCCTCTACCGGAAACACAACATTGACCTCACCGGCTTACAAATCGCCGAAGGTAAAACCTTCCACTGGTCCGGCGAATATGAAGTCAACATGAACAACCGACGCACACTCAGCACTGAGCTGGGCGTGTTCGAGACATTCACGCCGCATCTCCCCGAGTCACATAAAAACTCGCGCTTTATTCTGCTCGCCAACATCGCTCCCAGCTTACAGCTCCACGTCCTAGATCAGATCAAGAAGCCAAAGTTTGTTATCGCCGACACCATGGACTTGTGGCTGAACATCGCCCTCCCCGATCTCCTCACAGTCATCCAACGTGTCGATGCCTTCGTCCTCAACGACAGCGAGGCAAAGCAACTCACAGACGAAGACAACGTGCTCAAGGCACTGAAAAAGATCCATCGACTCGGCCCCGCCTACGTCATCATCAAACGCGGCGAGCACGGATCGATTCTCTCCGGGCCTTCGGGCCTCTTTGTCGCTCCCGCTTTCCCACTTGAACGTGTGGTTGACCCTACAGGTGCGGGCGATTCGTTTGTCGGGGGGCTTCTCGGCTACCTCGCCAGCACCAAAGGCTCGATCGAGAAAAATCTTCGCCGCGCGATCATCCACGGCAGTGCCACTGCCTCATTCTGCTGTGAAGACTTTGGCCTGACTCGAACCACAAAAATTACCGCCGCCGATATCAACAACCGCGTCGCGCAGCTTGAAAAAATGGTTCGGTTTTAAGGCTCAAAGTCACAAGCTCAACTCGGCTTGATCACGAGGCGATAAAATCGAAGGGGCGCAGACCCGAAGGGTGGACTCCAGATGAGGTCTTGGAATCGGTTGGTTGTCAACGTGGTAACTTCATTCCATTGCTCAAGATCAAGGGAGGATTCGATCACATAGGTTTCGCCGGGTTCGGCGAAGAATTTGAGTTGAGTCAAACCTTGAGTATCAACCGACGCCCGAACCCTTGGACGAGTTGGTTCAAAATTTAACTCAAGATTGTCCAACTGACCCCTCGCATAAATCGAACCCGCATAGGACGAGAACTGTCCGTCATCCGAATAGCTGGTGATGCCGAAAGCATCGAGAGTGAATCCAGCGAACACCTCCGGCAATACCACGCGGGCCATGCGACCAAAAGGCTCACCATTGGCGGTCATCTCCATCGTCAACGTCCGAGTCCCAGCACGGAACCGTGCGTCAACGTGGTAAGTCACTCCCGTTACCAACTCCAACTGGTTCACAAAACCATCCGTCAAAAACTGTTGCCGTGGAGAGGTGATAGCCACCGTTACAGTGGGGGTAATGGGGTCTGCCTCCGGAAAATAATTCCACTCCACCAAATTCGGCGTGTGACGGCCCGTACCTCGGATGTAGCCCGCTGAGAACGCATGGGATTGCCGAAAGAAACCAAAAGCAATTTCGAAAGTGCTCGGCTTCCCAATCGAAGTCCCTACGTTTACCTGCTCCAGCACAAGATCGAACGCGAAACTGAAATCCTCTTGCTCAGTCAAAGCTCGCGGCAGCGGGAGGTAATAAAAACTGTTCGGTTGGGAGGAATCCCAAGTGGTCATGAGAGTTTGGGTCGATTCCTGCCAAGCGAAAAGAGCACTGTCCCCTTCCACCCGCCAGTCGCGGTCAACAGGGTTGGTTGTAAAAGCTTCCTTGAACTGCGTCGCGAAGACCGGAGCCACAGTAAAAAGGAACAGAATCAACACTGTCCGCCAGAGCCATAAACTCTTCAAATACTCAATCAAGCCAACCGACTGAACGTGAGATCGCATGGGGTTGTCGAATAGTTTGTAGTCGCATTGGACGGATACCGGCAATGCGGTGCTCACACAAGAGAAACGGAAAATAGGCAATGATTCAACTCGCGACTGTGAATAATCTGGAAAAAGTGCGCGTCGACTAGGACATGCCGAGGCAACGGGAAACTGAAATGTCGCTTGCGCACACAGCATTGAAACATAAACTGAATGGAATGAAGCGATTTCTGGTCTGGATGGCAGCGGGAGGATGGGGGATCTCCCTCTGTTTTGCTCAACTTTCCGTGGAGGTAAGTTTTGACAATGAAGTGTACATCCCCAACGAAGCACTGGTAGCGAAGATTCGAATCATCAATAATTCGGGCAAAGCTTTAAAGTTTGGGGTGACGGACGATTGGCTCGTTTTGAATGTCGAGACCGAGAACGAACGTATCGTCTCCATGATCAAACCGCCTCCTGTCTTTGGTGAATTTTCGTTGGAGTCATCCCAAGTGGGTGTGAAACGTATCGACCTCGCGCCGTGCTTCAACCTCAGCAACCCGGGCCGATTCAAAATCACTGCATCGGTGCGTATTCCCGAATGGAACCAGTCGTTTGTCAGCAAATCGAAACATTTTGATATCGTCGGAGGGGTGCGCTTTTTTGAAACATCTTTTGGTTTAGCCAATTCCACCGACACCGGTAAGGATGCACAGCCGGAGATCCGAAAATATATTCTCCAGCAGGTGAGTCGCAAACAAACCACACTCTATGTCAGAATTACAGATTCCACGGAAACAAAGACCTTTAACGTCATCCCCATCGGTGTCGTGCTCTCGCTGAGTAAACCTGAGCCGCAAATCGATCGCTGGAGCAATCTCCACCTTCTGCTCCAAGTAGGTGCCCGCGCTTTTAGTTACACGGTAATCACAGCCACCGGCCAAATACTCATGCGTGAAACGTGGGACTACACTACCTCACGCCCGGTACTCAAGTCCGGTGATGATGGTCGCATCTCAGTCGTCGGCGGGATCCGTCGGCCCACTCCGAATGACCTTCCACCACCTGAAACCAACCCTAGATCCCAAACCGCTGTTCCCGCTGCCGAACCCCCTAAACCGACGACCGATGCGAAGCCTATTCAGCCTTAAACTTTCCCTGACCTTCTTGCTCTGCCTTGGCGCGCTGGCACTGAGTATCAGTGGTCTACTAGCGATCGAGCTTCCGGCAACGACGACCTCACTGCATCTCCGAAACGGGGATCGTATTACCGGCGTCATCGCTTCCGAAAGCACCACCGAAATTATTATCAACAGTCCCACCTTGGGACAAATCACGATCCCCACTGCGCAGGTGGATCACCGCGAACAAATCCCTGCACCGATCGCGGTACCGCCAGCACCCACGATTGTTCCTGCGATCGCCAAACCCGTCATCACCCAGCCGCCACCTCCCAAGCCTAAGCATTGGGCGACTGATGTGCAGATTGGAATGAACCTTCGCTATTCCGCCACCGACGCCACCGACTACCTAGCCGCTGTGCATACCACCTACACCAAAGGTCGTATGCGTGAGGCGTTGAATTACAGTTTCATCTACGGAAAAACAGGAGATATTCTTTCCGCCAATCGAATGACAGCAAGTTCCAAAACCGACTTCGATATGGGCGAACGTTGGTATCTCTACAACTTAGCGGGGGCCGGTTACGACAAAATCCGACGCATCGACTCAGAATACGAAATCGGCCCCGGCGTCGGAGTAATGGTTCTTAACTCCCTCACAAACCACTTCGTTTGGCGCAGTGAGGTTGGGTTCAGTTTCCAAGAGCAATTCCGAAATGATTATACGGATCAAGTGACCTATTCCGCGCGCCTCGCTCAGTTGATTAGCTGGAAACTGTGGGAAAAACTAACCAGCAATACACACTTCGAATTCTTTCCAAATTTGCAAAACTTTGGAGACTACCGGCTGCGGTTAGAAACCACTTTGAGCTATCCCCTGTTGGAAAACATCTCCTTGAATTTGATTGCGTCCGACCTTTACGACACACTTCCGGTGTTTGGAATCACTCGAAATGATTTCCAAATCCGATCTGCGTTAGGATTGAGGTTTTGATTTTTGAACCATGCTAATTCAATCTGCCCTGCTCTGCGATGCGGCCCAGGATTACAACGGGAAGCTTTGTTTGCTCGGGTCGTTTGACACGATCCTCGCGCCTCGATTCCCGATGGTGCATCCCGCTTGTTCAGTCGCCATTCGGTTGACTTTTCGCAGCGAGGACGAAGGGACTCATCGAATGAAGCTACTGTTAATTGATGAGGACGGAAGAAACATACTCCCTAAAATCGAAGCCTCGATGGATATAAAAATGCCTTCCGATGTTTTTTTCTACTCAAGAAATATCGTCTTTAATCTTCAACAAACCCAATTTGATCGCCCAGGCCAATACTCGATCGACCTCCTGATCGATGATCAAATCTGTGCCCGTATCCCTTTACAAATCGTGCCAGCACTTCAGGGTAAAACTGGCCCAACCCAAGGCTATCGATGAACCTCCCTCCTTTGATCATCACAACGCAGTCGATATTTTTCAGAATCTTCACGATTCTGTGCGCGCTATTTTTGTTAGACCCGCTGCTTAAAAAAAACGCACACGCCGAAGTCAACGCGCATTCCCACAACGATTACGAACAATCCCGACCCTTATTCGAGGCCCTCGAAAGAGGCTTTGGAAGCGTGGAGGCGGATGTATTTTTAGTTCAAGGCCGACTCCTGATCGGACACAGCGTTCAATCGTTGAAGCCTCATCGCACCTTGGAATCGATGTATCTGGATCCTCTGCGAGCCTGGTTCAAAGCTCATCCAGATTCGAGTCAACACCGCAAACCGTTACAACTTCTGGTCGATGTCAAAACAGAGGCCAATTCGACTTGGATCGCGTTGCATTCTGTATTCACTAATTATTCCGACCTACTGACACGGTTCGAATCGACCAATACAATCAAGCAATCGGTCATGGTGGTGATCTCTGGGAATCGCTCAGTGGAGCTGATGCAACAGCAACAACCTCGATACGCAGCCTATGATGGGCGTTTAGAGGATTTAACAGCACCAACACCACGGACAAGCGCGTTCATGCCGTTGGTCAGCGCTGCTTGGCCAAGCTTTTTTAAGTGGCGCGGACATGGAGAATTTCCAGAACTCGAACGGAAGCAACTTCAAGCTTGGGTGTTGTTGACTCATCAGCAAGGACGAACCCTGCGTTTTTGGGGAGCACCCGACGAACTCAACACTTGGCGGGAGTTAGCTTCGGCTGGGGTAGACTGGATCAACACAGATCATATCGTGGCTCTGGCAGATTTTCTCCGCACACAACCCCGCCCGGTTCAGGCTCCAAGAACTCCGTAAGCGGAGAGCCCTCAAATCTGGCAAGCCTTACGGACGGTTGCCACCAACCGGCCCCAACTCCTTCGTTGAAATAGCTCGACCTGTCTCCACTTGGCTGAACTTTGGTGTCGTCACCGAGTAGCTGAAGCCTTGCGCACTTCCAGCAGCTCCGTAACGACCTTTTTTATCAACCGCGATAAAATTGATGCTCAGATCGGCACCCTTCGGATCCTTGCGGGCGATCGCCTTGACTGTTTCCAAGCAAGCTTCGGTCGGGGTCGCACCACGTTGCATAAAGCTCACGACCTGAAACGAGCCACAATAACGCATCACATTCTCCCCGATCCCCGTAGCACCCGCCGCGCCCACCTCATCATCAACATACAAGCCACCGCCGATGATAGGCGAGTCACCGACCCTACCAGGCAATTTATAAGCCCAACCACTCGTCGAACAACCGCCGTAAAGATGGCCGTCTGGAGCCAAAAGAATGAGGGCGATCGTATCGTGATTCTTTGCCGCGCTCTTCTCCTGTTCGGCCTTCCATTGAAGCCATTCGCGGCGACGCCCTTCAGTGGGCATTTCCGCAACCTCCAAGCCCTCCTTCAACGCAAATTCACGAGCCCCTGCCCCAACCAACATGACATGCCTGGTTTTTTCCATGACACGACGCGCGGCGGAGATTGGGTGGCGTATTCCCTCGATCGCGGCAACGCTCCCCGCCTTATGGCCGGGGCCAGACATGATGCAGGAATCGAGTTGCACAACCCCCATCGCATTCGGCATACCTCCCGCACCGACCGACGAATTACTGAGGTCATTTTCAGTCACCCAGATGCCCTTTTCCACGGCATCCAATCCCGAACCCCCTTGTTGCAGAATTCTCAACGCCTCGTCATTGCTGGCTTTACCAAATGGCCACGTAGAAACGATGACAGGACTTGTTTTGTTGAGCATACTTTTCTCCTTCGCCTCAGAAGTCATCCACGGCCAAGCCGCAGCACCGACTGAGAGGAAGACAGAAGAATCTTGCAAGAACTGGCGGCGCGTTGTGACCATAAATAGAGATTCGGGTTATCCTTTTTTCAGGGCTTTAGCCAAGCCCGCGGAACTACTACGTTTTGCTACGTTGCGACTGGTTTTGATTTTGTCCACTGTACCTGTTTTGAGATATTGAACGCGAACCTTTTCGAGAATTTGGTCACGTCGATCATACAAACGCTTTTGTTTGCGGGGTTTGAATCGACTCAGACAATAAGCAGTCAACAAGGGCAAAGAAATTGTGGAATCCACATAAGCCACGACGCAATCCGGTAGATTATCAGGGTCCACCTTACCCCAACTCACAGCCTCGGCGGGCGTCGCTCCGCTCAACCCACCGGTATCCGGTCGAGCATCCGTGCATTGTAAAAAATAATCATGCCCCTTCTCCTTAATACCCATGACTTCTTGAATCTGCGGTTCCGTCTGCAACATGAAATTCTTCGGAGATCCACCTCCAAGAATGAACACCGAGGATTTGTGCCCTGTGGATTTGGCTTCATAAACAATTCCAGCCGTCTGATTCACATCGCGGTTCACATCGGGCATGAGTTTTGAATCACGCAACGCCATCGCGGCGATATTCATGCCGATGGAACTGTCACCAGGACTGCTTGTGAAGATCGGGATTCCACACTCATAAGCCACCGCCAGAACCGAGGCATCCTTCAACCCAAGTTTGCGACCCCGTGCGGCCACATATTTTCCCAACAGATAATGGAATTCATCAGTCCCCATCGCTTTTTGAAATTCCGCACCCTGAATCACCTCGCGAACAAAAGCATCCGTATCGAGCAAGACATTGTAATCA
>Ga0114966_10005287_pt1 | contig 10952 bp, 8 predicted proteins | sample M_130207_XF_Meta_FD_87029 | JGI IMG/M metagenome (GOLD analysis project Ga0114966, IMG submission 87029) | Freshwater microbial communities from Lake Montjoie, Canada to study carbon cycling - M_130207_XF_MetaG | ecosystem: Environmental > Aquatic > Freshwater > Lake | place: Lake Montjoie...
AACCAAATGAATATGAGATTAAAGAAACCCATGAATACACACAACAATTACCAGAAAAATATTATAAACGAGGATCTCATTTATTAAATAGACAAGTAGCATTTGCTTTAAAGCATACAGATGAAAAGCTCTTCTTATCTTGGGTACAACTTAGAAGTAAAGCATCTGATTTTGAGTATGGTTCAATTCATGATTTATATCATCAATGGAAAAAATATTTTAATAAATCAAAAGAAGGTATCACAAAACGTTCTATTATGTATTGGGTAAAACAAGATAATTTCGAAGGTTATGAAAAAGTTAAAAATAAATCAATTGAATATTTTATTGAAGAGTCATTAAATACGTCAACAGAATATGATTTAGCTCAAGTATTAAAACAAATGTTTAAAGATAAATATGTATGTGTAAGTTATGATAAGAAAGGTATTTGGTATCAATTTAAAAATCATAGATGGATATTAGATAAAGGATTAAGTCTTAGAGAAGCAATATCTACTAAAATGTTTGAGCTGTATTCTAATAAATCAATGCAATTAGAAAATGAATATCATCAGTACGACCCTAGTGATGATAGAGCTGATTTTATAAAAAAACGTGCAAAAGTAACTACTGAAATAAAATTTAAATTAAAAAAGACAAACGATAAAAATAACATAATGCGTGAGGCGATGGAGTTATTTTATGATGGTGAATTTGTCAGAAGTATGGATACTCACAAACATTTATTATGTTTTAATAATGGGGTGGTTGATTTTAAAAATAAAGTATTTAGAGACGGTTATCCTGAAGATTATATTACAAAAACTACTAGAATAAATTATGTTCCTTATGATTTAAAAAATTCTGAAATTAAAGAAATGTCAGATGACATAGAAGATTTTATGAAAAAATTATTTCCAGTTGATGATTTATTAACATATATGTGGGACCATTTAGCTTCTTGTTTAATTGGTTCAAATAAAAACCAAACATTTAATGTTTATCACGGAAGTGGAAGTAATGGTAAATCAATTATTGCGGATTTAATGTCAGTTACATTGGGAGAATATAAAGGGACCGTTCCTATCACACTTGTAACTGAAAAACGCGGGTTGATTGGGGGTACTTCTGATGAAGTGCTTAAATTAAAAGGTGTTAGATATGCAGTTATGCAAGAACCATCAAAGGATGTAAAATTAAATGAAGGTATTATGAAAGAGTTAACTGGCGGCGACCCTATTCAAGCAAGAGGATTATATTCTGAATCCGAAATATTTGAACCACAGTTTAATTTAGTAGTATGTACTAATAATTTATTTGATATTGAAAGTAATGATGATGGAACCTGGAGACGTATTAGAAAAGTAGATTTCTTATCAAAATTTATAGATGAAGGTGAAGAACATACAGATGAAACACAATACATATATACAAAAGATAAATCATTAAAAGATAAGTTACCTTTATTTGCTCCAATATTTGCAAGTATGTTAGTAAAACGTGCTTTTGAAACAGATGGTATTGTAGCTGATTCTAAAACTGTAATGGAGTCTTCAAGTAAATATAGAAAATGCCAAGATAATATTTCTAAGTTTGTTTCTGAATTTGTTGAAAAAACTGGAGATGTAAAAGATAGGATTAAGAAAACTGAATTAACAAACCAATTTAAAATTTGGTTTGAACAAGAGCAAGGTACTAGAAAAAAACCAAAAGGACAAGAATTATATAATTTTATGGATAAAAAATTTGGATTGCATAAATCAACTGGATGGCATGGTGTTAAAATGTTATATCCTACTACAGATGAAATACAAGAAATAGAACACTAATTTATTTAATTATCAATTATTAATTATTAAATAAATATAATATATTTTATTTTTTATTTTTATAATGATGTATGTACATTTGTAGGGAATACCCCATAAATATTATAAATCATTGCAACAATTTTTCCTAATATCCATGTTGAAATAAAAGGTAATATAATAAGTACAATAAACATAGCAAGACGTATTTTCCAACTGATTTGTGATGGATAAAAGAAATTAAATATTCCAAATGCTACCACACAAATTACATAAATAACTATAAGAAAATAGTAATAATAAAATTTCAAATTGTCAATACCTTCATCTTGATAATAAGTTTTTCTCTCATTTGTTAAAATATCATTAGAATCTTTTTTTATTTTTTTCTGTAATTCTGAATTTTCTTTTTTATATTTTACATATAAATCAAATACATTTCTAAGATTAGTAAGTAATCCAGAATATGTTTCTATATTAGTAAAAATATTTTGGTATTCTTTATTAAAATTTTCTGAATAAAAAGAAGCTAATACTTTTGCTTTTTTTATTAAATTAATTTCTACTTGTTCATCATACCTAATTTGACCTTGCGTAAATAAAACATAATTTTTTTTTGCAGTTTGAAGTTGATTTGGTGCACTCGCTAAATTAGTTTGTGCATTTAAATATTTATTTTTAAGTTCATCGCTGCTTCTTTGTTTTTGACAATTTGAATCACAAGTAATTGCGTCAGTTGCTTGGTCAATCATTGAATTAAATTTATCTAAATCGTTGTTTTTTTTATTTTTTTTATTTTCATCAGTTAATCTTTCATTTTCTTTTAATAATTCATTATAATTTTCTTGACAACTCATATTATACTATATTATATAATTATAAGAAATTGTAATAAATCAATATTTGTTTAAATATTTATACTAAAAATTAATAAAACTTTTGCCCATATTTGGTTGAACTCTTTCATCACCATTCATTGTAAAATCTGTTTTGTATTTATCTGACCCTTTTATGAGAATATTGTTAATAAAACTTTCGGTAGTTTTGATTTTGTTATTACTATTATTTTTAGTAATATTGTTATTAGTAGTGTCACTAGTACTATCACTAGTATCATTAGTATCAACAGTAGAAGTTCCAACACATTGGTTTAACTCTTCATCATATGTTTGACCATCAGAACAACAAGCATCACCAATACAAGTACCCATTATTTTACTTGAAGCCCAAGGGTCAGTAATATCACTTGAATCAGCGGTAGGTGCTGCACTAGCATTAAAATACCAATTATATTCTTGATAGTTCATATTATCACGAGTAATAATAGAACCAAAACGTATCCAAAAGAAATAACCTCCAATGGCTGCAATAATTGATAATAAAATCAAATAAATATTAGTTGGCAAAATATCTTTACTATTTAAAATTGCTAAAATAATTATTGGTACTAGTGTAAAAATTACAATTTTCATTAAAGCTCCGTGTTCGGCATATTTATCGCCATAATAATCATTAATTTCAACCAAACGTATTTTATTATTTTTTTCCAATTCTAAAAACTCTAACCGTTTCTTAGATTGATTTAATTCATTTTCTACAATAGAAATAGCTGCGCTTTGTTCTGTTAAAGTACCTTGTGATGATGATAGTGCATTTTGATAATAATTATTAAACCCACTTAAAGTTTGATATAAATTAATACGCATATTTGAAAGTTGATTCATTTTTTCAACCATTTTTTCTTTTTGGTCTGTTGTTAAATTGGGATTTGTTTCTAAACTATTAAATATTTCTTGTTCTATAGTTTGCAATGATTGAATATCATTAAGTAATTGTTCATTATTTTGTTGACTATCAATTGATTCAGACATTATATAAATTATAAGAAGATAATTATATAATATTATTTTAATTATTTTTTAACAACATTTATTGAAATTAATACAGTTGCTGTAGCTATAATAGACCAAAATAAATAATCGTAATTTTTTTGTAATACAACAATGTCACTATCTTTTAAAATATTATTAATATTTGTATCAAAACCTTTAATTTTAGTATTTGTTTGTTTAATATCCTTAAGATAACCACCAATTTCTTTAACATTAGATTGTGATTGTTTTTCTAGATTTTGACTTCCTGTATCAAAAGTTGTTGTTAAATCTACTAATTGACTAGATAATGAACTCATTGTTGACTCTAATTGGTCTAATTGTTGTTTTTGTACACTAGTTGCATTTATTAAACCATATGATTTTTTCATTTCTTTATCACTTTTTGGATAATTTTCGTATGCTAATGAGTCAATATTTAATATTTTATCTGTTATTCCACTAGGAGGTTTAGTGATTTTTGGCTGTCTAACATACAAATCTACGGTTGAATTTGTAGTTTTTGAACCTTTTGGATACATTGTATTATCTTTTGGATAACATACTTGATTTGTTTTGTCAAACGCAAAACCATAACAGTTTTGCATACTATTGCATGATAATTTACAACTATCAACTGTAGCATTTGAAAAAGATTTTCCGGAAATATCATGACCCGCACTATCATAATTAGTATAAGAACTATAGTCATTAGATAACCCTATACTTGAATCTGGATATGGATATAATACTGAATTTGAATCAATATATGCAACTTTTCCCAAATTAGCAGGAATACCTCTTTCATTAAATTCGTACAATGCGTTCGCGTCAACACCACCACCCATATTTCCATCTTTCATTTTTTGACAGTTTTCACCATTTTCAGATGTATAAAGAACAAGATTACCATCACTTTGCATAAGTAAATAACTAGAACCATCTGTAGAACCAACAAAATCACCTGGTGATAAACCAGAGCCTGAAGCAATCCAATTTTTTCCATATTTACCTTTTGCGGCTGTATATTTTGGATCCGGTTTTTGTTGCTGTCCAGCTGTATTAGAAGTCCAAATTTGTCCTTGATTATCATTTGGACCAGTTCCTCTATAAATACACATGTTTGCATCATCTTGGATAATTAAATAATAAAAACTAGTAGGATCAAAACTATAAACAGCATTAGACCATCCTCCTCCACTATATGTCCCATCTTTTAATTTCGTACAATTACTAGCTTTTCCATATTTTGTTGTGGTTCCCAAATCATTGCTTAAACCACATTGTGCATTAGTTCCTGAAGTTGAATTTTGTAAACCAAAATATTTATAATTTCCATCTTCAGCTATATCTCTACATTCTTGATAGCTATATTTTTGTTTGCCACTATTATGTAACGGCATTGCCCTGTCCTTAGTATCACCATAGCAACCTAAATAATCACTTGGTTGTGCTGTTGAATTATCAGTATTATATATTGATGCTCCTGCTGAGTTATATACAGTTAAAGCACCTTGGTCTGTTAGATAACAGTACGAACCAGTATCAGTTGTTTTGCTGTCCCATAATGGTATAATATTTGTTACTATATATGCTGTTCCATTTCTAGTAGTAGCAATACTATCATTACTTACTGCACAATACCCCATACTTGTCTCCGTATTTACATTTTGAAGAGCAAAATATTTATAACCTTCATTAAATGCTTCATTTTTACACATATCATATGTATATGTAGCATCCTCAGAAACTGAAGAACTCATTACGGATACATGTTGAATAGCAGTAGAACGATCGCTTGAAGACCATATTCCTTTAAAATTAATTCGATAAGTTCCAGTTGATGGAACCGTAAATGTTGTACTATAATCAGTCCATACATCAATAGGAGGTGTTATAGTATATATTTGTGTTGATTCTAAAAATATATCAAGCTGATTTGAAATTCCAGAATTATCACAACAATTTCTACCGCATGCTTTAAATGATAATGTATATGTTCCTGAAGGAAAAGAAATCCAACTAGTCCATAATTCTCCTGTTTTTTGAATAGAACAACATTGATTGCCATTTGGATATGGCATAGGATAACCCCAAGCACTTGAGTTATTTAACAAAAAAGAATTAAAATTCCAACCAGGAACAGTAGTTGTATCCCAACTCAAAGATTTATATGTGTCATTTGCTATTTCAGATTGTGAAAAATCGCCATTTGTAATATATTCAATAGAAGAAGGTGGAGAACCACCTATAAAAGTCATTGTACGTGATGAAGAATCATCTGCATAACAACCGTTATATTTAGCTGTTGAACTTGTTAAAAGTTTGTCTACATAAACATTTACTCCTTCATTACCACATGTTTGCGATGCGGAAATAGATGTTCCTACAACTAAAGGCGGTCTTGTTGGTATTGTAGTTCCTTCTATTAAATATGATGAGTTCCAAGGTATATTAAGCTTAATAATAGATTTATCAGTTGGACATCCATTTTTCCCCCACATTCCTTCGTATGCACTCCAATTTGTAATATGTTTTGCTACACCTTGATTTGTAACATACATAATTGCACCGTTATCAGACCAACTAATATACTTATTTAAATAAGGATTATTAGGATTTGTTCTATTTATATAACCAGTTGTAGAGCCACTCATTTTTGCTAATAAAGATTTATATTCATTTACAGTGTCATTATATTGTGTTTGTAAATTTTGTATTGTTTGTGTTTGTGAAGATATATCAGTTGACTTTAACAAATCATTTGTTTGGTCAGTTAAATTTGACTCTTGAGTTGTATTTGTTTGAAAACCTTCTACACCACTTAAATTATTTGCCTTTTTTTCTAAACTATTACTAATTTTTTTTTGATATTTTTTAAATTTGCTACCTTGATTTAAAGATAGACTTATTAATTTTTCATTATTATTATTATATTTTGTAGCACTATCTGTTATAGATTTAGGTTTTATTAAATCATCAAAATTTGAAAATAGATTTACTATACTTGTCATATTAATATAAATAGATACAAAAAACTTATATTAAATTAATTTTTAAATACATAATAAAAACCAATTAATGCCAATAATATAACAGGTATAATTTTAGAAATATTGCAATTTTTGCCGCCTCCTATTTGCTGAGAACTTGCAGTAAATTTTATAAATAAAAATACTAATAAAACAACTATTATTAATAAAATTATATAATTATAATAATACATTCTAACCTTAATGTCTCCATTTTCCTGAGCAGAATCTAGTGTTTGAAATTGTCTAATCATTTTTTCAATTTCTTCTTTTTCTTGTGTTAATACTGTATAATTTTGCTGAATTGCTTGATTTTGGTCTTGTGATTTATTTAAATTATCTTGGTAACTACCGTATGTTTCACTCATAGTATTACTGATTTCTTGGTTAATATCTGTTAATTGTTGATTTATTTTTTGCAATTTATAACTATAATATATAGCTTTTTGAACAATAGCAGTAGAATCAGTTGCACTTGTTATATTACCATTACCACTAATTAAAACGCATTTATTATCACTAGATGTAAATGTAGCACCGCTGCAAGAACTATCGGAAGAACAAGAATTTTTGCAATCATCTAGAGTAGAATTAGGGTTTTTTTTTAAAGTGCTACTTCCAATAAATGCACTATTATCAATAGTTGTTAAACTAGTATCATTAATATTATTTATAAAGTCATTATATGTAGTTTTATATTCTGTTAAAAGTGTATTAAAATTATCGCTAAGTGTTTTTAGTTGTGAAGAACTCATTATATATAAATAATAAGAAAACAAATTTAATAATCATCATTTCCCGAAAAAATACCACCAATCATATTAAAAAATTTACCAAATATTCCAAAAATGCCACCAATAATATCAGCAGATGTATTTTTAATAGTTGTAAAATAAAATATAAATATTATACTAATTATAATTATTAGCCCTGAAATATTAAAGGCTGCGTCTATTTGTCCTCCTTGTTGAACATAATTTGAACTAGTACTTTGTGCATTACTAAATATTGATGAAAATTTATATAATAAAATAATAATACATAACGTAACAATAGTTAATAAAACAAATGTATAATATTTTTGATTTATTTTTAAATTACTATTAGTTTCGAGTTTATTTAAATCTTGATATAATGATAACATTTTTTCTATTTTTTTTCTTTCCATTACAAGTTGTTGATAATTTTGTGTTAATTCATCATTTTGAGAGGTTGCTTTTATTTTTATTGAATTATATAATGGTTCTTCTTCTTTAACAGACATTTGTATTTTTTCATTAGTTTCTAATAATTTTTTATTAATACTTTCTATTACTATTAAATATTGTTTGGCTTCAGGAACAATCGCATAATCTGTATCTAAACCTTTTGCTAATTCCCCTTCACCTGTTCTTAGCCAACACATTGGTTGTTCATGACCACTAGGATTAAAAGTGGCACCACTACAACCAGATGTTTTAGCACATAATGCTTTACATTGTTCAAGGTCTCCTCCTGTATAAACACTTTGATTTCCAGCTTCTCCGGTTCCCCAAAAGGTTTGCCCTTGGATTGATGTAAATGAATTGTCTTTTTTATTAGATGTAACTGTTGTAATTCCTATAAAATCACTACTATTAGCGTATGGACCTTTCCATGTTGAATTTGTTATATCTTGATAATTATCCATAGACCATAATTTTCCATCCGTACCAATACCAAGTAAAGTTCCGTCTGAAGCAATTGTAATTGCGATAACACAACAACTATTATTACCTAAATCTTCCCAGCTTGTAGTAGTTAAATTTTTATAACTAGGTTTTTTATATATATGATTATTACTACCTACAACATATATAGAATCATCAGGTCCAATACAAACAGATAAACAGAATTCTCCTTCACTAGCAGTTGAAGACCAAGTTCCATTTAATGTAGATTTACTCCATAATCGATTATCCATTCCAACACCTACAAGAGTTCCATCTTTACCCATTGCTACAGATAAAACACAACAAGGTTCTGTAATAGGTCCTTCCCATTTATCTGACTCCCACGTAGGTTTAGTCCAAATATTATTTTCACTATTACTCATAATTATCATTTTATCATCATTTCCAGTACAAATTGATTTTAAATTATCACTATCATCTTTAACTAAAATCCATTCCCCTTCTAAAGTTTCACTACTATATAATTTACCATCATTTTTTAGACCTATAATTAAATATGTGGACACCTTATTATTTTGTAAAAAATTAATATAATTTGCAACTGCTTGTTTATAAACGGTTAATTGTGATTTATATTCTAATTTTAATTTTTCTAAATTCATTACACTTGAATTTGTTTCTGTTTCATAATTATTATCTTGTTTTGTATTTGTATTTGTATTTGTATTTGTATTTTGTTTCATTATATACATATAAAAGAAAACAAAATTACTTCTTTCTTGAATAAAAATAATATATTGTTGTTGATAAAGAGAGAAAAATAATGGTAGAAATAAAAATGTTCTTTTTATTAGGCGGTGGTGATGGTAAATATGAATTATCTAAACCACATATTTTTTTTATTTTTCTCTCTTCATTACATTTAAACAATAAATTTATATAATCCTTCTGACTTTGTTTAATATAATCATTCATTGTTTTATTTTGAAATTTAAATAATGGTTTTTTGATATACATTGAAACAAGCATTATTTAAATTTAATTATATAAAAAAAACTAATTTTTAATTTAATTGCACATTTTGTTTTTTAAAAACTACTGAAATAAGTATTCCAGATGTTATAATACTTAAAAATAATGCCCAATTTCGTAAATAACCTATATCATAAATTTTACTGTAATCATCAATCATTTCATTAGAACTATTTGTTTTCGATTCAACAATACCTAATTTACCTTTTAATTCGCGATTTTTTACTCTTTCTTTTTTAATTAAAATATCTAGGGTTTTATAAAGATTATTTATATTATCTATATTTACATCAACATCATTGGATACCATAAATAAAGAACTGCTTAAAGTATTTAAATTACTTTTATTATTTTCAAATGTAGACTGATAATCAGGATAGTTAGGGTCTTTATGGTATAAAACAAAGTATTTTATAAAATCATCTAAAATATGTGGCAATTGTTGTTTCAATGTAATAAGTTTTTCTATATAATTTTTGGGATTTACAAAATTAGTATTTAATATTTGTTCATTTTGTTGATACATATTATATATATTTCATTATAAAATTAATATTAAATTTATTAACCTAATATTAATTTTATAATGAAATATATATCTAAAATCTAAAATATTTCATTTTCATCAAAACAGAGAAGCTTATCAAAATATTTTTGCACATCATCAAACCCACCAATAAATTTGCCATCTTTAAATACCATCGGAAATGTTTTATAATCTTTTTTTGTTTTTTCTTTAATAAATAATAAAAATTGTTCTTTATCTTCAATCAAAAATTCATCACAACTAATATCTACAAAAAAAAATTGTTTTTCTATTAATAATTTTTTTACCTTTGTACAATTTGAACAACCACTTTTACTATAAATTGTAAATCCAGATTCAAAAGGTTCCATAATTTGCATTTTATTAAATAAGAAATTATTTTTAAATATTTTTAAACACAAATTCTATAGTAAAATGTTTCAATCGCTGTTTTGCTATATCTAGTTATTTTACATACTTGCCCAGGTCTTAAACCAATAGCTCTTGACACCGGGTCAAATCTAGAAATATCTGGAAATTGAATTTTATCAGTAATATTATATTTTTTCATTATTTCAATAACTTCTGATTCAAGTATTACAACATGATTAGGAACTAATGTATGATTTAATATATTGAATTGCAATCTTTTAATACTTTCAATAACAATAAAAATTCCATCTCTTTCCCAAATATGTTTTAATTCATTTGTTAGAGTTTCATTAATTTCATCTTTTATAATTATAAACAAAGTATCGTCTTTTTTAAGAATTTCTTCTAAATTAAATAAATCATCTATCATTTCTTGGAGATTGGTTGGTCTAATTGATTTTCCTAAATAATAACGAATATAAATTTTATTTTTTCTTTTAGTATTAATATCTGGTTCTTTTTTTTCTAAAAGCATATCTAATTGATTGTTAGATTTCATTGAATTAACTTCATTAATACTAAAATTTGAATAATCTTCAATATTATAGCCTTGTTTTTCCATTAATTCTAAAACATTTTTTCTAGAATTATATACAGTCGAAATTAAAATACTTGAG
>Ga0114966_10005288_pt1 | contig 10951 bp, 9 predicted proteins | sample M_130207_XF_Meta_FD_87029 | JGI IMG/M metagenome (GOLD analysis project Ga0114966, IMG submission 87029) | Freshwater microbial communities from Lake Montjoie, Canada to study carbon cycling - M_130207_XF_MetaG | ecosystem: Environmental > Aquatic > Freshwater > Lake | place: Lake Montjoie...
AGAAAGATTTATAATTGGAATCGTTAGGCTTACCAAAGCGCTCTACAAGCACATCTTCCGAAGTAACTGTAGTAGGTTCGGATACTGGACCCCACGAAAACACGCCGGCGGTTGCGCCAGCCGAAGTAGAAACTGCAGGGATAATAGATGAGAAGTCTTTCTCGATTACTGTTACGCCTGGAGATAGTGCAAATGGCATTGTGATTCTCCTTGAGAGTTATATTATATGGTAAACAAATCAGCTTGTCTACTGTATTTATTATTTGAGAAGTTCCAAGCCTTCTCGCATATCCGTCTGTTGTCCATCATCATAGAAACCAAAAGGAGTCAATTCTTGTTCAATCATTTTCATTTGGTTTTCGTAAATCACTTGTCTAATATTTATATTAGACAATTCTTTAAAGTATGTATTAGTCGTAGCCCAAGAGAATAGTACTAGAGGCATGACTAAATCATCATGATAACCTTCATCCGCTTCGTAAGAATTCTTAACCTGAATGAAAGTTGAGATTTCTGATATGATATCCGCATCTGGAATTAGAAGTCTCTTTTCCTCAACAAGAGTCTTGAAGTTAGAACATCCAATTCTCTTAACTCGTTTATCTGTTACAACTCCGAGTTGAGTACGGCCTCCGCCAAAACCACCAGAAATAACTTGGCCATCGCCAGATCTATTAACAAATACAAGATTTTCATATTCATATTCGTTATATAAAATATCTGCAACTTGTTCTGACGAGTTAATCTCAACTAAAACATATGCATTATTATATTCAGTACCAACTTTGTAAATTACTGAAGGATATAGAAGAGGACTAATCTTGTTATCTCTATATTTAGCAACAACGCGGTAAGGCATCTCGGTCATATCAACCACGACAAAAGCAGAATAGTCTCCACCAACACCTTTAGCAGTGTCGGCAACTAGACAATATGCTCTTCCGGGTCCTTCACTACTTTCTCGTACTGGCTTCTCGTAAATATCAAGACCATCTTTCTTATAGATGATATCACCTGCCGACATTTGACTAATAGTGTTTGCAGATACGAGTGTAAGACTTGAACCCAAGAACTTACATAATACTTCTTGATTAAACTTAAGATCTCCAAGAACACGGTGTTGAGCATCAGCCCAAGCTTGATCACGTCCTGGAATTTCAGTATAAGGAATGAATAATGGAACGAATCCATTACGTCCTTTTTCAGCATCATTCCAATACTTCCAAAAGTGATTATAACCTAATGGAGTTGAACTTAAAAGAATCTTCGTATCAGAACCAGACGAGATTGTAGGATAAACGGAAGCAAAGAAAGCTTCGGCAATATTATTTGGAATAATTGCGGTTTCATCAATGTACAACATGTTAACTGTTTTACCACGAATACCTGCTGTAGTGGTTGCAGCTGTAAATACTTTCGACCTATTCTCTAATTCTACGTCACCCTTATTCCAAATAACAACACCTTGTTGCATCCACTTTGGAAGCATCTCATACATAATTTGATAACGATCTAATACTTCACGTGCTGCAGAAGCTTTATGTGCTAAGATAGCAACTGTCTTAGCATCTTGGAAAATTGTATACCATAGAATGTAAGCTGCGGAAGTAGTAGTTTTACCTTGCTGACGTCCTTCCATCAAGATAACCATGCGATTACGATGGATGACGTTGATCTTATTAACTTGACATGGGTACAGTTTGAAAAGCTGTAAGCCGTAATCAAGCGTAACTATCTGACAATAATTATTAATGAAGTATATTGGATCTTCAGCACACTTCACATACTCTTGCAGTTGCTCCTGCGTAAATGATATCTGTTGACCAGCAGCTTTTAAGTTCGAATTCGAATTATAAAATTTCAGTTCATCACTCATTAGATATTTTCAGTCCAATTATCTGATGTGATATTGCCAGTTGTTGGATCACCTTCAGCATTATGATCTGCCATGTTAGCAGAGTTTGTCACATTGTTTACATCAACAATAGTATTAGTAATAATCTTACCATCTACAACTGGGCCATAGAAGCTTGTCTTCAAAGTAAAATTCATTGTGTATGTAACAAATCTACGTTGATTAAAGTCACCATCATAATCATCTTGAATGTTTACACTCTCAAGAATAATAGGAACATCCATAATGATGTTACTCTCGGGTACTCCTTTGAGACTTACTGTGTATTCTGGAGTAAAATATGGAAGGATCTGTTCAACAATCTGAAGAGCATCTTCCTGAGTTTTTGTCAAGCAATATAATGATATGTCAATATTATATGGCACAGGTGCATATGTTTTTGACATAGTATCGCCAGTACCACATGTTATATAATTCATTCTATTTGTTTTACGACCTGCATCATAACTCATTCCTGTAATTTCAAAAGATAAACGAGGAAGAGTAGTATATGTGTGATTATCTAGATTAGGATCTTGTTCTATTCTTACAATCCATTTTTCTTTTGGAGCATAAGCTATTGGAACAGCAATCGTTTGTTCTGTGCTATCTCCTAGCTTTCTCTGAATGCGAATGTCGCTGAATAGACTACCGAATGCGACGATAATCTTTCGCGTAATCGCGTGATAGAAGATATTATTACTTAGCATTAGAGAGCTGCTATTCTAGTTTTGAAATTAGCAAAGTCTGTTGAAGCTGCTACAAGCGTTTTAAGATCAGCGATAGATATAACTGAAGGCTTATTTGTAAGATCACTATAATTACCAGAGAAGATTAATGGCTTGTTTGACAAATCATTATAAGATCCGCTGAATAGTGTTGGCTTATTTGTTAACTCAGTCCAAGAAATGTTTTCAAATAATAGTATGGAACCAGTTGTCTTAAGTACTTTTCCAGCTTTTCCGCTCTGTGAAGGAATTTGTATATCTGCATTAGCGAGATTATACAATTCTGTAAAGTTATTATTTGCTTTTGTAAAAGCATCGCGTAAAGTATCACCAGTTCTAGTGTTTACTGATGATCCAACGTTAATAGTTTGTTTTGCCATATTATGCTCTATCTGCTGTTACATTTCCTGCATCGGTATGTACGGTACCACTGTCTGCAGTAAATGAAGTTAAAGGTAAATCTCCGAATGGATTTGATGCGTCAAATACTATTTCTGTAGCTTGAACTTTGAATTCGTTGTTATCACCGAAAGACTGAACGATATCAACGTCAGTTTGTTTCTCCACATCAGTTGTCTTAAGTGTTTCAAATACATCGATATCTTTGATTCCCGTATCCATTCTCTCAGAAGCATATTGAAAGAGTTCAACTTGAAGACGATAAACGTAAAGCTTGTTAAGTTGATAAAATGGATCTTGATGTTCTACAAATTTAATTTCAAATAATCCGTTTGTCAATGGGAAATATAAAAGATCTCCTTCACATGGACGATTAGGTAGAATGGTGCCATTGTGCTTTGTGACAATACGTTCCCATGTTCTACGAGCAACCGTTAGAGTTGCCGACTGTTCCATCATCAAACCAAATTTCTGAATGAAAGCACCTTGGCCTTCAAATCCTGAAATTGTTTCGAGATACATGTCGATTGGATATGCATTTTCAAACTTGGAAAGTCTATCTTCACCGAGGATCTCATCCTTGGCAACAAGAGTTCTAGGAATATAGTAAAACTCCTGACCCCAGATAGAAATAGACTCAATAATCAGATCCTCGAGAAGATACTGCTCATTACGAGTTCCATGAGTAAAATATACGTTTGGCATATTACCCCATCATGAATTCTAATGGTGCTGACTTATTCATTAGATCGTTTTCAAGATCCTTTATCTCGTCTTGTGCTTCTGCATACAACTTATCACCATCGATAGAAACTCCACCTGGTAATTGTAATCCTTGAAACTTCTTCAAGTTTGTAGCCCATTGTTTCTTGATAAGAGCAGTAGCATAATGCTTTAACCAATTCTCATTATACATTCTTGGTGCAACTGCTGGGTCTAGAGCACGATAGCACTCTACTAGAATAAAACTTCCAGCAGGAATATTTTCAACCCAATTCTCATCTATATAAAGACGATTTGTAAGTCTATTAAATCTATAAAGAGGATGACCATTTAGAGTTAGATCTAAAAGTGCTAGATGACTCATCACCATCGAATAGTATATGACCGACGTTGAAGTTAAGTCATACAGATCATTTAAGCGTAGTTGATACTGAAGATCGAAGATAGACTTAGATGTAGAAGTTCCTGCTGCAACTGGAAATACACGCGTAACACCATATATCAAATCGTTCAAAGGAATTGATTTTGATGTAACATCATCTGACGTTACTTGGTATTTTAGATATACTTTTTCAATACCATCGTAATGATACTGACGAAAATATTCTATTGCTTCATCTATACGATCTTCTACTTGTTGATCATCGATGTTAATCTCGACAACGGGTTCTCCAAGCGCTCTTAGACAATAATCAATTAAAGTTTGTCGTGTAGTAACAGCCATATTATTCTCCTAGTTTATTTATAGGTGTTTCCACGAAGCTTATACTTTCCAAGGCATTGTGTCATACTCAAGTGATACTCCACTACGTGGTTTAATTTGTTGTTGATACGATTGTTCCAATTGAGAATCTAAAAAGTTTTTTTCTTTTTCAGATAATGACGATTGTATCCAACCAATAACCTGTGCTTCACTCAGCTGCGATAAGGGAGTAAAATTACCAGACTCGTGTAATCTTGCAATATCACTTATTTTAAACTTAGTCATTCCTGGAATGCGTGTTTTAATTCCATTAGAATGTAATCCATGCTTTGACCAGTGGATTTCCGTAACTGCTCCATCTACTGCACCTTCATTTAAAGTGTGCATCATATCTATTTTCCATGTATATGTAGTTGTCATGTTTATCTCATTAAAAGGTTATTTACAAGTTCTTCTAGTTTTGCTATACGTTCTTCTTGAGAAGAAATCTTTTCTTTCAGTACTACAACTTCTTTAGCTAATTCTACAGCGGATGCTAATGCTGCATTTCCATATGAAACAGAAAGTGTTTTAATATCATCATTTGCTTCTGTAACAGCTTCAGGCAATAATGTTTGAAGAGATTGCGCTGAGACACCGACTTGGGTTAACTTTTCCCCATCCATACGGTCATATATGCCAGATTTGATTTTTGCTAATTTTGCAACAAAATCTTCTGGCACATTGCGCCAATTAGTCTTCAATCTCTCATCGGAATTGGCCGTAACATTTCCTGATGCTCTAATCGAGTAAGACATACAAGAAGCAAAACCACCATTAATTAATATAATTAAACCGTGTGAATCTAGATTACCTGCAGCCCCACCAGCATTTGGATGACTCCAACACATTCCGTATAAATTATTTACACCACCACCAGCACTTAGCTTATAAGAGTCTCCCATTGCAAACACGCCTTGGAAAAGGTAAGAGCTATACACACCAACTACACTGTGTCCGTAGTTACTGTCCAAGTATAACCAATAGTCGGAACGAATAGAAGAAATACGATTCATCGACGAGGTACCGTTAGGATCAACATAATAACCAGTGTCATTAGAATCATAGAAGATTGGTGCTCGGAGACTTCCGCCTGCCTGCAAGCTGGAGTTTACAAAGACGTTACCGCTACCAAGCGCATCAGCGCCGTTACCAACGGACATGATCTGCGAAGACATATCGTAGTCAGTATAGAAGCGAACTCCGCCATAACTTGCATTAGCACCAATTTGGATGCCGGTGTGAAACGCTATACGTAAATCGGGGTAGGGGTATGTCCAAGCGCCGCTGCCCCTATAAATAGCGTAAGCAGATGATCTATCACTGTCAAAATACATCCCCCAAGTATTATCAGCAGACACACCGCCTTGATATGCTAGTGCATAAGACTTAATTATATTAAACGACGATGTGCTATTCGGATCTACATAGTAACTAGTGTCATTAGAATCATAAAATAATGGTGCTCGATGATCACCATTACTAGTCCAACTACCAAACAATGTGCCGCCAGGAGAAGCACCTCCGTCATAGTTTTGTCTGACACCCCAGTTGCCTGTATTTGTTAGCAGTCCTGATCCACTTGTGTCGAAATATAGATATATCCTACGTGTACTTTGATGGTCTCGCCAAAGTGACAAGGAGCCGCTAGTATTATTAGCAAAACTCATACCCCAATCTGTTGTAGCCTGCGCCCAAAAATGTATACCGTAAGATGGAGAATATACTCCTGTCTGGCCTTGAGGGCGGAACCAGTTGTTGGCATAAATTAGTGAGAATTGGCTGTTGCCGGCCGGATCTGCATAATAACCAGTGTCATTATAATCATAAAAGATTGGGGCGCGGAAAGACTCGGAAGTTGAAACATAACCGCTGCCACCAACTCGGTCAAAAGATAACTGCCCGCTACTAGCAGTTACATTAAAGTATGCCCCACCATCGTACCAAGCATGGCGAAAATTACTTGTTCCTGCTGATGAATTTACGCCATACCAATGAGCTCGAGAATCGGCCGATTCAGTTCGTGTGTCCACCCGTTGATATGCCCCATTGGGCGCTACTATAAGAAGAGCACTATCGCTAGTAAGTCTGAGTGATGATAGAATAGAAGTACTGGCCGGGTCAACGTAATACCCAGTGCTGTTGGAGTCGTAGAAGATGGACGCATACGCAGGATTTGTGTTATTACTACTGCTGGTTGGTGGGTAAACAGTGTGCGTTGCTGATATGTTGTTGTATGTTGAAGAATTAAATGCAACTGCCCATCCAGCGTTCCATTGGCTGGCGCTGTATGTCGCATATCCAACTTGTACATCTGTAATAAATACTTGTGGGTATGACCACGTACTGCCCAAGTCTCCAATGTATACATATGTTGTCCCACCACTGTAACAAAACCGCACATTTAATGCGGATCGGTTCTGTGTGGTCATGTACGCAAAAGTGTTGTACCAAACATTGCCTGATGTATGGCCCCCACAACTAATCTCAAAAGATAAACCATCATAGGTATAAACCTTGACGGTGAACCGCACCATTGGATAATTGGTTGTTGGTAACGTGATTTGAATTGCGCCAGTAACTGAAGATGTTGACGTTACATAAGAGCCGCCGCCGGGCAGTACATTACGCAACCCAGAATTGTTGTCGCTTACGGCGGATGAAGTCAAAACTCCGTTCAAATTCGACGTGCTGGCCGGGTCAACGTAATACCCGGTGTTGTTGGAGTCGTAGAAGATTGGCGCACGCATAGAAGCACTATGCTGTGCTAAGGAAGCGTTTAGGGTGAATGTATATGTAGACCCGTATCCATAGTTATTAAATTCATATGTACTTGCATTAAAATATCGCAAACCGCTTGTAGTGTAATCACGCGATCCCCAGCTACCAGACGACCCTGCAGTTCCACCTAGATAAAGTATACTGGATAGATGAGCATCTCCACTAACAGATAAACGTACATCAGGTGTTACGCCACCTAAACCAAGGTTTACAAATTTAGAATTGCTGTTAGGATCTGCATAATAAGCAGTGTCATTGTAATCATAGAAAACAGTAGCTCTAGCATCACTCATGTTGGTAACAGATGATCCACCCGCATTAATACCGCCATACAGCCAATTGTTACCTGCACTATAGACGCCACTTGGATGCCATGAAGCCGAGCCAGTACCACCTACATTACCGTTACCCTGATAGGAATACGATACCATTCCGTATACATTAGATGTGCTTGCTGGATCTACATAATAACCAGTGTTGCCTGAGTCGTAGAAGATAGGAGCACGAGAGGAACCCGACATTTCGGTATAAGCTCCATATAGCATGTGAACCATACTGGATGTGGTTGCAAACGTAGCTGCGGTGTATGCGTTAGTATTATTCCAGAGTTGAAGTTTTCCTGCGCCGTCTCCATTTCCTGTCGCGTTGGAAATCAACCAAATATCTTTACCGCCTGTATCCGTACTTTTCAAACTAAGTTTTGGTCCACCAGTGGCTGACGAAGTTATTATAGGACCAGCAGAACCAGTAGAACCACCATTGAATACGAACGTGGTACTATCAACTAAAAGAGACGCACCAGAATTTGGGTCCAGGTAATATCCGGTGTTGTCGGAATCATAGAAGATAGGTGATCTTGTAGAAGTACCAATTGTCGTGTAATTACCAGTAATACTAAACGTACCAGAGTCTGATCCCCACTGTGGGTTTCCTGAACCATCTAAACCAAAATATGCTTTTCTCGTAGCACCATGACTAAACCCAATATAATTCCAACCAGCGTCTGAAACAGTCATTGTCAGACCTTGATCGGTAGTACCTGAGCTAATAGTAATAGCACCGTTTGTTGTACTTCCACGAGTTGTTACTGTGGCTAGTGTATCCGATTCAGTGTAACCTGTAATATAACCAGCACCGTTTGTTAGTTGGTTATTATTAGTTGGATTGTGATTACACCGGTAGTACTATTATAAGCACCTGATCCTGCAGCAAAACTATGTGCTGCTCGTGCTCGTGCATCTGTATAATAAAGATTAGTACCTTCGCCGATATCAGTAGTAGTTGCAGCACTTGCTGCGGTTACTAATCCTTTACCATTTACGGTTACTTTTGTATAAGTACCAACGTTTGCATTAACTGTTGCAAGTGTTAGTGCAGTTGAAGCACCAGTTGAACCAGAACCAGTGACGTCACCGGTAAATGTAAGTGAACCTGAAATCGTAGCAGTTGAAACTGCTGTAACCAAACCCTTAGCATTTACAGTTACGACTGGAACTGAAGTAGAAGAACCAAATGATCCTACATTAGAATTGACAGTTGCTAATGTTAACGCAGTTGAAGTACCAGTTGTACCTGAACCAGTTGCATCACCAGTAAATGTTAATGAACCTGAAATTGTAGCAGTTGAAACAGAAGTTACAAGACCTTTGGCGTTTACAGTTACAATTGGAACTGCAGTAGAAGAACCAAATGATCCTACATTAGAATTTACAGTTGCAAGCGTTAACGCTGCAGATACGTTTGCAGAACCATCAAAGTTGACAGTCCAAGAACCATCGCCTGTAGTAGTAATACTGCGAGTTGTTTGAAGTGCAGTCGCTGTAGATGCGTTACCGGTTACTGCACCTGTTACGTTACCATATACGCGACCTACGTTTAGATCTTTATTTAGATTCCAACGATCATCGGCAGAAGTATAAGTAAGTGTTGCTGCTGTGACCGGTCCTGTGATTGTTAGACCTGCACCATTTGCTTGTGCAGCAGTTGTTGCGTTTCTTGCAAGTTCAATATTGATATCTGCAACGGAAACGGTAGTGCTGTTAACTGTAGTGGTAGTTCCACTTACTGTTAGGTTACCTGAAACTGTTAGATTACCCGATGCTGTAATATTTGTACTTGTGATATCATCGGATGATAGAGTTCCATTAACTGTAACACTTCCAAATGTAACGTTATCAGTTGTACCTACAGCTTGACCTATTGCAAAAGTACCAGTAGCTGAAGTATATGTTACTCCAGTTCCTGCTGCGAGAGCTGCTCTTACTCGCGTATCAGTATAGAATAAGTTACTACCTTCTGTAATATGAGAAGTAGTACCAGGAATTGTGATTACACCGCTTGTGCTATTATACGCAGCGCTACCAGTTGTAGTACTCAATGCACCACGAGCGCGAGCAGAAGTGTAATAGAGATTAGTTGCACCTTCGGAAACAGTATCAGTGTTATCCTGAGTGTAAGTGAGTGCACCGGTTGTAGAGTTATAACTTAAAGAACCAGATGCAGAAATTGAAGATCTTGCTCGTGCAGTAGTAAAATACTGATTAGTACCTTCAGTTAGATTTGTGGTACTAAATGGAGCAAGAGTAACATCCGCAGTGAAGGATGCTCCATCCGCGGTGTTAATCGTAAGACGACCAGAACTCGTGTTGTACCCAAAAGAAGTAACACCCGCAACATTTGAAGTTGTTGCAGTTGTTACTCTACCTTTAGTATCTATAGTTAGTACAGGCACTAATGAAGCACTACCGTACGATCCAGCAACTACGCCCGTGTCGGGAAGTAATACGTTTGAGCTAGGAACCTGACCTGTTACATTAAGGTCCTTTGCTAATATCGAGAGGTATCTTGCTTTTGATGATGACATGTACTAACCCTTGTTGATAGCTAAACTATCAATTATTTATTAGATTAAGGTGCTGGTGGTGTAGGAGGTGTTTCTCTTGGTGGTGCCCAAGGCATATCAGCTTCAACGATTGGATTGTGTTTCTCGTCGATTTGTTTTTGGATCTGAGCATTTACGTGCTCTTCATATCCGCCAACTACAACTGCTTGAATCCAGCCAAGAACCATTGCTTCAGTTAGATTTTCAAATGCAACGAAGTCACCATTTGGAACGTTTACTGAAGTGAATGGAGTTGCACCCGAGAATGTACCCTCGTGTCCATCTGCATCTACACCTGTTTTTGTCCAGTAAGTCTGAACTACTGCTTCTTGATTTACACCTTCTGTTTTTGTTTTAACCGAAGTAACTTTCCATGTATAAGTAATTGCCATTCTTTTCTCCTAAAATATTGGCGTTTATTTTGCCAGTAAAGTATTTACTAGCGCTTTCAACTCGTCGATTTGCGACTGTTGTTCTTTGATTGCTTCAATTAGAAGCGGTGTGAGTCTTTCATACTCTACTGTTTTATACCATTCACCAGTCTTACTTATAATGTTTCCATCTAAAGACTGAATATCAAATGGTGCGTGTTTAACGACTTCTGGAAGAACTGCTTCAACAGATTGAGCTGATACACCAACGTGTATATCATTATCTGTGAATCCATTTTCTCTTGCAATATCATTATGAATATACTTGAATGTTTCAATAGACTTAACTGTTTCTATAGCATTTTCAATTTTTCCTACTTTAGTTTTAAGTCTTTCATCAGAATAGCCTGCTGTAACATTACCTGTAGCATA
>Ga0114966_10005289_pt1 | contig 10950 bp, 8 predicted proteins | sample M_130207_XF_Meta_FD_87029 | JGI IMG/M metagenome (GOLD analysis project Ga0114966, IMG submission 87029) | Freshwater microbial communities from Lake Montjoie, Canada to study carbon cycling - M_130207_XF_MetaG | ecosystem: Environmental > Aquatic > Freshwater > Lake | place: Lake Montjoie...
CTCATCAACTGTTGGAAAGTAACTTTGCGAACATCGCCAAATTCTCTGAATATGGGATTGGTATTAAACTGCATTACCTGTTTAACACCATGCCGCAGCGCCTTGGATGGTATGGTGCCCAGGTAAGTACAATTGCCTCCTGGCCGTGGCTTGTCGCAGATCATAGCTACTTTTTTGCCGGCTTTTACTGCATTCATTGCGGCTGATTCCCCAGCAGGGCCACTGCCAATCACAATTAAATCAAAACTTTTTTTTGCCATACTTAAATTCCTGAAATCGGGTAAAGATATAATTCAAAAGCAGATGTATAAGTGTGATGGAAGGCGGCTTGCTCAGTTTTTACTTGGGCCACTGGAAAATTTTCTCGTGTTATAAAATAGGCAGCAACATTCTCACTCTCTGCCAATGCTTTGCCTTGTTCTGCCCCAAGTACCATCAGTGCAGTTGCCCATGCATCTGCAGTTGCTGCATTAGTACTGATTACAGTGACCGCTGCTAAATTATTGTCTGTTGGATAACCTGTACGAGGATCGATTTCATGCGAATAACGTTTACCTTTAATCTCACGAAAATTTCGATAATCTCCTGACCCGGCAATGCCTATAGATGCTCCTAAGTTAACTAAAGCTGCGTAAGGAAGGCGTTGGTCATCCAGCGGGGTTTCTATGGCAATGACCCAAGCAGTGTGATCTGGTCGCAAACCCTGAACACGAATTTCACCGCCAATTTCAACCAAGAAAGAATAAAATCCGGCAGCAATTAGTGCTTCGGCAACCTCATCAGTTGCATAACCTTTAGCTATAGCAGACAGATCCAGAGTCAGCATTTTATTCTTAAATACGGTTGATTTACCCTCATCCAAAATCAGGTCAGCCATGCCCAGCTGCGCTTTGGCAAAGTGAATTTCAGAGCTAGCAGGCAAGCCTGTCACAGCCGTTGGACCAAAACCCCACAAGTTCACCAAAGAGCCAATCGTGATATCAAATACACCAGTGGTAAGTTCATGCAGATTTTTTGCTAGCAATAAAACAGTCATCAGCTCGGCTGAAACAAACACACTAGACCCGTTCGGGCTGGCATTTAACTGCGATAGTTCAGAGTCTGCTGTATAGGTTGAAAAAACCTCACGATCGAGATGGTGTAATAATGTTTCTATTGTTTGGCCTACGGCAGGCAAGTTGTCATCACTGGCCGCAACAATCTGCACACTCCAGGTAGTGCCCATGGTGGCACCCTGTAAACTGTAAATTTGATTATTGTGGGACGTAAAATAGACAGCGACCGAAATAAAAAAAACGCCCGCTGCGACCAAAACAAGCGCTTTTTTACTGTGTATATATGTCAAGCTAGTTATCCATACTTTCGTTTTCTGGATAAGAAAGATAGTTCACTCCTGCCATCTTATGCACCATACGAACAACCTGATTACAGTAACCGAACTCATTGTCGTACCACAAATACAGCACTAGATTTTTGCCATTGCTGATAGTGGCCGTGGCATCAAGAATGGCAGCTTCGCGGGAGCCGATAAAATCACTGGATACCGCGTCCGGTGATTCGGTGTAACCCAATTGATTTTGTAGGGGTGAATGCACAGCAATCTGACGCAAATATTCATTGATTTCTTCTTTGGTACACGAGTTCACTAGGGTCAGATTGAGGATAGCCATGGAAACATTTGCCACCGGCACCCGTACCGCATTACCCGTTAATTTACCCGCCAACTCAGGCACTGCTTTGGCAACAGCCTGCGCTGCACCGGTTTCAGTAAGAACCATGTTAAGTGCCGCACTACGACCACGACGATCTGCTTTATGAAAATTGTCAATCAGATTCTGGTCGTTGGTATAAGCATGCACAGTTTCTACATGACCATGTACAACTCCCCAGCGGTCGTTTATCAGTTTTAATACGGGGGCAATTGCGTTGGTAGTGCAAGATGCAGCAGTAATGATTTTGTCACTAGGTTCTATCATGTTGTGGTTGATCCCACACACGATATTTTTAAGATTGCCTTTGCCCGGTGCTGTAAGCATTACCTTGCTCACACCTTTCGATTTAAGGTGTAGTGACAAACCAGCTAGATCGCGCCATTTGCCGGTATTGTCGATGACCAACGCGTCTTCTATGCCATATTGGGTGTAGTCGATGCTGTCCGGGCTGTCTGAATTGATAAAATGAATAATGTTGCCATTGGCAATAATGCGGCTGTGTTCTTCATCCACCCGAACCGTGCCTTCAAATGAACCGTGTATGGAATCGTTACGCAACAAGTTGACACGTTTTTGCAAATCGCCGTCGCCACTCTTGCGCACCACTACCGCTCGCAGTCGCATTACTTCTCGGTTTCCGGTTTGTTCGAGTAACAAGCGGGTTACCAGACGCCCAATACGTCCGAATCCATACAAAATTATGTCAGTAGGCTTGGCGATGGGTTTATGATTGTTATCAATAAGATGAGCAAGTTCTTGCACGACCCAGGCATCTACACTTAAGCCCTTGCCATTATGGTTTTGCTTCATGAATTCGACGGTAAGCTTACCTAAATCGATCTGGCTGGGGCACAAACGGAGCTTGGTCATAGCCAGCAACAGCGCATGACTTTCAAATTCCGACAATTCGTTGCGTACCATTTCCCGCACGCGCCGGTGAGATTTCATTATGAAAGTAACGGAGCGATTATTAAGCGCTCTACCATACAGAAAAATTTGCACACCCTTTTCATGCTCAAGTTTGCCGAGCAGTGGCACCATTTCTTGGGCTAGTGCCTCGCGCTGTTTCCAGTCGGTAAAGATACCTTCGTCGATATTGGGTCTGACCACGTTTAGAGTCCTTTTTATAACTTGTAAAAAACCGGAGCATTATCCTTGCGGGATAAGAAGATGTCCAACCTGAAGCACAGCTGGCGTAGTTTTTTATCGATGCTTATTTACCTACAATTAATGTGACAAGTGTATGATCTAGCCAAATTTTCTGTAGTAGTCGTCCAACAAATGGATTTTACTTGTGAACCTTGGCCCACACTTCAACACGCTGCCTATTGCATGGTTTATACTGCGCGACTCATAAAATCTGGAGCTGTAGTTGAGTGTCTTGAATGTAAATTTGTTGCCGCTGCCGCCCACGGCAGGGTCAAGACAATCCTGGGGGGGCTTGCAAGGTTCTGCTCCCAGCTTTGTTCTTGCCGCTGCCGCGCAGAACTTTACCGGACTTACGCTAGTCATCACAGAAAACTCACGTCAAGTGGAAAGAATTCATGCTGAACTTGAATTTTTTCTAGATAAGACCCAAAACCCTGATTTTAGTGTCCTTGAATTTCCAGATTGGGAAACCCTGCCCTATGATAATTTTTCCCCTCATCAAGACATAATCTCCCAGCGCTTGGAAACTTTGCATCACTTGCCGCAGGTGAAACACGGCATACTGATTCTTGCTGTTTCTACTCTCCTACATCGGCTTTCACCCCGCGACTACATGACCGCCACCAGCCTAGTGCTGAAAACAGGCCAAAAATTTTCCATTGCCGAGATGCGCAGAACCTTGGAAAGTGCTGGTTATCAATGTGTGGATTCGGTGTATGAACATGGGGAGTTTGCTGTGCGTGGCGCCATCATGGATTTATATCCAATGGGAAGCACCACGCCTTACCGTATCGAACTGTTTGATGATGTGATCGATAGCTTACGCATGTTTGCACCCGAGACCCAGATATCGAGCGAAAAAGTACTAGAAATACGTTTGCTGCCTGGCCGTGAATACCCTCTGCACACCAAAGCTATTGCTGATTTTCGACAAGCATTTCGCACAGCATTTGCTGTAGATGTACGCAAATGTCCTCTGTACGAAGATATTTCCAAGGGGTTGGCCAGTGCCGGTATCGAATATTATTTACCCTTATTTTTTCCGCAACTGGTAACACTTTTCGCGTATTTGCCATCAACTGTACAGTGTTTAACTTTCGGCAACGTGGTTGAGGGTGCCGAGCAATTTTGGCGGGAAATACGTTCGCGTCATGAGGAACGTGGCGTAGATAGCGAACGGCCATTGTTGCCACCAGATCAGTTGTTTTTGGCGGTGGATGAGTTGTTTGCTAATCTCAAGCCACTGCCTGTGACACATATGTATTCAAATCAGGTTGCTGTTGGTGCGGGGGTAAGTAATCTGCCGGAAACAATTTTTCCTGACCTGGCGGTGGAACCCAAATCTGCACAACCACTAGTCCGCATCCAGCAGTTTTTACAACAACATGACAAGACACCTATCCTGTTTTGTTGTGATTCAGCAGGCCGCCGCGAAACCATGCTCGAACTCTTGCAGCGGATTCAGATTCATCCAACAGCAATTGGGAACTGGCAGGATTGGCAACAACTTCAACCTGCCATTGGTATTACTATTGCTCCACTGGAATCAGGTATGTGGCTGCATTCACCCAACGTTATCGCCATAACTGAAAGTCAGTTGTTTATTTATCATGTTAGTCAACAGCGCCGTCGCGGCAAATTTGCCGATGCCAGCGACTTCATCGTTAAAAGCCTTACCGAATTAAAACAAGGTGCGCCCGTTGTCCATTTAGACCATGGGGTTGGGCGCTATCTGGGTCTTGAAACCTTTGCTGTTGAAGATCAGCTCACCGAATTTCTGGTGCTGGAATATGCAGATCAAACCAAGCTATTCGTGCCAGTGGCTAGTTTGCATCTGATTAGTCGTTACAGTGGCGGTGATCCAGACACAGCCCCCCTACATAAGCTTGGCAGTGATCAATGGCAAAAAGCTAAACGCAAGGCAGCTGAAAAAATTGTGGATGTGGCTGCTGAACTTCTCGATTTACATGCGCGCCGTGCCGCCCAGACCGGCCATAAATTCATCCTGCCGGAAGCTGACTACCAACTTTTTACTAATGCTTTCCCCTTTGAAGAAACCGAAGATCAGGCTGAAACCATTAAATCGGTTCTTAATGACATGACTAGCTCTCGTCCGATGGATCGTCTGGTGTGTGGAGATGTAGGGTTTGGCAAAACCGAAGTTGCTTTACGTGCCGCTTTTATAGCGGTGACTAATCATAAACAGGTAGCCGTGCTGGTTCCTACTACCTTGCTAGCTCAGCAACACTATGAAACTTTCAAAGACAGATTTGCCGACTGGCCGGTAAATATCGCCCTGCTGTCTCGTTTTGTTAATACCGGTCAGCAGGAACACACGCTCGCACAACTAGAACTCGGCAATGTCGACATCGTGATTGGTACTCATAAGCTGTTGCAAGAACAGCTCAAATATAAAAATCTGGGTTTGTTAATTATTGATGAGGAACATCGTTTTGGTGTGCGTCAAAAGGACAAGTTGCTAGCACTGAAAGCGAGCGTGGACATCTTGACGCTAACTGCTACGCCCATTCCTCGTACACTCAATCTTGCCATGTCGGAAATGCGCGACCTGTCTTTTATCGCTACTCCTCCTGCACGCCGTCTGTCTGTGAAAACCTTTATAAGACAAGAATCCTCTGCTCTCAAAAAAGAGGCTATTCATCGGGAATTATTACGTGGCGGTCAAGTTTTCTATTTGCACAATGACGTGAAAACCATTGAGAAAACTGCGGAAGAAATTCGTAAGCTTGTCCCCGAAGCAAGAGTGGGCGTTGGCCATGGTCAGTTGCGCGAAAGTCAGCTGGAACGGGTGATGTCTGATTTTTATCACAAACACTTTAATGTCTTGGTATGTTCCACCATTATTGAGACTGGCATTGATATTCCCAGCGCCAATACTATTATTATCGACCGTGCCCATACTTTTGGACTGGCACAACTACATCAATTGCGTGGGCGTGTGGGCCGATCGCATCATCAAGCCTATGCTTACTTGTTGACCCCGCATCCTAAAGAAATGACCACAGAAGCTAATAAACGTATCGATGCCATAAGTATGGCCGATAGTCTTGGAGCCGGCTTTACCCTCGCAAGTCACGATCTCGAAATACGCGGTGCAGGTGAATTACTTGGTGAAGAACAAAGTGGCCATATGCATAGCATCGGTTTTACCTTGTACAGTGAAATGCTGGCGCAAACGGTGAAGCTGCTTAAACAAGGCAAGAAGCCAAATTTAGATCAACCCTTACATGGCAGTACTGAAATAAATTTACGGATCCCTGCCTTATTACCTGACGATTATTTACCTGATGTACATGGCCGTTTATTGATGTACAAACGTCTTGCCAATGCAGGTTCCGATGCCGAATTACGTGAACTGAAAGTGGAAATAATAGACCGCTTTGGTCTGTTACCAGAACCCGCAAAATATTTGTTCGAAGTCACACGTCTGAAATTATTAGCAGAAAAACTGGGCATCCTCAAAATTGAAGCCCACGCCACCGGTGGCAAACTCCGATTTTCCCAAGACACTCCTGTAGAACCGCTGGCACTGGTCAGACTAGTACAAAAAGAAAGTAACCGGTACAGTCTGGGGGGGGCAAGCGAGTTGAAATTCAGACAGGAAACTGTTTTGCCCACCGAACGCATAAACTTTGTTGAACTTCTGTTGGCAAAATTGAATCAGACTCTTACAGGCAACAAATAGCATGTTGTTACCAGGATGTACTCACCAGACACATCAAGAGATGGGCTACCACTTAATTTTATTGCCGGTGTTGGTAGGGTTAGTATTCCCTCATGTATATGCACAGGAACTTAGCTATGACGGTCAACGTTGGATAGAAGTTGAGGTCAGTGTGTTTAGCAACGAATACCCTGCAACTGCTTACGCTGAAGTTCCAACTCCAGATAAACTCACTCTGCAATATTTACCCCGCGTGCAACAACTGCAGGAGCCTGCCAGCAGTTTTTTAATTGATTTCCCCCAATCACTTTTGCCTTCCTTACCCACTTCAAGGTTTTCTCCAGTAGCGCCTAATGAAGCTGTACCGCCTGGAGAGCATCTTCTAATTGGTCCTGTGTATTCACCTGGGCTCGTTAACTCTTTTAAGATAAGTGATTTTTCACGAGATTCTTATATTGCCCTTGCCGATAGCCAGGCTCAGTTCATTACTATTAATCGTAATTTGCAAAATTCGTCTGAACATCGTCTATTTTGGCATGAAGTATGGCGTCAGCCTGTACTTGCAAGATCGCAAACTCCTGCTGTTTACGTGCAAGGCGGTGCCAGTTTTGACGAACATACAGAACTTGAAGGCAGTCTGCGTGTGAGTGATGACAACAACCTTACGATGCTGGATATCAATTTGTGGTTAAGTAGTTTTGACAATTCAGATGCAAGTTCAGCAAGCGTGTGGACACTCCCTGCAGTGCCATTAACAAACGAGCAAAAAGTTACTCCGCTTGCCATAAAAAATACCTGGACCATTACACAGATCTGGCAACAACAACAATCCCAGGTGCTTGCTACCCAAGAATTTTATTATCTCGACCATCCAGCCTTTGGGATATTAATTCAGGTAAGGCCATATTTATTGCCAGAGATGGCTGAAATCGAAGATGTAGCGGATTTTTAGCTGTAGCGATCAAGATGTAGCTGCCAATATAACAAGCTCATGCAAGCAATAACTCAGCTAAGGCGCCAAGTAGTAAACGTCTGACTTGTGCCATGCCCTTAGCCAGCACTAGCTGTATATCTTCAGTTGTTATCGTGCCACTGCCAAGTCCGGCACCTTTGTTTACTACGAGTGCAATACATGCATAACGAACGTTGAGTTCACGCGCTAAAATCGCCTCAGGCATACCCGTCATGCCAACTATGTCACAGCCATCACGCTGCATTTTGCGAATTTCAGCTGCAGTTTCCAGTCTGGGGCCTTGGGTTGCAGCATAAACAGCACCAGAGACAACAGTTTGTATATTACGGCTGGCCGACTGCTGCAAAATTGCTGACAGTTGCGCGTCATAGGGCCAAGTAAAATCTAGATGCTTATCGAGTGCATGCTCCCCAACAAAAAAGGTGTGTTCGCGTCCCCAAGTGTAGTCAATGATCTGATCTGGCAGCACCAGTGATCCAGGCAGCATAGATGCGCTGATTCCCCCAACTGCATTAACCGCAATCACAGTACTTACACCTAGATTATGCAAGGCCCAAAGATTGGCTCGGTAGTTGATTTGATGTGGAGCGACAACATGGAGTTTGCCATGCCGGGGTATAAACCAGATATCTCCGGCAGTGGTTTGTTCCTGATATACCGAAACAGGAGCATTAGCATAAGGAGTTTGCACCCTTACTTCGCGTGAGTTGCTGCCTTCCTGTAAGTTGTAGAAACCACTGCCACCAATGACGGCTAGTTTGCCGGATAGTGGTAGGACTTCTTTGATCATGCTTTTTTGTAATAAGCATTTTCCTGATTGCTGTGGTCTGTTACATCACGCACCGCAGTTAGTTCAGGTATTTGTTGTAATAGTGTTTTTTCCACTCCTTCCTTAAGAGTTAAATCTACTTGACCACAACCCTGACAGCCGCCACCAAATTTCAAAACTGCAACCTTGTCTTCGGTAAGTTCTTCCAGCGTAACATTGCCACCATGCGAAGCCAGCCCAGGATTTATTTCGCTGTACAAAATGTAGCTGACTCTTTCTGCAAGTGAACTATCTGGACCAATCTTTGGCATGCGTGAATTGGGTGCTCTAATAGTCAACTGCCCACCCATACTGTCTTTTGCAAAATCTACAACAGCTTCGTTCAAGTAGGCTTTACTTTTCCTTTCAACGTAAGCATTAAAATTTTCGTAAGGAAACAATTCATCGTCGGCTTCTTGTTCGCCTGGTCGACAAAAAGCAATACAGGTTTCTGCCTTGGGTGTGCCTCCATCGAGAACAAACACACGGATTGCAATGTTTTCACAATTTTGTTTTGTTAACAGATCACGTAGATAAGTTTGGCCGGATTGGGTTATCTCGATCATGGACGACTCTCGTGTAATTGGCAGTAAAGAATTTTAAGTAGATATGGGGACCAACAGTGAAAATTACATCCCCGCTTGTGTAGAATGTGTACTCTTTCAGTCGGTATGGAGAGCATTTTGAAGCAAGCGCTAGAAGAAAGCAAAAAACCAGAGAAACAAAACAATATCCCTTTTTTACAAGTGGTTATAAGTGTGATTCAAGCTAGTTTTGGTGTGCAAAATGCTAGCGTTCGAGAACGCGATTTTAAACATGGGAAATTGATTTCTTTTATATTCGCTGCAATAGTATTTACTGCAATACTGGTGTTAGCGCTGGTGTTTGTTGTAAAGCTGGTGCTGGATGCTGCTTGAGGCAGACGCTCAAGGTAAAACTTAACGTAAATTCAGCTTATTGCTGACTTATAAAGTACAACACTCCGCAAACAGCGATGGCAATCGCTAACAAAGCCGCTACGGCATCTGCTCTACTATCGGCTTGGTTTGGCTCATGATTGACCTGGGCACTAGAATGATCATGATGGCTCATGGTGGTCTCCAACTAACTGTATTAATGGTCTGTTTTAACGAGCGGCGATTGTAATGAGTCAATATCAATAAGCAAGCTTATAGCAAAATAGTTTTTACCACTTTATACAGACACGCCTAAATGATTATTAACAGCCAAAATCTTTATTCAATGACACTCCCTTTAACACCGTAGTATCATCTAAATTTACTTGAATCGAAGCTTGCTACCACCACTAATTCAACACAGCCAAATTAAATCGAAGAACTTTTATGTATCGCTACGACAATTATGACCGGCAGATGCTGCAGGATCGCATCGCCCAGTTTCGTGATCAGACGCGGCGTTTTATCGCTGGAGAGCTTGAGAATGCTCAGTTTTTACCATTACGCTTGCAAAACGGTTTGTATGTACAACGACTGGCACCAATGTTGCGAGTGGCTATACCGTATGGATGTTTGTCGACAATCCAAGTACGCAAGTTGGCATTTATAGCTCGGCATTTCGACAAAGGGTATGGACATTTTTCCACACGCCAAAACATACAATTCAACTGGCCAAAATTAGCGGAAGTCCCTGACATTTTGGCGCACTTAGCCGAAGTCGAAATGCATGCCATTCAGACCAGTGGTAATTGCATTCGAAATACTACCACCGATCAGTTTGCCGGCGTTGCACGTGAAGAAATAGCAGACAGTCGACATTGGTGCGAAATTATTCGCCAATGGTCCACCTTTCACCCGGAATTTTCCCACCTGCCCCGCAAATTTAAAATTGCGGTTTGTGGCACCAAAAACGATCAGGCTGCAACCCAGTTGCACGACATCGGACTTTATCTTCATCACAATGATACCGGCGAACTTGGTTTCCAAGTGTTGGTAGGTGGTGGTTTGGGACGTACCCCAATCATCGGGCAAGTGATCTGTGAATTTTTACCTTGGCGACATCTGCTAACCTATTTAGAAGCAATTTTGCGCATCTATAATCAGGAGGGTATTCGCGACAATATATATAAGGCTCGTATCAAAATTCTTGTAAAGGCTCTTGGTATCGATGCATTTCGTGACAAAGTAGAATCGGAATGGTTATACAGTAAGGATGGTCCCTCAACTCTTACCCAGGCTGAGGTTGATCGTTGCAAGAATTTTTTCATCGATCCTGTTTACAAAATTTTGGCGGATGAGGATGACGGTGTAACTAACTTACTTGCTACCGATGTGATATTTACGCAATGGCACGAACGTAATGTGCACTTACATAAAAAACCAGGTTACCGGATAGTTACACTCTGCCTAAAAGCTACTGGCTCTGCGCCGGGGGATCTAAGCGCAGAACAATTAGAATTTGTGGCAGAACTAGCTGATAAATTTAGCTTTGGCGAAATTCGGGTAAGTCACTCTCAAAATATTGTGCTAACAGATGTCCGTTTAGCTGACTTACCGAAACTGCATCAAGCACTTAAAACTGAATTGTTGGCAACACCCTATACCGGTTTGATAAACGACATTATCTGTTGTCCTGGTGGTGATTTCTGCGCTTTGGCCAATGCAAA
>Ga0114966_10005290_pt1 | contig 10946 bp, 8 predicted proteins | sample M_130207_XF_Meta_FD_87029 | JGI IMG/M metagenome (GOLD analysis project Ga0114966, IMG submission 87029) | Freshwater microbial communities from Lake Montjoie, Canada to study carbon cycling - M_130207_XF_MetaG | ecosystem: Environmental > Aquatic > Freshwater > Lake | place: Lake Montjoie...
ACGTAAAAAACTGGTAGAATATCTTCTTTCAGAGGGTTTTACAGTAAACATAATAACGGGTTGGGGGGAATCACGTGATCGTGAATTAGCAAAATGTAAGAGAATACTTAATATACACGGACAACATTTAGAAGAACCTAGTAAAATATTTGAACACATTAGATGTAACAGATTACTTTATGCTGGATATTCAATATTATCTGAAACTTCTATAAATTTGGATTCAAAATTTAAAGAATTATTTCCAAATCTTGAATTTATGGAATATACGGAATTTTTAAAAATGAAGAAAAACAGTAATCATATTTTTAATAGTATTACAATAAAATAATATTATTTAATTTATAAATTCCATAGACTTCTCCATCTTTTATATAAATATCTGTATCAATAGAATATTGATTATTTTTTATAAAAATATACTTATTAAAATGTGGAACTGGGTCTGAAAATAATTCATTTCTTAAAAAATCATTACCTGGTATGTAAATAATATTATTTTTACATAATTTTAAAACAGCATCTGTAATATCTATTTTTTGAAAGTATGTTCCATAAAAAATTTTTTCAAAATAAAAATTAACAATATTAAGTTCTTTTGGTAAATGATGGGTCAAATAAACAACTTCATCCAACGAGTAAGATTTAAAATTATTTGTTATTAATGAATAACATTTATCATTAAAACCAGCGAGAGAAATATAATGTTCATAATAAAACCTATCATCAGATATTTTAGGAGGTATTTTAATATAATTTGATCTTACCCAAAAGAAATTAAACCAAATAAAATTATCTTCTGATGGAAATAAACCTATTTTATTAATATTATCATTCTTGAATAATTCAATTATGTTTTCATAATTATAAATACTATTCCGTAAAATTGCTTTTTCTACATGATTTCTTTGATTATCAAAGTCTGAAAAGACCATCCCTTTTGTATGCATATAAAACATTATTGAGTCAGGGTTTTTTTGAGCAAGATCATATAATAATTTAAGACCAGGGTACTCATATTGATTTTGTGTACTATTACTTAAAGTAAAATTTTGATAATAATTATTTATAAATTCTATTGATTTATCTAAAATATATTCTGGACAACATATATGTATATATAATTCTGAATGATTTAATATACCACTTTTTAAAAGATCTTCTAATTGACCACGTATTATAGTTTTCCAACATCTATATATATTTATATAAATGTAATAAACTATTATTATTTTTTTAGTTTTATCAAAATCATTTATTAACTTAAATGGATAACGTTCTATTTTTATATGGACATCCTCACTAAATTTAGAAATAGATTTGTCATGTGGGTTTTCTATAAAAATGTATTTTTTTGTATACTTATCTGGGTCCATAAATAAATTATCTCTTTTAATATCAGTTGCTGGTATAAAATTATTTACATAAACTCTTATTTTATTATTTTCAGTACCATAATATATATGTATTGGATCGAATAATATACTAATAAATGGATCATTTATTATCTTATTTTTATCTATATCACTTAAACTAAATCTATCTAAATTTTTATTATTCCACCATGTATAATGAAATGAAATATAAATAGGAATATTATATTTATTTGAAAATATTAAAAGTTCCTCAAGTATATTTTCTTCACCTCCCTCTATATCAACTTTTATCAAAGAAATATCTTTAATTGAGTAGTTATTTATTATAGTATCTAAAGTAATAGATTTCACGTAATAACAATCTCTACCTTTAATAGTTCTAATTTGAGATGTACTGGTATTTAAGATTTCATTTTCATTATTTTGATTTGGGCCAAATAATATTTCTAATGAATCTTCATTATAAATAGCGTTATTTATAATAGTTATATTGTCATCACAATTATTTTTACAATTTAATTTTAGATCTTGTAACGATTCAATATCTGCCTCAACCACATAAACATGTTTACATTTTCTTGAAGCATACATACATGTTGTACCTACCCAACCACCTAAATCAATAAATGTAGAATTTTTATCTAAGTATTTATCTAAAATACATAATGTTTCATTTTCCCAATTATGAAAATTATTTTTCCAAAAATCTAAGTTTGTATCATTATTTTTAATAAAAAAATTTTCATTATTTTTATAAACTTGTATGTAATTATTGTTAATATAATTTAATCCTACTATAGCTATTGTTGAAATATTTGTAGTAGTTGTATATAAATTATAATTAGTATAAATGTTAAACAGCTCATTTTCAATATACCATGGTAAATGTTTTGCTGTAAAATTACCAGCTATTCTTATATCAGGTAAAGTATTATTTTTATTTATCAAACAGAAAGTTGTATCTAAAGGAGCAGTATATAATTCATAAGTATCATTTGATATTTTATTAACCCAATATTCACTTTCTATTTCTTTAATACTTCTTCCATGAAATGGTTGAATATCATGCATCTTATCTGTATCTGAAATATCTAAAGCAAAACCTATTTTATGACATTTATAGGTATTTGAAAGATCTGATAAAATATCAATATAATTGATAGGTAAATTTTTATTAAATTGAAGATCTGGGTCAGTTAAAATAAATTTATCAGGTAAAGTTTCATATATATGATTATTACAATCTTCACGAATCCATGGTCCATTATTTACTTTATTCCAAATAACTTTGAATTCTGTATTTTTTAGAAATGTAATAGTATCAATATCTGTACTACAATTATCAACTATTATAACATTTTTATTTATTAATTGTAAAAGTGTATTTTTAACATACAAATAGTTATTATAACAAATAATTAATATAGGTATCATTTTATTATTAATTTATTATAATAAATTTACAATAAAATCGCATTTCATAAATATCAAAATAATGTTCCCATTTAGTTAATAATTCGTTTATTAATTATTAATAATTAATAATTAATAATTAATTTAAGTAATGAATGAATTTAAAAATTTTTTTTATAATAAATCTAAAAAAAATTTAATTCATAAATGGGAACATTATTTCGATATTTATGAAAAACATTTTAATAAATTTTTAGGTAAAAATCCACGAATACTTGAAATTGGAGTTTCCCATGGAGGTAGTATTGATATGTGGAATTATTATTTTGAAAATAAATGTGAAATTTATGGAGTAGATATAAATATTAATAATAAACAATTTCCACATAATGTATACATATTTCAAGGAGATCAAGGTGATCCAGATTTCTGGGACTCATTTTTAAAAGAAAATAACTCATTTGACATTATTATTGATGATGGAGGACATTTAATGAATCAACAGATAATCACATTTGAAAAACTTTATCCAAAAGTAAATGATGGAGGTGTTTATTTATGTGAAGATACTCATACAAGTTATTGGCCAAATTGGGGAGGTGGGATAAAAAATCCAAATACATTTATAGAATATTCTAAAAATTTTATTGATTTGTTACATGCTTACTATAATAATCCAATTTGTAAAGACATTGTCGGTAATAATTTTACAGATAATAACATGTCACTTGATTTTAGACAAAATACACAATGTATTAGTTATTACGATTCAATTGTTGTATTGGATAAAAAAATCGATTTGAAATTACCAAAAAGTATAATGATGGATAAGTCTAAAAATAAGATTATTGATTCATTTATTTTTTATAATGAATTGGAAATGCTTGAATACAGGCTAAACCTTCTTAAGGATGTTGTAGATTACTTTGTATTAGTTGAATCAACAAGAACATTCACATCTAATACAAAACAATTGTATTATTCTGAAAATAAATCATTATTTGAGAAATATTCAGATAAAATAATTCATGTTATAGTTGATGATTTACCATTTTTAGATAAACCAAAAAAAGACCAAATATGGAAGAACGAAAAATTTCAAAGAAATTGTATTCAGCGTGGGTTGGACTCATTAAAGTTAAATGAAGATGATTATATTATAATTTCAGACGTTGATGAAATACCTGATCCAGAAACACTTAATTACATAAAAAATCAGAATAACTTACTTAGTGGACAACTTGAACAAGAGTTTTATTATTATAATCTCGAATCAAGAATGAATCATAATTGGTATTTTTCAAAAATACTTAAGTATTCAGAATTTCTTTTGATGGGAAAAAGTTGTGATCAAATACGTAATACTTCATTAGAAACTATAAAAAAAGGAGGATGGCATCTTTCTTATTTTGGAACTCCGGAGTTTATTAGCAATAAAATAAAAAATTTTTCACATCAGGAATATAATAATTCAGAATTTACAGATCCTTCTTTAATACAAGAACGTATTTCTAATAAAGTTGATTTATTTAATAGACCAAGTATTAATATGATTCCACCAAATGTTGATTATCTTCCTCCTAATTTTTCAAAACAATTTTTAAATGTAAAAAAAATTACAATAGGTTTTCATGCTTCTGGACATTTATGTGAACGAGGAACAGATGTTGCTATGTATGATTATGCCTATTACAACAAGATGTATGGAAATGAAAGTATTATATTTTACTACCTCAATGATCCCAATAATGTTAATTCAGTTATTTCTAAATTTAAAAAAGAATTTGAAGTGATTGGTTATTCAGATTTTTCGGAAATTAATAATTACTCATTGGATTATTTTTACAACATTAAACCTGTAAATAATTCAAATCAATTAACAAAATTTAAAAACTTATCACATATTGTTTTTAAAATGGTTGATACTTCTAATACTCTGGAGTACCAGAATGAAATAGTTTCACCCATAGCTCCGTGGGTACAGGGAAATACCCATACTCAATCAATTCCTCACATGATAAATTTACCTAATCATTCAGAAAATATGAGAATTAGTCTCGGAATTCCAGAGAACGCAATTATTTTAGGGAGACATGGGGGCTATGGATCTTTTAATATCCCATTTGTCTATCAAAGTATTATTTCAAATTTAAATGAAAATATTTATTATATTTTTGTAAACACTTTTCCTTTTTATATTCACCCAAAGATAATATACCTTGAACCAATAATAGATCTTTATGAAAAAGTAAAATTTATAAATACGTGTGATGCTATGATACATGGCCGTGAAGAAGGAGAAGTATTTAGTTTAAGTATGGGTGAATTTAGTTATTTAAATAAGCCTGTAATTACTACACAAAGTAATATCGATAACGGTCATTATAATTTAATGAAAGATTATGCTATTTGGTATGAGTCAAAAGAGTCTCTGGACTTTATTTTACAAAATATATCTCAACTTATAAAATCAAGAACAGATTGGAATGCTTACAAGGAGTATAGTCCAGAAAACGTGATGTGTAAGTTTAATACTATCTTTTTAAATAAAAATGAGTATAATTCAATGAATTCTAATTCCAAACCAAAAATGTTTAATATATTATCAGATGTAACAATAGTTACTGCTTTTTTTAATATTAATCGTGAAAATATGAATACAAATCTTAATGATAACCGAAAGGTGAATGACTATATAAATGAATTTATGAAATATAACTCCGTTAATTATAAAATGGTGATATTTATGGATTCTCGATATTCCTTAAATTTAAATAACCCAAACACAATAATAATTCCAATTGATATTTCATTTTTAGAAAAAAATATATATGCGTGGCAGCAATTGAATTTAGATAGTTCAATTATTAATTCGGGGGGATATAGGTCATTGGTTAAAGAGAGAATATCATCCGGATTTATAGAGAACATATCATCAGAATATAATGTAATTATGCATTCTAAAATAGACTTTCTAAGTTATGCTGTAAAAGAAGGGTTTATAAAATCAGGAATGGTATGTTGGAGTGATTTTGGAATATTTAAGATTTTTGAAAATGAATTACCAACAAAACCACTTGATTCATTAAAAATGAATACTTCAAGGGTAAATTTTTGTTTACGTAATGAACTAAGTCCAAAAGATACTGATCCATTTTATACATTACAAAATGCTCCAGAAACTTTTACAGGTGGGTTTTATTCTATTCCAGTAAAACTTATATCAGAATTTCAAGAACTTTATCATTCTTGTTTACAAGAACTATATTCATTGGGTATATCAGATGATGATCAACACTTACTTCTAAGGTGTTATTACAAAAAACCTCATTTATTTGAACTATTTTTAGATACTTCAAAATGGCCTAAGGGATTGGTTTATTTTCAAATATAAAAAATATTAATTAAATTTAATGGATAATTTTGACATAATTTACTATATTAATTTAGAACACCGTACGGATCGTAAAGAACATATAATTTCAGAATTATCAAAATTTTCAAATTTGAATGTAGTATGTGTAAATGGTATTTATAATAGTACTAATGGAGCAATAGGATGTTCAAAATCTCATATATTAGCACTTGAACATTTTGTTAATACTGAATATGAAAATTGTTTAATACTTGAAGATGATTTTGAATTTACACAAACACCTGAATATGTGAATAATATAATTTCTCAATTTTTTAGAGAAGTTCCTAATTATGATGTATTGATGTTATCTGCAAATACATTATCTGAAATAAATACATATAACCCAATTGTAACAAAAATAATAGATTCTCAAACAGCATCTGGGTATAGTGTTCATAGAAACTTTGGAAGAGTTCTTTTAGATAATTTTAAGGAAGGGTTATTTTATTTGGAATCGACAAATATAAACCACGAATACTCCATAGATATATATTGGAAAAGGTTACAACCAATTAGTAATTGGTATTGTTTAAAACCAAAAATAGGAAAACAAATGAAAAGTTATAGTGATACATGTAATCAACTTGTAGATCATGGAGTTTAATTAATAATTTTGCCAAATATATGTATCTTTTAAATGAGTAAATTTATTATTTAAAAAAGTAGGATCTTTTGTATTGGGGTGTTTTACATATATAAATGATTGACTTTCCATATATTTTATAATATTTTCTGTACTATTTTCATCCGCACCTATGTATTGAGATGTTTCGGGTTCTGCTGTAACATATACAACTTTATCATTTAAATAATGTTTGGCACCTTTTAATACATTTATATCACATCCCTGAACATCTACTTTTAAATATGACACATACTCTATTTTATCAAACTGTATATACTCTAAAAAATTAGAAAGGTTAAAAACTGGAACTGTGAATTTATTATTTATTTTACCAACTATAGTATTTTCATTTGGTGGTAATAAAGAGCAACATCCCTCTGAATGTTCCGGTACGTAAAAATCCATATACGCTGGTTCATCTAAATCAGATAATGCTACAGGAATAATAAAAAAATCTTTATACAAATGTTCATATTTTAAAGGTTTTGTGTATGTATGATAGTCTTTGAAATTAGTATCTTTAATTTCAGATGTAATATAATTTATCCATCGTGTGTTAGCTTCAAATCCAAAAACAACAGTATCATTATTATGATTATTATCTATCCAATTTTGACTATGTGGAGCATCAAAAGATAAACCTACATCTATCATTATTTTTTTTATATTGTCTGGTAAAATTATTTTATTTAATTCTGTATCGAATGGTATTTTAGAATTAATTAATATTTCTTTCAGAGAAAGCATTATTTATATTCGTTTATAAATATTATAAATTAATATACTTAAACGAATATACTTAAACAAAATACATGGATGTGTTGGTACTTGGATCAGAAGGATTAATTGGTAAATCTGTTTGTAAATTATTATATAGTAATAATTTTAAAGTGATACATTGGGATATAAAATTAAATAAAGATCACGATTTAAGAATAAAAAATTGTATAGATGATGTTTTAAAAACAGTAAACTATGTTATATTTTTAGCATTTGATGTTGGTGGTTCAAAATATAATGTTAACAATAAAGAATATATTGATAATAATATGAAAATTATACTTTATACTTTTGAGTCCTTGAATAAAAATCCAAAACCCTTTATATATACTTCTTCTTGTATGTCAAATATGGTAACAAATTCTTATGGATCTCTAAAAAATATAAGTGAATTTTATGTTAAAATTTTAAACGGTGTTAATTTAAAATTATGGAATATATATGGATTTGAGGAAGTTAATGAAAAATCACATGTTATGTGTGATTTTATACATAGTGCTATAAATGATAGAATAATCAAAATAAAATCAAATGGAAATGAGAAAAGACAATTTTTACATGTAGATGATCTTTCAAGAGCTATTTTAGTTATTTTAAAAGATTATTCATTATTTCAAAGTAAAACTATTGATATTTCTACATATAAATGGATTTCGATTTATAAACTTGCAAAAAAAATTAAAAAAATTTTAAAAAAAATATATAATATAGAAATTATGATATTAACGGGTACTGGTAATGACAGCCACGTTCTTAGAAATGAACCAAATAAAAGTATTTTAAATGATAAATGGAAATATAAAATTAATTTAAATAATGGGATAATAGATATTATAAAAAAATGTTTACAAATGAAATAAAAGATGATGGTTTTGGATCACAGTACCAATCTTTAATATGTGCTATATTATATGCGGAAGTAAAAGAAAAATCAATATTTGTTTTTAGAGCTCCTAATTTGTCAGTTGTTTATTATCCAGAAGAGATAGAAAATTTTAATAAACTTATAAATTTACAAGATTCATATTTGAATTATCAAAATAATTCAAATAATACGAATATACAAATTATTGATATTCGAAAATCATATACTGAAATTGAAAATCATATAGATTATTATTTAAAATCAGAGTCTTTAAAAAAAATTAAAAGTCTTTTAAGAAAAGATATTGTCTCTTTTGATAAAAATTATAATAATGTTGTTATACATATTCGTAGACCAAGTTTACATAAAAATATTGATATAACAGAACATCATAACAATATTGATGTTAAAAATCAACATATTAGTAACTTACCTAGTATAAGTGAACGTTTTTTAAGTGATACGTATTATTTAAAAATTATAGAACATATACGAAAAACTCATAAAAATAATAAATTTTATATAGTATCGGAAGGAAATTTATCTAATTTTAATAATTTTATAGCAGATGATATAGTATTATATATAAATAAAGATCCATGTAGTTCATTTATATATCTTGTTATGTCAGATATTTTAGTTATGTCAAAAAGTTCATTTAGTTATTCAGCTGCTTTGTTAAATGAAAATATAGTTTATTATCCTAAAGATTTTTGGCATAAAAAAGCATCACATTGGATAATTTATGAATAATATAAATTAGAATATTTTTTTCTTAAAATAGTTAAACCATTATTAACTGGGATTGTTGAAAATTCCCAAAATTGTGAATCTAATTCTGCTACAGCTCTATAAGGTCCACCGTGAGCCCATTGTCCTGTTTTTAATGTTAAATCTGTATGATAATATGGGTCATAATTTCCATACATTAAATCATGTAATAAAATAACACTTTTTGGAGAAACGATACGATCTATAAGTTCAAGTTCTTCTTTTACATGAGTATAAGAATGCCAATCATCTATGTATATTAAATCAAATGGGATAGAATGTTTTTCTTTTAAATATTGAACAGAATCCATTTTTTTAAAATTATATAATTTTTTAAAATCATCTGGTGGTATAAATGATGTGTCATTTATATCTACTGATGTAACAGTTCCTGAAGTATATTTTGCTGCCATAAGTAACGGAAGTGTTGTTTTTCCATCTCTAACACCTAGTTCTAAAATGTTTTTAGCATTTATACTGAGGGCTATGCTAAATAATGTCATAAGATGTTTATCGGAATCACCCGATCCGCTAATAACATCTTTAATTAATGAATTAATATAATTCATTTTAATTATTAAAAATTAAATATTTAAATTAAAGAAATATTATAATAACACGTTTATAAACGCAAATTATAATATTTTAATTTTTTAAATGGATATATATATAATTATTACCATACGTATTTAAAATGAGCTTTATTACCTTTTCTACATTAGGATCACATGGAAGATTGGGAAATCAGATGTTTCAATATGCAGCTTTAAAAGCACTCGCAAATAAATTAAACTATGAACCATTAATATCAACTAATTTAAATACACGTATTCATCACGGACAAAACTGTTTATTAGAATGTTTTAATATAAATTGTAAAAGATCTGATGAAGTTTGTAAAACACAGTATAGAGAAAACAATTGTGGAGGATACTATGATCCAAACATTTGGAACTTATCATCAAATATTGATTTATTTGGTCATTATGAATGTGAATTATACTTCGAACATATAAAAAACCAAATAAAACAGGAATTTGAATTAAAAGAGGAATATCAAAAATTTGCCAAAACTTTAATAAATAATATAAAACAACCAAATCACGAAATTGTTGGTATCCATATTCGTCGAGGAGATAAAGAAAATGAAATAAATACTTCATTAGAATTTATTACAAATTATTTGAATGAAGCTCTTCCCCATTTTAAAAATCCAATTTTTTTATTTTTTTCAGGTGGTTCCCAACAAATGGGAAATGACAATTCAGAAGACATACATTGGTGTAAAGAAAATATAAAACTTAATGGGGTTTCTTACTACAGTAACTGTGATACCATTCATGATTTTAGTTTAATGGTTAACTGTGATCATTTAATACTCAATAGTACGTCGACTATTGGTTGGTGGGCAGGATATCTTAATAAAAATCGAAACAAAAAAATTATTGTTCCAAAACAAAATAGACTTGTGGGTAGCAATTACGTCAAAGGAGAATATTATTATTTAAAAGATTTTATTCAAATATAAATCAAATTAATAGTAGTATTTTGTTTGTTCAATATTTTTTACAGTTTTACATTCTTTCATATCTTCACGGATATACATAACAAATGAAAGTCTAAATGAATCAGAAGTTTTTTTCAAAATTGGGGTATTACAATGCCATTGATGAACATCCATCAAGAGGAAGTCACCTG
>Ga0114966_10005292_pt1 | contig 10945 bp, 10 predicted proteins | sample M_130207_XF_Meta_FD_87029 | JGI IMG/M metagenome (GOLD analysis project Ga0114966, IMG submission 87029) | Freshwater microbial communities from Lake Montjoie, Canada to study carbon cycling - M_130207_XF_MetaG | ecosystem: Environmental > Aquatic > Freshwater > Lake | place: Lake Montjoie...
CTAAGGATGTCAAAAATATAAGCAGAAGGAACAGCAATTACTAAGACATCGGATGCCTTAATGACCTCTTGCACATTTGATGAAAACGTTAAACGGCTCAGATTAAATCTTGCAGCAGAAAGATAATTGGGATTATGTGCTTTTTCTTTGAATTGGGCGATAGCCGTTTCACTTCGGTTCCACCAATAAATAGATTGTCCATTATCGGTCAGCATTTTTGCCAGTGCGGTGCCCCAGCTTCCACTTCCTATTATTCCAAATTGCATAAAAGAATATTTAACAAGGTTAAGCGATTTATCTATTACAGCCCTAGTTTCTCCACAGCCAATTGAGCAGCGAGATGGCCAGCATCTTTTTTATTATATCCTTTGGCTTGAGCAATAATTTGACCATCGACTGTTGAAGCAATAGTGAACAACCTGCGTCCATTTTCAACTTGCTCATCAAGTGTTACAAATTCTACATTCTTACCATTTTTATTTGCCCAGCCGTAAAGTTTATTTTTGATATTGATTTCAATACCTTCTAAATCATCTATAAAAAGATAAGGAAGGATAATATATTTTTCCACCCAATTTTGAGTTTTATTATACCCCTTATCTAAATAAACTGCGCCAATCAATGCTTCGAGAGAATTTCCGAATATTTGAGAAATCCGGAGTGCATTATCAAGTTTATTATAAATCGTTATTTTTTTGAGTCCCATTTTTAAGGCGATCTCATTCATCTTTTGTCTGTTTACCATCTTGCTCCTCATTTCAGTAAGAAAGCCCTCTCCTTTGTATGGGTATTTTCTAAATAAATAATGTGCTACAATGGAACTTAAAACGGCATCTCCAAGAAATTCGAGTCTTTCATTATTTTCATCCGCACCTTCACGAACGGAACGATGACTCAGTGCTGTTTTATACAAAGCAATATCTGTTGGAGAGAAGCCAAGTATATTTTGGAGCTGGTACTTAAAAGATTTAAGCTCGTTATCGGTTTTGAAAAAGTTGATTAAAAATCGCAAAATAAGTTATAAATGAATTTGCCCGAAATTATACTTTTTGTGTTGAATATAATTGGAATGAAGAAAAGTATCGAAGGAGTTGTAATACTATGGGTGATATTTCTTAACAATAACAGAAGCGTTATGACCACCAAAACCAAAGGTGTTACTCAATGCTGCATTCACCACACGGTGTTGCGCTTTATGAAAAGTGAAATTCAGATTGGCATCAAGATCAGGATCGTCGGTAAAATGATTAATCGTTGGGGGGACGATATCTTTGGTAACAGCCATAATACAAGCCAATGCTTCTAATGCGCCTGCGGCACCCAAGCAATGTCCGGTCATACTTTTGGTAGAACTGATATTTAAATTATAAGCATGGTTACCAAAAACATTAAGAATCGCTTTTGTTTCAGCAATATCTCCTAATGGCGTTGATGTACCATGAACATTGATATAGTCAATATCTTCAGGTTGCATTCCTGCATCTTGCAAAGCAACACGCATGACATTATTAGCACCCAATCCTTCCGGGTGTGGAGCTGTAATATGATGAGCATCTGCAGTAGCTCCGCCTCCGGCAATTTCGCAATATATTTTTGCACCTCTGGCTAAAGCATGGTCTAAACTTTCAAGTACTAATGCTCCGGAACCTTCGCCCATTACAAATCCATCACGATCTTTATCAAAAGGTCGGCTGGCCGTTTTAGGGTCATCGTTTCTTTCGCTCAGGGCTTTCATCGCATTGAATCCACCTAATCCTGCAGCGCAAATAACCGCTTCACTTCCGCCTGTAATAATAATATCTGCCTTATTGAGACGAATATTATCGAAGGCATCTATGATGGCGTTTGTTGAAGAAGCGCAAGCACTTACAACAGCATAATTTGGGCCACGGAACCCATGACGCATGGATATTTGCCCGGGAGCAATATCAACAATCATCTTTGGGATAAAGAATGGATTGAAACGAGGCGTGCCATCACCAGAAGCAAAGTTCATCACTTCTTCCTGGAAGGTGACTATACCTCCAATACCACTACCGAAGATTACCCCTACTCTATCAGGATTTACATTTTCTTTAGAAATCCCCGCATCTTTAACAGCTTCATCAGTTGCAACGATTGCAAACTGACAATACCTGTCCATTTTACGCGCTTCTTTCTTGTCGATGTAATTTGTAGGATCAAAGTTTTTAACCTCACAAGCAAATCGGGTTTTAAATTTAGAAACGTCAAATTGCTGAATAAAGTCACACCCACTTACACCATTTTCCAAGTTCTGCCAATATTCATTAACAGTACTTCCCAATGGAGTTAGGGCGCCCAATCCAGTAACGACTACTCTCTTTAAATCCATACGATTTGCCTGTGAAAATTAAAAGATGAATTACTTGGCATTTCCTTCCAAGTATGTAACAGCTTGTCCTACTGTAGTAATAGTTTCAGCTTGTTCATCAGGAATGGAAATATTAAATTCTTTTTCAAATTCCATGATTAATTCAACGGTGTCCAAGCTATCGGCACCTAAATCATTAGTGAATGAAGCTTCAAGAGTTACCTCGGCTTCATCAACACCTAATTTGTCAACAATAATTTTCTTTACTCTTGTTGCAATGTCTGACATGATAGTATAATTTGGTTAATACGATTGCAAAAATATACTTTTTGATTTAATTACAAAGAAATACTCTCAAACCATGAGTTTTATTTTTGAAGACCTTTTAAATTTCGCCCTGAAGACCACGTCGATACTAGAAAATACGTATATTGAGCCGGTAAAAATTAGCCAAAATAAATAAATGCTTGAACTATGGGTTTAAAACAAATAGATTTTGGTACACCTGAATACCAGCAGATGATTGAATTAAGGAGACAAATTCTAAGGACACCACTTGGACTTTCGTTTACAGAACAAGAGCTGCAACAGGAAAAAGATGAAATACTGATTGCAGCGTTCGATGACGATGAAATGCTAGGCTGCTGCGTCCTGTGTAAACTAGATGAAAGCAGAATCAGACTTAGACAAATGGCGGTTCAGCAAGACATGCAATTACGAGGTATTGGAGCATCAATTATGTCTTTTGCAGAAAATTTAGCAAGAGATAAGGGATTTCGATACATGATTATGCACTCACGTAACACAGCAATTGGCTTTTATGAGAAACTAGGATATAAAGTAAATGGTGATGAATTCATTGAAGTGGGTATTTCGCATTGTGTGATGGAGAAGGAGTTGGTTTAGGGGTTAGTTGAGGGTTGTTGAAAATGGTTGAGGGTTGAGGGTTGAAGGTTGTTGAAAATGGTTGAGGGTTGAAGGTTGTTGAAAATGGTTGAGGGTTGAAGGTTGTTGAAAATGGTTGAGGGTTGAATGGTTGATTAGTAATTAATGATAGTCTTTAATTTCCCCCATAATTCGTTGTCGAAACCTGATAAAGCAAATTGAACGGATCCTGCTGATTCTCCCATTCTGATTACTACTAATTTTTGGGAAGGCACTACATAAATTTTTTGATCATTTTTTCCCAAAGCAGCATATAAATCGTTGGGGGCATTAGGAATTAATGAACTTGGAAAAACAGTTTGTAATGTAGGGGCCATAAAACTGTTTTTGCCATTGAGCCAGGTTAAATATCCATAACTCAAATTCAAATTTTGAGAAGTTGCAATTTGTTGATTAAAATAATTGGTATCACTCAGAATAGATGTAGCATCCCAATTGCCTTTATTTAATAACAACAATCCAAATCTGGCCATACTTCTTGCATTGCTAAAAAAAACATTATTGGAGTTGGTGGATTTATACCAAAAACCATTCATGCCTATTTTATTTCTAATTTTTTGCTGGAAGTAATTATTATAACTTAAGCTACTTGCGTTCTCTACCTCCTGATCTAACATAGTGTATGCAGCATTATGATAGGCCCATCTTGTTCCTGCATCTGCTTTGTAAATCAAACAAGAAGGCAAAGTACAATCCGGATCAGCAACAGCATCATCCAAACCCGTTGTCATCGTTAACTGGTTTCTTACTGTGATTAAGTTTTCTTTATTGATAGGTGCTGAGGTCCATCCAGTGCCAATATATTGTGAAGTGCGATTATTGATGTTTAGAGTGCCTTCCTGCTGAGCAATACCTACCAAAAAGGCTGTCATTGTTTTGCCAGCTGAAGCCCAGTACCATAAGCTATCAGATGTAAAAGTGCCGAAGTATTTTTCGACTACTATTTTACCATTTTTTAAAATGATAAATGCCTTTGTGTTTTTGCTTTGAAGATAAGGATACAAATTATTCAGCTCTGTTGTATTCCAGTTTAAAGAAGCAAGCGATGTCGTGTCCCAAACGGAAGAGTTTGTCGGAGGAAAATAAATAACATCATTTACAGGATGGGGAGTTGAAACTATATTTTCCTCTTTTTTACAAGACAATACAAATAATGAAAAAAGAAGGATGGCAACTGATAAATTTTTCATCTGTAATTAATTTGAATTGCTCAGACTGAATTCTGGGATAAAAGTTTATTTTTTGATCTTTTCTTTAAAATAATTTCTGGCTTCCTGTTCTCCTTCATTTTCAAAGGCATCTTTCGGAATCAGAAAAAAACTTGTCGCATTAAAATACAAATGAAAAAAATGGGGGCTTTCCATCCAGGAATCAAATTCAGTCCAATTGAAACTTCTTGAAGCACGCTCGTGTTCTAATGAAAAGGTGGTATCATTCAAATTTATTTTAAACCGATCTTTAAAAGAACTTGATTTCTTATAGATAATTCTTGGCAATAAAAACCAAAACAACATCATCATTACAAACCAAAGAAAGGAGCTTAATAAAAATGCAAGAGGCGATATTTTTTTAAAGAAAAAAAGCGTTGCGGACAGAATAGCAAATACATTAATCAGGACCATCATTATTTTTATTTCCTTTCTACTTATAAAATGGTACCGAAGCGCCTGAATCACTTTTGCTTTGTTGTATTCGAAATAATTTGAAGTCATTTTTTTGATCGCTTATGTTTGGATATTTTTTGCTACTTCCCCGATTTTATCATTTTTTCATCTACACTCCATTCGCCGAGTTTCTCTCCTTTTAAGCCAATGAATTCAACATTCATTACCCTTTCTCCTTTTTTACCGGTGAAGGAAATCTTTGCAAAATTTTGTGCTTCAATCAAAGTGTTGGCTTCACGAAAAGGATTGTTTTCTTCCGGGCTTTTGGCCACTTTACTTACGCCGGATGTGTAAGGAGAAACAGTGATATCGTATAAAGGATATAATGAAGGTCTGGTCATTTTTATAACTTCGCTATGGTGTCTGTCACCGGTAAGAAATACGACGCCGTTAATTTTTTGCTGCGTTAAAAAATTGAGCAGTTCATTGTATTCGTATGGAAAATGCTGCATGCACTCATATTTATTTAAGGGATTCAATACCTGGCTTCCAGTAACAATAATTTTAAAAGGAGCGCGACTGTATAATAATGAGTTCTTCAACCATTCCATTTGTTGTGTACCAAAAAACGATTTTTCTTTATTGGGTAATCCATCAATACTATCAAGCACTTCATCCTCAGATCTGAAAAACCTGTCATCAGTTAAAAAAAGATCTACATCAGCATAACTCACTTTTGTATAAATACCATTTCCTTCTTCGCCATAGCTTGGATTCAGGGTATAATTTTTAAAGATATTGCGACTTTCTTTTCTATAAATAAAACTTTTTCCTGCATCATTAGGTCCATAATCATGATCATCCCAGATAGCATATTGTGGCATTTTAGCCATGAATTCCTGCAATACTTTTTGTGCTCTATCGTGAGAAGCCCTATTATTTAATCCCCACACAGATCCGTAATCCACTTCCCTTGTGTACCAACTATCTCCGAGCCAAACATGAAAATCGGCAGGTGTTTTAGCCATCGTTTCAAAAATAGAAGAATCGCCGCCGTAAGGTTTTCCTGGTCTGTCATATTTAGGGTCATTAAAATAAGCGCAACTTCCTGTGAGAAAACTAAATTCAGGAACTGGTTTACGATATTGCCACAAATCTTTAGTGGTGAATTGTGTAGCGTATGGAAATGTCAATGGCTTACCGTCTAACAGGATTGTATATTGATATGGAGTACCAAATTCAAGTCCATTTAATTCTAGTTTAACGGGATTAAATTCTTTGCCTAATTCGCCTTTATAAACAATAGATTTTACATTTTTGGCATCCGAAAGAGGAGCATACTTTACAGACACAGATTTTACAGATGGATCTACTTCAAGCCATACCATTGCAGAACGCAATTCTACATTGCCGGTCCAGGGGCCACTGATTAAATTTTTATTTTTTTGCGCTAATGCTGAATGAAAAGAAAAAGTAACCAATAATAAGTAACATATGATTTTGTTCATTTGCAAAATTTAGGCTGCAAGTTAAGTTATGTTTGGGTTTTGATTGATTTTGGTTTGGGAAAACTTATGATTTAAGCTTGTCATTATCCAAGTGTCTTGTAGCATCTCTTCTTGTTTTCTTTTCGAAATTCTTCTCCAAGGCTTCCGTAAGGTTGACACCCGTTTGATTGGCTAAGCAAAGTAATACCCACAGTACATCAGCCATTTCATCAGCTAGTTCTTTGCCTTTGTCTGATTCTTTAAAAGATTGTTCCCCATATTTTCTAACCATTAATCTGCTGAGTTCCCCCACTTCTTCCATTAAAATTCCAAGATTAGTGAGTTCGCTGAAATATTTCACTCCGATGGTTTTGATCCATTCGTCTACTTTTTGCTGGGCTTCGTTGATGGTAAGGTTGTTCATGTTGTTGAAGGGAGTTGAAGGTTGTTGAAGAAGGTTGTTGATTGTTGAAGAAGGTTGAAGATTGTTGAAGGTTGTTGATTGTTGAATGTTGTTGAAAATTGTTGAAGAGATGGCTACTCTTTATTTTTACTATCTATCCAAATAGTTACCGGCCCATCATTCAGTAAATGTACTTTCATATCTGCTCCGAAAGTGCCTGTGTAAATATTTTTTTCTAGCTCTTTTTCTAATTGAGTGATCAGGCGCTCGTACAATGGCAGTGATACTTCCGGCTTACTTGCCTTGATATAACTGGGACGGTTACCCTTTTTTGTCATAGCATGTAAAGTAAACTGGCTTACTAATAAAATATCTCCATTGATTTCTTTAACAGAAATGTTTGGAATTTTATTTTCATCATCAAAAATTCTAAGGTTAATAATTTTATTACTTAGCCATGCTATATCATGGTTATCATCAAGATCTTCGATGCCCACAAAAACTAATAAACCAACAGCTATTTTTGATTTTATTTTTTCATCAATGGTGACGCTGGCTTCCTTTACTCTTTGAATCAGAACTCTCATAATTTCCATATTTTTTTGTGGGAATACTCAAACTTACTTTTAAATATGATATGTGGCATAAAAAACAATACTTTACTACAACATATTAGTTTCAAAAAAAAAAATATTCTTTCCACAAAAAGTGCAAAACTCATGAAATTCAGTCTCCTTGTGTATTGCAAAAATATATATAACTTTTGTCCACATAGTGTTGATATTTTAGAAGCAAAATTTTCCTTTAATTCGAATATTTTCGTTGACCCAGTAAATGAGGATTTAAAACTTACTAACCAGCAAAATATATAGCATTATGCCAGCAAAAAAGCAACCAGCCACAGCGCTCAGTTTCCAGCGCCAGTTTACAAAAGACGATGTAAGTCCTTACGACATGTTTGAATATGATTATCGCACATCAGTCATTAAGAATCCGAGTGGTGAAATTGTATTCCAAATTAATGATGTAGAAGTTCCAAAACAGTGGAGCCAGATAGCAACAGATATATTAGCACAAAAATATTTTAGAAAAGCAGGGGTGCCTCAGCCTGATGGAAGCATGGGTAGTGAGGGTAGTGCTAAACAAGTGGCACATCGTATGGCTCATTGCTGGAGAGTATGGGGCGAGAGATATAATTACTTCGCAACAAAAAATGATGCACAAGTTTTTTATGATGAATTGGTATATAGCATTCTAAATCAGGCTTGCGTTCCTAATAGTCCCCAATGGTTTAATACTGGTTTGCATGAAGTATATGGTATCACCGGCAAAGCTCAGGGACATTATTATGTAGATTCAAAAGATGGCCAATTAAAAAAATCAACTTCTGCATACGAGCGGCCTCAACCACATGCTTGTTTTATTTTAAGTGTGGATGATGATTTAGTAAACGAAGGTGGTATAATGGACCTTTGGGTTAGAGAAGCAAGAATATTTAAATATGGTAGCGGAGTTGGTACCAATTACAGTAATATCAGAGGCGAAGGTGAAAAATTGAGTGGTGGTGGTACATCAAGTGGCTTGATGAGTTTTCTGAAAATTGGTGATCGTGCTGCAGGCGCTATTAAAAGTGGTGGTACAACACGTCGCGCAGCTAAAATGGTTTGCCTGGATTTAGACCATCCTGAAATCATGGATTTTGTTAGCTGGAAATTAAAAGAAGAAGATAAAGTTGCGGCACTTATTGCTGCAGGTTATCCAAGCGATTATGAGGGTGAAGCATACAAAACAGTAAGCGGACAAAACAGTAACAATTCTGTTCGTATTCCAAATTCGTTCTTTAAAGTATTAGATGCAAACGGCGATTGGGAGTTGAAAGCAAGAGGTGATGGCAGTACAATGAAAACGGTTAAAGCAACTGAGTTATGGGAGCAAATTAATTACGCTGCTTGGCGTTGTGCAGATCCTGGAACTCAATATGATACTACAATAAATGAATGGCATACTTGTCCGGAAGGAGGTCCAATAAGGGCTTCAAATCCTTGCAGTGAATACATGTTCCTTGACAATACCGCTTGTAATCTTGCCAGTGTTAACCTTCGTCGTTTTTTCAATGAAGACAACAATACACTTGATGTAAAAGGTTTTGAACATACTTGCCGTTTGTGGACAGTAGTTTTAGAAATCTCTGTTTTGATGGCACAATTTCCTTCAAAAGAAGTTGCCCAGTTAAGCTATGATTACAGAACATTAGGACTTGGATATGCAAACCTCGGAAGTATGTTGATGGTAAGCGGAATTGCTTACGACAGCGAACAGGCAAGAGGAATTGCAGGAGCAATAACCGCTATAATGACTGGTGTTGCATATAAAACATCTGCAGAGATGGCGAGTTTCTTAGGTGCATTCGACAGATATAAAGAAAACAAAAAGCACATGCTTAAGGTAATGCACAATCACCGTGCAGCTGCCTACGATGCAATGGATGCTTATGATGGCATTGAAATTAAACCTCATGGTATTAACGCAAAATATTGTCCCGATTATTTATTAAAAGCCGCTACAAAGGCCTGGGATGACGCAGTTCAATTAGGAGAAAAGTATGGTTACCGTAACGCACAAACAACCGTAATTGCTCCAACTGGAACAATTGGACTTGTAATGGATTGTGATACAACTGGTGTTGAGCCTGATTTCGCTTTGGTAAAATTCAAAAAATTGAGTGGTGGGGGTTATTTCAAAATCATTAACCAAAGTGTACCACAAGCATTAAGAAACTTAAAATATACAGAACAAGAAATAGAAACTATTGTCAATTTCGCGAAAGGAAACGCCACTTTAAAAGGAGCCCCATACATCAACGAAGTAACATTGGCTGCTAAAGGATTCCTTCCTGCAGAAATTGCAAAATTGAATGCAGCAATGGGAAGTGCTTTTGAAATCGGGTTCGTATTTAATGTGTATACCCTAGGAGAAGCTTGTTTACAACGTCTTGGATTTACAGCAAACCAATACCATGATTTCGAATGGAGCTTATTAGAAGCAATTGGATTTACTGACGAAGAAATAGAAGCAGCTAATATTTATGTTTGCGGAACAATGACCGTTGAAGGTGCTCCGTATTTAAAAGACGAACATCTTTCAGTATTTGATTGCGCGAATAAATGTGGGCATACAGGTCAGCGTTATATTCATGCTCATGGTCATATTCGTATGATGGCTGCAGCTCAGCCATTCTTAAGCGGTGCAATAAGCAAAACGATTAACCTTCCGAACGAAGCAACTGTAGAGGAAATTGCTGATTCATATCGATTGAGCTGGGAACTTGGATTAAAAGCGTGTGCGGTTTACCGTGATGGTTCTAAATTAAGTCAGCCACTCAGCAATAAATCAGACAAAAAGAAAAAGACTTCTGATGAGTCTGAAGAAAAAGAATCTACTGCAACAGAAAGTGCTTTAGTAGATATGGGTAAATTAACCATTGATGAATTATTGGAAGAAATGAACAAGCGCGTTCAAAGTAGCGCAGATACTTCCTTAAAGCGTCAATTGGCTATGATTGTTGAGCGCAGAGCACTTCCGGCAAAACGCAGAGGCTTCACACAAAAAGCTAAAATAAATGGTCAGGCATTATTCCTTCGTACCGGAGAATACAATGATGGTACTTTAGGAGAAATCTTCATTGATATGGCTAAAGAAGGTGCTACCATGCGTAGTATGCTAAACTGTTTTGCCATTGCTATTTCTATTGGATTGCAATATGGTGTTCCTTTAGAAGAGTATGTTGAGAAATTTGTATTTACCAGATTTGAACCAGCCGGAATGGTAGATCATCCAAATATCAAAACCACCACTTCAATTATTGATTTTATGTTCCGCTCTTTAGCTTACGAATATTTAGGCAGAACAGATTTAGTTCATGTATTGGATAAGCCTGAAGTTGGTAATGTTGGAAATGAAGCATGGGACCAAACTACACCTACAATTGGAGAAAGAACTCCTGAATTAAGTGAAGTTAGAGTTCTTGGTAATTCAAATCAAGATGGAACAAAATCTCACAGAGATGCAAGTCCTGCAAAGCCAAAAACAGGATTGGATGGAATCAGTGCAGCAAACAAATCAATGCAAGGTGACGCCCCTGCTTGTAACACATGTGGCAATATCACCGTAAGAA
>Ga0114966_10005294_pt1 | contig 10944 bp, 9 predicted proteins | sample M_130207_XF_Meta_FD_87029 | JGI IMG/M metagenome (GOLD analysis project Ga0114966, IMG submission 87029) | Freshwater microbial communities from Lake Montjoie, Canada to study carbon cycling - M_130207_XF_MetaG | ecosystem: Environmental > Aquatic > Freshwater > Lake | place: Lake Montjoie...
GTGGCGGAATTGGCAGACGCGGGGGGCTTAAACCCCCCTCCCCGCAAGGGGGTGCGGGATCGAAGCCCGCCCCGGGCACGAGATGTCAGTTGCCTTCGTTGGAGAGGATGTCCTCGAGGAGTAGTCGTGATCGTTCGCTGAGAGGTTCGTCGGGGAAGTAGCGGGCGACGATGTCGATGACGGCGTCCACCTCGCGCAGCCCCAGTTCTGTGAGCAGCAGGCGCACGTCGTCGGCGTCTCGGAGGGCACGGGCCGCCCGCACCTTCATCGCCAGCAGGTGTTCCATCGGCGTGGTCATGACCCTCAGGTTCGGATGGTCGAACACCGGTGTTCCTCGACCGGCGCGTCCCGACACGTAACTCGATGCCTGATTGTTGAGCCACGAGCGCGGGAGCCCCAGCTCGGCTGCAACCTCCCACGCAGCCTCGAGGACCCTTCCGTCGGGGACGAACAGCGCATCGACATCGCGGGTTGCGGCGCGCGAGTTGAAGGCCAGCACCATCGCCGCTCCGCCGAAGACGTGGACTTCGCCAACGACTCCCTGGCGTGCGAGCCGATCGGCGAGCAGGGAGAAGGCGCGGCGGAGCACCTCGCGGTCGAGCAGTGGCTCGTTCACGCGGCCACCAGGTCTCGTCGGTCGATCATGACGCCTCGACGCCGGAATGACGCTGGTGCATGAACGAGGGCTGCTGCGCGCGCCGATGGGAGTCCGCTCACCCACCACGCGCGGTCGAGGAAGCGGCTCGGAGCGTGGACCCATGACGGTGGGGTCTCTCCAGCATGGATGCACAAGTCCTCCGCGACCGCGGCGAGCAGGGCGTCGAAGCGTTGATCCCCGATTGGGGCTGGCTCCGCGGCAACGAGGAGGACGACTGCATTGCCGTCCTCCTGGGCTCCGCGCAGGAACTCGAACACCAGCCGCAGCCGGCGTGCCGGGTCAGCGGGATCGGTGGTCGAGATGTCCTGAGCGAGGTCGGCTACACGGTTGACCGAGGGATCCCGGTTGATGTCGAGGAGCAGGCGCGAACCAGTTGCGGCACACAACCGGGCGAGGACCGGAACGGTCGGCTCCCGTGTCCCCGCTTCGTAGGCGGCGATCGCCGACTGCGTGGTTCCGGCGAGTGCTGCGTGTTGAGTCTGGGTCAGGCCTGCGTCGGAACGGGCTCGTCGAAGGATCGACGCCGCCAGGCCGCGGGCTGGCTTCTTGGTATCTCTCATCGTAGATACAATACGGTCTGGCAGCGGCGACGCGTCGCGCGCTCCGGGGCATCCCGTTCATTGGTCGATGCTGCGTTGTCGAGTCCGGTCCGCCGTGGTGTTCACCTTGCTGCCGCGATCCTTTGACCGGGTGACGAGCTGCCCCGGCCTGTGGCGCTTCAGGCGCCTAGGTGCAAGCCCCTCAGTTCACGCTTCAGGATCTTGCCGGTGGCGTTGTGGGGGAGCGCGTCCACGAACGTCACGTACTTGGGAACCTTGAACTTGGCGAGGTTCTTCACGCAGTGCGATGCCACGGTCTGCTCGTCGAGGGCAGCCCCGGGCTTCAGCGCGATGAACGCGTGACCAACCTCCTGCCAGCGCTCGTCGGGCACGCCGATCACGGCGCACTCGGCGATGCCCGGCAGTTGGTAAAGCACGTTCTCGATCTCGGCCGGGGACACGTTCTCGCCACCCGAGATGTAAATGTCCTTGATGCGGTCGACGACATAGAAGTAGCCGTCCTCGTCCTGGCGAAGCGCATCACCGGTGTGCAGCCACCCGTCGGTGATTGACGATGCCGACACCTCAGGCAGGTTCCAGTAGCCCGGTGTCATGTTCGGCCCCTTTGCCCACAGTTCGCCGGCCTCTCCGCGGGGAACGTCGTTGCCGTCGGGATCCACGATGCGCAACTGGTTGTGGATGAACGACAGCCCACACGACCCGATCTTGCGGCTGCAGTCCTCGGGTGGCAGTGCCATCACCATCGAGCCGGTCTCGGTCATGCCGAAGGCCTGCTGGAGCCGGACTCCCTTGGAGATCCACGCGTCGAGCAGCGTGTTCGATGGCGAGGCGCCGCCGACACCGGCCGCCACGATGTGCGGGAAGGTGGAGGTGTCGAACGCCGGCTGCTGGCTCATAAAGAGGTAGTTCGCCGGCACCATCTGGATGTGGGTAACGCCGATCGTCGGATCGCTGAGCACCTTCAGACAGAACGCCGGGTCGAACGAGGCACCCGTCATCACGTTCGTTCCGCCGTAATGAAATGCCGGGTTCGCGAAGCAGTTCAGTCCGCCGGTGTGGAACAGCGGGAGTACCACGATGTTCACCATGGTTGACCCAGTGCGGAACGGCTCCGTCTGGTTCACCACGTTCCACAGCGTCATGCCGTGCGTGATGATGACGCCCTTGGGGTGACCGGTCGTGCCCGAGGTGTACATGATGGTGAGCACGGTGTCGAGGGTGTTGTCGTTGGCCGGGTAGTCGGAGCCCGACGAACGCAGCAGTTCCTCGTAGGCATCCCGACCGGTTGCGTCAGCGTCCCACGCGACCAGTTGGTCGACACTCAACTGCGCCATCGCATCGGCGAACTCCACACCGTGAAAGACGACGACCGGTGCACAGTCGCGGACGATGTAGGCGAGTTCCGGCACGGCGAGGCGCCAATTGAGGGGAACGAAGGTGGCACCGAGCTTCCAGCAAGCGAACTGCACCTCGAAGATGTTCGAGACGTTCTTGCTCACCACGCCCACGCGATCGCCCGGCTTCACCCCAAAGTCACGGGCAAGCGCCGATGCCAGTCTGTTCGTCCGCTCGTTGATCTCCGCATAGGTCAGGTCGCGGCCATCCATCAGATCGCGGATTGCGAGCTTGTTCGGTCGTGTTCGCGCATGGTGCGCGAGCCAGTCTGTGCTGTTCATTGCGGTCATCGGGCTCCCCCTGCTCGAAGTGCGCTGAACAGTAAGTGGCACGGCCGACACGGTCAAACCCGCTGCCAGCACGATTCGTTCAGGCACTTCGTTCGCTGCCGGACCGTCGTCTACGATTCCGATCGGTCAGCCGTAGGGGCAGGGCCGCATTCGTGCCGGGAGAGGACAACGTCGATGACTACCGAGGAAGCACCGCCGACGTTCGCACCTCAAGATGATGCGTTCCACTTCGCAGAACTCGGCGACGACTGGTGGGCCACTGAGACGAGTTGGTTCTCGTTCCACGACCCGGCTCGGCGGCTCGGTGGATGGTTCTACACACTCGCCCGACCCAACGTCGGCTCGGTACAGGGTGGCGTGTGGGTGTGGGACGACACCACGGTGCTGCCCTGGGAGGCGCTGTACTGCACCAACTACTCAGCGCTGCAGATTCCGCTCGACACCGATCTCCGCAACGCGACGCTTCCCACGGGCGTGGGCATCAAGGTGCTGGAACCCACGAACAAGTACGCGCTCACCTACGACGATCCGGGCCGGCTGGTGGTGGACCTCGTGTTCGAGGGGATCATGCCGCCCGAACCGATGCGCTCGGTGAAGTCCACGTTCGGCAAGGCCCGGCACTTCGACCAGTTCGGACGCGTCACTGGCCACATCGTGGTGAACGGCGAGCGTGTTGCCATCGACTGTCTTGCCGCACGCGACCGCACCTGGGGCCGTCGGCGCGAGGACCGGCCGCACAAGGCGGCGTACGTCACTGGGTGTGCGTCGCCGGATGAGGCGTTCCTCGCAGTAACGAGCGAGCACGGCGGGAGGGAAGCCGCGAACTACGGCTTCCTCCGCCGCAACGGAGTCACCGTTCCCCTCGTCGGGGGTGAGCGTCGTGTGGAGCGCAACACCGAGCACGGGTGGATCGAGCGCATCGAGATGGACTTCGAGGACGAGTCGGGGCGTTCGCTCACTGTTACCGGCACACCGGTGAACCGCATCATCCTGAACCGCCACACCTTCATCGATGTGAACAGCTTGGTGCGCTGGGACATGGGTGGCAGGGAGGCCTGGGGCGAGGATCAGGACATGTGGCCGGTCCACGAGTGGGCCGACTTCCGTCGCGCGGCACGGGGAGGCAACCGCTGATGGGTGCAACGGATCCTGACCGCCCGGTGGTGACGCCGGCGGCAGAGCTGCTGGTACGACTAAGCGTCACGATGAAGTCCGTGATTGCACCGAGCACCACCGGCACGGCCAAGCCGCAGGCATACATGGCGGCTGTAGTGCTCGAGAAGGTCGCCAAGCAGATGGAACTGGCACCCGCGCACGCCGCGCGGCAGGCCGAGGACGCAGCAGCACTCGTCCGCGACCTGCGCGCCGCCACGGCCGCTTCGGCGCTGCCCGATGCCACGCGGGCCTCGCTGGCCGTGCTGGAGAGCGGATGCAACGAGATGACGCTCTGCTCGCTGGTGCGGGCGCTCTATTCCGACCGCCCGTTGCTCGCCGACGACCTGTTCGCTGCGCTGCTCGGGAGGGTACGGGTGACGCTGCGCGCGGACATCGACCGGCGCATGGAGTTCTCCGCATGAGCGCGAAGCAGGCCGGCACCGCCGACGATCGACAGCAGCGGATTGAGGCGTACCTGTCAGCGAAGCTCGACGGCGCGCAGGGTCTGCGGATCGTGAACATTGAGCGCCCCACCGTCGGCTGGTCGCACGAGATCTGGCTCTTCGACGCCGAGTGGAGCGAGGCGGGCAGGGCGGTGAGCCGGCCGTTCTGTGTGCGTATCGACCCGGGTAACACGCTGCTGCGCCACATGTCGAGTCTCGAGACACAGTTCCGGGTGCTCAAGTGCCTCGAGAACACCGCTGTGCCCGCCCCCGAGGCGTATTGGTACGAAAGCGACACCGACATCCTCGGCAGGCCGTTCATCGTCATGGACCGTGTGCCCGGCGCCTGTCCGAACCCGTGGGGGAGTGACGGCCTGCGCTACTACCAGGAGGCCTCCGGACGCGGTGTGCTGCCCGCAAGCTTCACGCAGGCGCTGGCGGACCTGCACAACCTCGACTGGCGTGCCGCCGGACTCGACTTCCTCGGGGTTCCCGGCCCGGGCAAGGACTTTGCCCTCGGCGAGGTGGCCAAATGGAAAGAGTTGATGAGCCTCGCCGGAGATGTGCACGAACCGATTCTCGAGGACCTCATCTGCTGGCTCGAGGAGAACGCACCCACCACCGATCGCCTGTCGCTCATCCACGGCGCCTACCGCACGGGCAACCTGTTGATCCACGAGGACCGGGTGAGCGCGGTGCTCGACTGGGAGACACAGTGCATCGGCGACCCGATGTACGACGTTGCGTACATGCTGTCGGACCTCAACCGCGAGGGCACCGACTTGCTCTCCAACCTCGTGCCGCGGGACGAGTTCTTCCGTCAGTACGAGCGCGAGACCGGCCTCGAGATCGACGAGGACAAGTGCCGGTACTACGACATGCTGTACTGCATGCGTTCAGTGGCCTTTTGGGTGAGCGCCTCCGGTCTGTACGCCGATGGCTCGAGTAGCGACCTGCGTCTTGCCCGAACGGCGTGGTCCATCCCGGTGGTGCTCGACCGGGCGGCACGCGGTCTCGGCTACTGACGGCGCTGTCGGCGCGTCAGTCGAGCGAGCCGGAGGAGAACAGTTCACCGATCCGGTCTTGGTCGTAGCCGAGCGTCTCGGTGAGGATCTCGACGGTGTGCAGCCCGAAGCTCGGGGCGCCGAAGGTGGGTTCGCTCGGTGTGCCCGTGAGGCCCAGGCGGGAGGCCTCGACGGTGACGGATCCATGGTGTGGGTGAGGGATCTCGGCGAAGTGTCCGAGGTGCGCAAGCTGAGGATCGGAATAGATCTCGGGGGAATGGATGACTGCATGTGCAGGGACACGGTGCGCGATTAGTTCGGCCTCGGCCTCGGACGGCGATCGGAGTCCCGTCCACGCAGCGACAGCGTCGTTGAGCTCCACGCGTCGTTCGAGCCGCTCGGCGCTGTTGAGAGACGCGAGATCGCTTCGTCCGATCAGCGCTGCCAAGGTTTGCCAATCGTTATCGTCGCGACACGCAACTGCGACCCATCGATCGGTTCCAGTGCACGGGTAGACGCCGTGTGGCGACATTGCCCGGTCGTCGTTGCCGATGCGCGAAGCCACCCGGCCGTTTACCGAGTAGTCGAGCATCGAGGCCGACAGGAAGTTTACTGCGGACTCCGCCTGTGCGAAGTCGAGGTACTGGCCGCGACCCGTGGCTCGGCTCTCGCGCAGGGCGGAGAGCAGCGTCGCAAAGGCGTAGCGGGGGGAGATGTAGTCGGTGTACGCGCCGAACGGTCCGGCAGGACCCCGGTCGGGCCAACCCGTCAGGTCGAAGTAGCCGACGAGGCAGGCCGCCATGTTGCCGAACCCCGCATAGCCGGCCATGGGGCCCTTCTGGCCGAAGAGGCAGGTTGACATCATCACGAGTTGCGGGTTGATGACCCGCAACCGCTCGTAGTCGAGACCGAGTGCGAGCCGTCCTCTCGGTGAGAACGACTCGATGAGCACGTCGGCCCACGCAACGAGGTCGTTGATGACCTCGCGCCCACCCGGTGAGGCCATGTTGAGTGACAGGCTGAGTTTGCCCGCATTCATGTTGTGGTAAATGGCTGAGTTCTCGGGGGGCGCGACGTTGTCGAGGAACGGCTGTACCGCCCGAGCGGAGTCCGGTCCCTTCGTGGACTCGACGTGGATGACGGTTGCGCCGTAGTCGGCAAAGTGGCGAGCGGTGTAGGGACCCGATATCGCCCACGTGAGGTCGAGCACCTTGAGGCCGGCGAACGGCGCCTGTCGGTTGCCGGGTTTCGGGTTGGGGGTTTCCGTACGCGGAGCCCAGTGCCGGAGCGCCGTAGCGCTGTGCTCGCCGAGCCGCGGGCTGCGCCCGAGCGGTACGTACTTCGTGTCGGCATGTACCGGTGAACCGGGAGCGCGGAAGGGGACCGGCGAGATTTCGGGATCGGTCACCAACTCAAAGAAGTTCCGGAACGCGAACTGGGGGTTCTCGACCACCTCCTCCATCGTCGCGATCGGCCCGATGAGCAACCTGCGGTCGAGCGCCGCCTGGAGCAATTCGGCCTTGGTCCGGTGCTTGCAGACCTTGCCGATGACCTCCTTGAGGTAGGTGTGGCGGGCGATCGGGGTCTCGCCACCGAAGACGCGCGCACCGAAGGAGGGCCAGTCCTCGTTGACGAGGTCGTCGCCACAGAAGCCGTCCTCCCGCGCCCACTCAACGAGCCGTTTGATGAACGGTGCGAACGGTGCGCCGAACAAGGCGTTCACCAGGACGTGACCGTCCTTGCACGGCCAGATGAGCTGGACGTGAACACCATTGAGCAGGTGCCCGGTGGCGGTCCGCTGGAACAGCGGTGCTCGGTACGGGGCGGCGAGCACGTTGCTCTGGGTGGCCATGAGCATGGATCGCTGGGCCGAGATGTCGATGTGTTGGCCGAGTCCGCTCGAGTCCCGCTCTGTCAGGGCAACGAGTGCGGCGCACGCTGCGTCGGCGGCGGCGTGCTGGAACACCTGCGGCTCCGTGGTCCGTACGGGCGGCCGATCCTCGTCGCCGGTCATCAGCAGCTGCCCGGTTGCGGCATGGGTGGTGAGGTCGGTTGCGGGCCACTGTGCCTTCGGGCCGGTGGTGCCGAAGGCACTGATGGAGATGGTGACGAGCGCAGGGTTGGCCTCGCGGAGCGCCGCAAGGTCAACGTCAACCGCGCCGGACTCGATAAGGACGTCAGCGGTGCGGGCGAGTTCTGTCAGCTGCGAGGCTCCGCTTGCGGTGCCGAGGTCGAGTTCGATGCTGCGCTTGCCCCGGTTCCAGGCGACGAACTGGAGCGAGCGCTCGGGATGGGGTGTATCGCCCGCAAACGGCGCCAGTGTGCGGACACTGCTGCCGCCGATCGGTTCCACGAGCAGGACGTCAGCGCCGAGCGTGTTGAGCATTTGGGACGCCAATTGCCCTCGGTGATCCGTGAGATCCAGTACGCGGTACGGCTCGACCAACGTGCACCCTCCCCAAACAGCCGACCCCCACGGTCGGGACCGGAAAGTTCCGGCCCCGTGATGGTAGTCGTCACCGGCGGTCGTGGCCGGGGTCGAAAGTGGTCGAAAGTGGTCGACTACTCCTTCGGGGCGATGCGTCGCGAGGTGGTCACCTCGCCGGTGCTCCCGGCCCCGAAACCCGTGTAGCGCTTGGTAGCGCCGTACGGATCCATGTTCTTGTGGATGCGGGAACCCGTGGCGAGCAGGCCACCGTCAACCAGCAGCGACTCGCCCACGATGAATCGCGCATCGTCGGACGCGAGGAAGGCGACGGCGGCAGCGATGTCCTCGGACGTGCCTCGGTCGGGCCACGGCTGCAGACGCTCGACCACCTCGCCGAGCACGGTGTCGTCCTTGCCGATCGCGAGCGGCGTGAAGATCACCCCCGGGCAGACAGCATTCACACGGATGCGGTGCGGTGCCAGTTCCTCTGCGGTGCTGCGCGTGATGCTCACCACGGCGGTCTTCGCCGCCGAGTACCCAGTGTGCCCGGAGCCGCCGGCCAGACCAGCCACCGACGCCGTGTTGATGATGACACCTCCGCCCTGGGGGATCATCACGCGGGCGGCGTGCTTGGTGCCGAGGAAAACGCCGCGTACCAGCACCTCGAAGGTGCGGTCCCATGCGTCCCCGTCCACCTCGGTGATCGGTCCGAACGCACCGCCGATACCGGCATTGTTGAACATCACGTCGAGGGTGCCGAACGTACTGGTGGCGAGGTTCACGAGCGCGACGATGTCGTCCTCCAGCGCCACGTTGCCGGCAAGGAAGCGCAGCCTGTCGGCGTCCGCATGCCAAGCCTCCAGCATCGCCAGGCCGTTCGCCTCGTTGAGGTCACCCGCAACGACGTTGGCCCCTTCGTCGAGGAAACGGCGGACCGTCGCCTTCCCGATGCCACTGGCGCCACCCGTGACGACAACGGTGCGCCCGGCAAAGCGTGCCTCGGTCATGTCTGCTCCTCGGTAGTCGGCTGCCCTTCTGGGGCGGCGGGGTGCTCTGTTACCTTACGCAATGGTGGGTCCTGCGACCGGTGGGGCCCCGGTAGTACTTTCGGAGTGCCGGACATGTTGATGGGTGACATCCTCGAGCTGAACGCCACCAAGTACGCCGACAAGGTTGCGGTGATCACCGACGAGGGGCGCGAGTTCACCTTCACCGAACTGCGTGACCGGTCAAACCGGCTGGCGAATGCACTCACCGGTCTCGCCGCCACAGGCGACCGGATCGCGATTCTCGCCGAGAACATCGTTGAGTACGTTGACGCCTACTACGGGGTGCCCACGGCGAACATGGCGCTTGTTTTCCTCAACTACCGTCTCAACCCGCACGAGCTCGCCTGGATCGTGAACGATGCGAACGCGAAGGTGCTCATGCTGGAGCGCCATTACCTCGACGCGATGCTTGCGGTGCGGGACCAGTTCCCGAAGGTGGAGCACATCGTGGTCATTGGGGACGCCTCCGGGCTGAGCGGCGTGAGTAGCTACGACGCACTGACGGCCGCCGCGAGCACGGCACCGCTGCCCCGCCCCACCGAGGACGACATCGCCTGGCAGCTGTACACCAGCGGCACCACGGGCCGTCCCAAGGGGGCGATGCTCTCGCACCGCAGCCTGATCACTGCTCTGCTCAATGCGATCATCGCCTACGACGTCCGTCAGACGGACACACACCTCTACAGCTTCCCGATGTGTCACGTCGCCGGCTACCTCATTACGCAGCACCATCTCATGGGTGCTTCTGTCGTGTTGCAGCGAGCCTTCGAGGCTGGCAAGTGGCTCGAGCGTGTCGAGAAGTACGGCTGCACCACCGGCGGGCTTGCCCCCACGATGATGAACTTCGTGCTCCAGCACCCGAAACTGGACGAGCACGACACCGACACGATGCGCAGCCTGCTCTACGGCGCTGCTGCGATGCCCGTGGAGCTGCTCAAGCGGGCGATCGCACGCTTCGGGCCTGTCGTGTGCTCGGGCTTCGGCATGACCGAGCTCGGCGGCAACGTGCTGTATCACCCGAAGTCGGACCACGTCCGTGCCACGAAGGGCGAGGAGCACCTGCTCGCCGCCTGCGGGATCCCGATGGCCTTCGCTGCTGTGAAGGTGGTGGACGAGAACATGAACGAGTGCCCGCCACGCGAGGTGGGCGAGATCGTCGTGAAGGGTGAGCAACTGCTCAAGGGCTACTGGAACCGGGCCGAGGCCACCGAGGAGGCCTTCAAGGGCGGTTGGTTTCACACCGGCGACATGGCGTGGCGCGACGAGGAAGGCTTCTTCTACATCGTCGACCGCATGAAGGACATGATCATCACCGGCGGCGAGAACGTCTACAGCCGTGAGGTGGAGGAAGTCATGTACGTGCACACCGGCGTGTCCGAGGCGGCGATCATCGGCCTGCCCGACGAGGTGTGGGGCGAGCGAGTAGTCGCAGTTGTTGCGATGAAGCAGGGCGTCGAGGGCGGTGACGCCGTTGCTGCTGAGCTCATCAAGATCTGTCGCGAGCGACTCGCCGGCTACAAGTGCCCGAAGCAGGTGTTCTTCATCGGGGAGCTGCCGAAGAACGTGAGCGGCAAGATCCTCAAGCGTGAACTCCGCGACCAGTTCGCAGGCTGAGGACATCGCAGTGAACCTTCCCGACTACGACGACCTCCCGTTCCTGCCGGGTCTCGATATCCACCACGCTTGGGGTGTATTCGGCGACAACGACGTGCTTGGTTCGATCAACCTCGTGACACCCGATCGGGTGGCTGCTGCCGCATCGGAGATCCGCAGCGGTGCGCTGTTCCCGCTTGACCTGCCCATGAATCTGCCCGATCCGCCGATGTTCGGACGCCAGCCATTCAGCCACCACATCTTCGCCATCAACCGCCACGAGATGGACGACCGCCTCGACGGATTCCACCCGCAGGGCAGCACCCAGTGGGACGCACTCGGGCACGTACGGGCGCGCGAGCACGGCTA
>Ga0114966_10005298_pt1 | contig 10939 bp, 10 predicted proteins | sample M_130207_XF_Meta_FD_87029 | JGI IMG/M metagenome (GOLD analysis project Ga0114966, IMG submission 87029) | Freshwater microbial communities from Lake Montjoie, Canada to study carbon cycling - M_130207_XF_MetaG | ecosystem: Environmental > Aquatic > Freshwater > Lake | place: Lake Montjoie...
TGAATGTAAAGAGAATTGAACATTGATGTGTAAGTATGGTGCGTAGTAGTTTACCTGAAATGGAAACGGCATGTCTTCATCCTGAAATAGAAGAGGCGATGGTTAAATGGCTTAAAACGCGCACTCATCCAGCATTCCTTTTAATTGGGCCACCAGGTGTAGGTAAAACAACACTTGTTTATCGCATTTGTAAACAGGCTAAATATTGGATTCAGGAGTTTAATGCCAGTCATACACGCACTGGCTCCTCTTTTCGTCAAACAATTATGCCTCTTCTTGTAGAAACTGGTGTATCAAAATGGATTCATCCTGAAACACCTAATGGCCGCGCCGTATTATTAGATGAAATGGATGGTCTGTCACAGGGAGAAAAAGGGGGACTTCAAGAATTACTTGATTATCTAAAATCTAAAAGAAACTTCACACTTGATTGTCCATTAATCCTTATTTGTAATATTTTGGAAGGTAGAATTATGCAACAACTTCTAAAATATTGTTGTGTTCATTACGTTTCAATGCCTAAGAAGGAAAAACTTATAGAATTCTTTAAAAAAGATATTCCAGATCATTTGTATCAATTAGGTGATATTCGTAAAGTGTCGCAAAGTTTAATTTATACCGATAAAAATGGTTATTATATTCAAGGAAAAGAAGAGAGTTTAGACAAAAATATTCATGTGGCTATAAGAGCGGCGTGGTTTACTTTATTTGAAAATTGGGGGGAAAATGATGAATTAGATCTTGAAACTAAGGATGCGAATCTGGCCGGCCTGTTATTTCATCAAAATCTACCCCTATTTTTGGAAAAAGTTCCATTTGAAGTATATGAGGAAATTCTTGATTACTTGCGATGGAGTGATAGAGCCGATTTCTGGGCTTTCTTTCATCAATGCTGGAATCTTCTCCCCCTCTCCTATCGCCTAAAACTAAAATACCCCAATCTTTATCTACAACGCTTTGAAAAACCGAACAAAATTCCTGAATGCTCTGAACTACAATATACGCTTGTATTAACTAAACAATCTGCGCTTTTTAATGCCTGGAAGGAGATGAATCGTGTTTCAAATGAGAATAATATTCCTTTTCGATGTGTTACACAGTGGGCAACACATCAAACAGGTAAGTTATATGATACTCTGGGCGTTAAACTTGAATCTCCGACTTCAGATGGATTATCTTCAGAGGCTGGTGGCGGCCAATCCGTTGTGCCGCCTGTATTAAAACCTGCTTTAGTTCGCAAACGGGCAGTTCGTGGAAAAAAATCAGATGTGAAGTAGTCGCTAATGATAATCCCCTTATTAAATCAATATTTGATACAAATATTATATTTGTTATACCTTCTTGAAAATTCTTTACTGTTTTAAGTAGTGAAAATAGATTGCTTTCTATTCTTTCTGCTTTTAGTCCTAATCTGTCAATTTCATCAAATAACTGATAATATATATTGTCAAATGATGAATATATTATAAATTTACCAGATTTATTTTGATTTAATATATCTAGACATACATCCGTTTTATTTTTTGATAATATTTTATTTTCCTCCGTTAGCTCCTGTAAACAGCAAATATTTTCAACTGATAAATCGTTTCTACATGTTGGACATCTATGACTCGTTATCATATTTCTTAATACACATTTACCGCAATATAAATTATAACAGCATCCCACAATTGTGGGATATTCAGCATGCTCCAAACAAATCATACACTCGCCGTCTTCTACTTTTCGTCTTATTAATGAATGTTTTACGTTTGGAGCCGTTGTTAAATAGTCATTTACATTCTTAAATTCTACACTTAGACTCTGAAATATATTTGGAATTTTAGCAGAAGTTATAGTCGGTTCCATATTCCTGGTCAAATAATAACTTATTAGTATATTTAAACTCATATTTGGACGGCATTGTAACACGTCTTTTATAACTGGTGGTAAGTTTATATTTTTATAAATCAAATCTGTACAATTTCTTAAAATAATAGATCCCCTATTTTGATGAAAAAATGGCAAATAATCCTTGAAAAATGACGATGATGTTAATTGACCTTCATAATGCGGTGAGGTGGCGTCCACTAACCAAGATTCTAACTCCTTATTAAGTATTACTCTATCTTTTAAAAAATATAAACTATTCTTAACTATAGACGCATTCTTTAAAATTAGCGGAATCCAATTATTTGTAACAAGCCATAAAAACTGGAATTTTAACGGAGGATCTGATGAATTTATATATATCGCCGATGCCTCGTCAATTACCACATTATTCCATTGAATACCATGCTCTTGTGCGTATTCTTGTACGAATTTATAGCACTTATTTGTTGTTAATACAAAATTACTATTTACCATATTCTGAGCCAAATCTCCGCCAGCACGTATAAGTCTTTTTGTTTCAATCGCAATATATCTGCCTTTTGTTATATCACCGTTGACACAAAATGACGTATGTTGGGCGATTTCTTGTCGCCACTGATTAAATAAACTATGGGGTACAATAATCAAATTAGTTGATAATGCGTCCGATAATTGATATAATTCATGTGAGAAAAAATATTTTGATGAATTATTCGTTAATTCACATGTTATTCTTGGAAATGTGGCAACCTGTGATGCTAAATATGCCAGAATACTTAGTGTTTTTCCTGTACCAGCTGGGTCGCCAATTACTCCAATTTTCCCATTTATTGCTTGACTACCTAGTACAAACCCCCTAGTCATTTTATCACGATATATATGCATTCCATTTACTAGTGCCGCCTGATGCGGAAATAGCGGAGTCTTAATTACTGACGCAATTGCGGGTGTTTTTCCTGGTACGATTATATTATTATACGCTGTATTTAAGACATTTAATTTCTCATATAAAAATCCCTCATCCATTCTATCTAATTATTATTTATTTATTAATAAGCTTTAGGCAGTTATATATTAGGCAGTTATATATTAGGCGCCGACGTATTAGGCGCCTATAAGCTTAGATAAAAATCGCGTATATTCTTGTCTTTAACTAAGTCTTCTAATTTGAACGGACATTCTTTAAACTTTGATTGAAATATTCCTACTTGTGCCATATGCTCATCTCTTAATTCACTCTTATTCGCTGTATTATCTGTATGGCATATAACTAAAATTGTACTTAGAGGATTTAATTGTATCATGGGATTCTTAAATTCTTGAAGAAAAGCGCCTTCTTCTGCTTTTGTTACAAACTCATTGTATTTGTGCGTGTCTGAATATGATTTTCTCCATGCCATTGTCCCATTTGTGGCATGACCCTTATGATAAGGACCAATTGTATATAGTTTTTTTGTATCAATATAATACATATTCATCTCTGAACTTCCTGCTATATTTATTTTGGGTGACTTATCGAAAGCTTCTATTACACTAGATACTCTGTCTGGTGGATAATAATCGTCGTCGTCCATTGCGATAATTATGGCACCTTTAGCCTCGCTGTTTAGGGCATTTCTTTTTGCACCGATACGCATCTTTTCATCTATTCGAATATATCTAATATTTGGTATAGTTTTTGCGGCCTCAGTAAACAAGTCCTCCACTTTATCTCGACCATCGTCCATAATTAGCCACTCCATCTTTTCCTTTGAAAATATCTGGTTTCGATATATATCTATTAATGTTGGAATAAACATACGACGATTATATGTTGGTGTTACAATAGATACTTCTATCATTTATATTATATATGATAGAAGTATTTATATTCCCTCTAAATATAAGAAATTATTATACCAGATCTGCTACTGTATTACGTTCTAATGTGGGTGCTACTGGTACCACTTTTGGTGTTAGTGCTGCTACTAACTCATCATGTCTATCTGGTGGGGGCGGTGGTTTTGTTTTTGTTTTTGGTAGGAAGGATGATAGGAAGGATGGTTTTACTGGTTTTACTGCTGTTACTGATGTTACTGGTGTTACTAATGGTGTTTTGGGTGTTAGTGCTGCTACTAACTCATCATGTCTATCTGGTGGTGGTGGTTTTGTTTTTGTTTTTGGTAGGAAGGATGATAGGAAGGATGGTTTTACTGGTGTTACTGGTGTTACTGGTGTTACTAATGGTGTTTTTGATGGTACTGTACCTGTCTCTGTTACTGTTCCTATTACTGGTACCTTTGACTTAAAAATTGGATTAATTTGTGTTGGATCATGTAATTTTTTAAGTTTAATTTCTAATTTTTTAAGTTGGTCAGAAAAAATTGATGAATTGCTAGAAGTAACTTGATCTAAGTCTTTAAAGGATTCTTTTAATTCTTTCCAATATGTGTCCATTATTTTTGGAAGATTTGCCCCAGAAATATCCGACTTTGGATATCTAAAAGGATAATAAAAAAACTTACCGAATGATGATTCTGGTGTATATGTAGTTATTGGAAGTAATGCATAAATTGTTGGCATAATTTTTAATTTTTCTTTTATATCTGTCATATTATTAATATAATAACTGTATGCCCCTTTTAAAAGGTAGAATAATCCTAATATAATACATAATGGTGGCATAAAAAAACAAACTAAAAATGTAAAAATGAAAAATATAATACGTATTGGTACAGTGTATACAATCATTTCATTTGCCACAATCATTGCCAACATAAGTGCCACAAATGGGAAAAACACCATTTTAAGAATATTTATAGTTTGATCTAAAATATTCTTAAAAAATCTTTTAGCATTGAATTGATTTGGATTAGATTTAATAGTATCAACCGTAGTATTAATTTTAGCACCAATTTCTTTTTCTTTTTCTTTTTCTTTTTTCTTTTGTTTTTTAGCTTTTTCTACAGCAAATTTATCAGCCTCAGGATCTGAAACAGCATTATTAATTTTGTATGAAACTAAATTTTTAGCCTTTGTAAAAATAGATTCATCGCCATCATCGGCAGACATTCTAAATTCATTAACGAATTTAATATAGCCAACACATCACACATATAATAAAGTGATTATAGTGCATATTTAAGCCCACCTGTGCCACCAGATACATTAATCCAATTCAAGTTCTCAACATAAATTGTTATATTATAAAGATAAAATGAATTCGTCGGTAATGGAAATACATTTAAATCCACCTGGAATAATCTAATACGACTACTATTAATTGTACCATCTGGCTGAGTTGTCGGTGAATGAAGACCAAACGGATACACTAATAATTCTGGATCAGGTATACCCGTTAAATACTTCCAAGGCACTACTTGTGTAAAGTAATCTAATGGTTTCTCTTCTTGTAGCAAATTACCATCACCTAATACTGATAGGCCTCGCATAATTGATCGTTGACCATTAAGGACAAATTGCCCTGTCGCTTTATACAAATTAACGACATCTAGTGCACCAGCATATCCACTAGGAATAAATGGAGGTAAAAGCGGATTAACCCAATTTGAGAAATTTGCCACTTGATTTCTATACTGTAAAGAATCAGAACGCCGCGGTACAATTATTAAACGCTCTATTGGATTATGTGTCTGTAACTCAACAAATTGACGAGTCGCAATTTCAGGAAACTGATATGTTGTAACCTGTCTCACCAGATATTGTAGAGGTTGATTTGAAAATTCGGTTCTTTCCTCATCGGTTAAATACACATAAGTTAGTTGAATTCTTGGATTTAATGGCCAGGTATTAAGCAAGGGATTTGGTGTTCCAATATCTGTTAGGAAATTATTAATTGTTACATCCGAAATAGTAGCTACAGATGTGTAATATACATTTTGAGGCTGTAAAGAAATAGGTGACTGATTATATTGATATCCTGGCGCGACTTGAAATCCATTTATATCTAACACTCTATATAATTGATTAATTGGTCTCAAAGTAATTTGAACTTCACACTCCTGATATTGAAGTGCTACTAATGGCAGTGACTCAAATGTTGATTCTGTAAACCAAAATGGGAGTGGAACTTGTAGAGTTCTTCCAGAAATGGATGGTCGATTTACATTTGGTGGAGTAGTAGTTGAATTAGGTACGGGACCATTATTATTGTAAACTAGGGGATATTCTACTCTTTGTGATCCTCCAGCATATAATCCACCCGCTGGATCATATACATCTGGAATATTTCCAACTAATTTTGACCATTTCTGAAAAGCTCGCGTATCTAAATCACACTGTGCTCTTGTAATCATATATGAACCATCAAATCCTTGAATCTTTTGACCTGCTATATAAAATCCAATTTCCTGAATAATATGACAACCAACATATTGTGACCATGCGAAATTATACTGTGCACGGCGGGTTCCATATGATAATTGTTGAGGTAGCTGGAGATATTTACAATAAATATCGGGTAAATCAAATAAGAAATACATATCGCGTACTAAATCCGCCACACGCTGGATCTTAAGTCGGATTTGAATTGGCTGGTCGTACGATAATTCCTGCGGACCATCCATTGAAAATGTTACAGACTCCTCCGCAAAATGACTATATTTCTTATATGTTTTATAGAAGTAAGTAAATGCGGGATTACCACTTAAAAGTACATTCTGTGCTCCGTAGGCGACTAATGAATATAGACCTCCACCTGGCATAGCTAGTTTTGTATCATTTAATATATGAAGCTTTAGATTCACATATTAAATTAATTTAGATTCACACATTAAATTAATAAATTATAAATTTATTATAATTAGACCGACGAACATTTTAAAATGAATGCGAAGCGCGTTTGTCTAATATCCCTGATTCCACCAAGTATCATTTAGATAAGGGGGTGTATTTCCAGTCGCTGATGCGGAGTCCATTTTACTTGACGGACCCTCATTCATAAGTTGTTGAATTTCGGCATAACATAGTGCATAGCTGAAGTAATTTAGACGACTAAGTTGCCCTTTCATTGCGCCAAATATATTAAAATCAAGTTCATCAACTGATTGTATTTGACTATGTCTTAATAATATTCTACGTTGACTGAAACATTGTATATCTTGATAGTTCTGATATGGCACAAATCCCTCAAATGACATTTTCTTTGCCAGATTACCATTAATATAAACTAACAGGGAATTTTCACTAACTATAAGTCCTACGTGTACCCACTTTCCAATAGGAATATTTTCAATATCAATAAAATTATTCCATGTTTTATACGTATTCATATACACACGTAACGTATTTGTATCAGAATGCATATAAACACCGGGTGCTAATAGAGGAAATTGAGAAGAATATCCTTTATGAAAAATATGACATAATCCCTTGTCTTGTTTAAATGCAGAAGAATTTACATTTAAGTAAAATGTATAGCTAAATTCAATTCCACTTCTTTCATTATCTGAGGGACTTACATGATTATTTCCTTTGATATTGGGATCTTGAGGAATTGTAATAGATTTATCATCAATATTATAAGTATTTGGTAATAATACTGTTCTATTGATAGATAATCTGTTAATGTACTTGTAAATTACCTCAATAAACAATAATACCATGTATAAAATCACAATAAGTATTAAACTAAATATTAGTTGTGACATAATACCGGGCGTTTCGCCAGAATTCGGTGTTGTTTGATTAAATAGACCCATCTAATTCCTCTTATTATATTGTATTATTTATTTTGACTATTTATTTGAGCCATTAGTTTGTTTTTGGAAGTGATAATTTAACATCTGGCATAAAGTAAAAGAAATAAGAAAACCAGTCTTTTAGCGTTGTAATTGGCTCTGGACCTGCCATATATATTTTATACACTTGTTCTGGATTTAATGCTAAATCATACATTGATGTTGTTGAAATCTGACCACCAAAGCCACCGTATCCTAGCATTTTTGCAGAATATCGGGTATCAACTTTATAATAAGTTGGTAATACACATGAACGTGCTAATTTTCCATCATAATATACATCTATCGTTTTACCGTTAATTGCCACAGTAATACATATCCATCTCTGTAATTCAATTTCTGGTAAATCACATATTGCGGAACTATCTAGTAATCCCGATTCAATTTGTGAATTTTTAAATGTAACATCTCGTGTATATTTATTCAAATCTTCAGTTGATGGCGTTGACATGTCTGCGCCAGTCTCTTTAGTATGTAAACGAACACTCAACGATGGTTTATAGCTACCCAAATATATACGAATTATATCAAAATTGGATCCTTCAATGCTTAGAATTGACTTATTAAATCCTCTGCGATAAGACCAATCATTTACATAAATCCAGGTTGAAATTGTAAATTCACCACCTTCATATATTGTTGGTAAATTATCAGAACTAATAATAATTTCTTGTGTCGGGTTAGCAGACTGATTTTTTGATAGAAGCACGTAGCTATTACCCGTCGTAGAAGCAAATAGATACTGGTATAAATAATACAAACCTACTAAACCTGTGATAGCTAGTACTATAGAAACAATTCGCCTCGTAGAAGATGCATTAGTATTAGTGTCCATTATCCTGTAAAATACAAGGATAATCTATTATCCAAAATTTACTTAAGCATATGGCGACTTCCATTGTAATAAATTATTAGTCGGTGGTTTTGTAACAGGGTCGCATGGTAAACCGGGAGGACAATGTCCAAATAAGTTTAATCCAGGGAGACTAATATTAATCGAATCTGCCTCTAATATCATATTATTTGTATTAACGTGTGTTAATCTTTCACGTTCAATACTGGTTAATGTTAAACGTTTATCATTTACAATTACATGAATCACTGAACCATTTAATCCAGTATTTCCAATAGATAAAGAACTGCTAATAACAACCGGATAATACTGAAGTATTTGTGATGCAACAATCTCATTATTGTAAATTATATCAAATCTGCGACCATCTCTTAAAATGGCAATAAACATCCATTTTTGTTTTGGAATTGGCGGCAATTCAATAACTTCATGTGTTAATGCTGTACCATTACTTGTCTTAACTCGAAGACGAGCTGATATTTTATTTGTTCCACTAGATGTGGACGCAATCTCCAAATACCAATTATTTTCAATTTCAATTATAGATTTAAAATCATTTGTTACTTTTGTAGTTCTATCACCGTCTAATAAATAGAAAAACCCCATTACAGATGATCCTGTTGAAGCTAGCAGTTTTTTTTGTGTTATATCAGATGTTAAAATAACTTTTTTAGCATTTAGAGGGGTCTTTTTCTCCAATACATCATTATTGTTAGATCCTGGATATATGACATATACAACTATATACATTGTAATTAATAATAAAAATATACCAAATATAATTACAGATATTGGCAGCATCCTAAATTTACAAGATATTTTAGACCATATTACTTTGTCACAAGTTACCTGATTTGATTATATTTGATAATATATTGGAAGTAATATCAGTAGCATTAACCGTAGACGAATATACACAATTTGTTGACGACGACATTGGACCAGCACCAAAATCATTTGGTGAACTTAAAGCAGGTGTTGCCTCACGAATTTCACTTACAGTAAGTATGCGCGACCATATTTTTAGATTGTGTACTTTAATAGCATTCGATTCAATTCCTGTCGATGAATTTATATCACCTTTCACATCTTTTGGCACATCTAAAAATTTTCTTGTTTTTAACAATTTACCATTAATATATACCTCTAAGGCCTGCTCCATAACAACCATACTCAATCTAAATGGCTGTTGAATTGGAACATTTGGCACAATTATATTCTCCATATTATTATTTTTATTCAGGACTGACACAATTAGATCATTAGTATCGGGAAGTAATGCCGCAACGAGATTATAATTTGAAAGTAGCCCTAATAACGTATTACCAGAGGGTGTCTCTTTTTTATCTGCGCCTCTGCTAAAGAAAATACGTGGCATAGTAGAGAATTGTAGGGGATTCTCAACAAATACGTCTAGATTAATAGTATAACCGTGTATTTGATTGGCAATTGGTAAGGTTGTATTTAAGATTGGACCTGTGGTAGTTTTAATCCAAAATAGTGTACCATCGTCAAAACCTGGTACTGATATTATACCGGAACCACCAGGGATAAATTTAAATATAGGTGTAATAAAAAAATGAACGAAAAATAATATTACTAATATTATAATAATTATTGATAAACCATATGCTATAATTCGTCCTATGTTACTTTTAAGTACAGATGCCATATTTCCCGTAGTTCCAATTCCTAACCCTGTTCCTAACCCTGTTCCTAGCCCTGTTCCTGTTCCAATTCCTAGCCCTGTTCCTGTTCCTGTAAATTTTGAAATACCATTCGTAAATCCTCTTATAATATAATTATTAGGATTAGGAATTGGTTGACTCATCTCTTTATCTTTTCTATTTATTTTTTAAATTATTAGCATAATTATATTACTTATAGCTTATTCAAAAAATATATAACTCCTCCTACTCCAGTAAATATTGCGGCACCTGTCATAAATCCCCTTACAAATGAACGATAATCTACTTCTTTCATATCATCTTTTGTCCAAACTGGTGAACGGTCTCGCCGACCAAGTCGTTCATAATAAATAATTACTTCCTCTTCTGTCCATTCAGGTTTTCCCAACATTTTATTTACTGAATTATGAATATCAATTGTCCATTTTATTATGTCTTTTCTTGAATCTAAAAATGGAGTTAGCGGATTATTAGATAAATGTTCCCTATAATGCTTCTTACAAATAGTACACGGTAATAAGAATGCGAGGGATTCATAAAACTCTTTAATACATTTCTTATCAGTATATGTTGGATTTTTAGGATATCCTAATGCTATGATATGAATTGTATGCCAGAAAAATGGCCCCCATACACTTGGTGGAAACTGCATCCTAATTATAATGTGTTTATTATCATTATTATTACTACACATACCGAAGGCCGAAGGCCGCCGTTTACATACCGCTATTTCGGTCTAAAGACTAGTAAATAATACATTGTAAGTAAATATAATCCAAAATGGATATTATTAATCGTATTCAACA
>Ga0114966_10005299_pt1 | contig 10936 bp, 13 predicted proteins | sample M_130207_XF_Meta_FD_87029 | JGI IMG/M metagenome (GOLD analysis project Ga0114966, IMG submission 87029) | Freshwater microbial communities from Lake Montjoie, Canada to study carbon cycling - M_130207_XF_MetaG | ecosystem: Environmental > Aquatic > Freshwater > Lake | place: Lake Montjoie...
CCGCCGTTCGTAATCTTGTTGAACCACTCAAGGTCGAACGGGGTCTTCTTGTCGATCCTGTGGTAGAACTCGTACCTCTGCTCGGCATCCTCAATGAAGTCGTGTCCGATATGCTCGTCGAACGAGATGCTCAGGGCTTCCTTGAGGATCTCGGGGATCGCTGCCTTGCTGCGACCCTGCGACTTCGTGTCGTCGAGAAGTTGCACCGACTCCATGAGGGCGTTGTAGACCGCCTTGTCCTTGCAGAACTTCTCGGTCTGGTCCACGAGCCATTGGAGGTCGGGGTGCTGCTCGGGTGCGCCCAAGACGGGCAGCAACCTACTGCACGAGTCGAACTCGCTCTGTGACATCCCCTCCTGCTGCCCGAGGATGATGGCGAGTGCTTCCTGAGTCGGGGCTGCGGCGTACTTCGTCGTGAACTCCGAGATCGTCCTGAACAGCCTCTTCTCGCAGGTGTCGTGGAAGTACTCGTCCTTCAGGAAAGGAAGCACCCGCCTCGTGTATTCGGGCAGGTGCAGGATGCTCCGCAGGATGACGAGTTCGATCTTGTCGGTGGGGGCGATCATCTTATTATGGGACTCACGGGGACAAATCTGATTTTATCTCGTAAACCAAAAACATCAAGTTGCTTTCGGCAGGGTAGTAGGTCGGTGTCTCGGCACTACTTTGCCCATTTTTGGATGCAGTCGAGGATGAAATCCGAGCATACCGCACCGAATCCATCTTGTGCGTATGTCTCGACGGATTCCTTGGACAGTAGGGGGATGACGCACCTGTCCGTCATCCTGTTGGAAAGATCATGCGACCACACGAATCCGTTGCTGACGAGGGTGTACCTGTCCCCCTCATGGCAGAAGTAGGTGGCGTTGGGGCAGTAGTCCATCAGCCACACGAGGGCATCGTATTCCTTGACATGGATCCAAAGGCGATCCATGCGCTTGTAGATCCATACGGCGGAGATCGGGTGGTCGGGTGTGTCGTGACCGAGGTGGGGAACCCCGTCCTTGATCCGAAGGTCGATCTCGCAGTCATAGCCCGAGGCGATGCACTCGTCGATGTAGTCGGGGGAGTTCTCCCTAGCGGGGTTCACTCCGTCGAGGTTGCCCCTGTGGGAGATGAATACGGGGGTGGTCACCATCGTGCCTTCCTGTGGTATTCACGCCAATACTTGTAGCATGATATCAGGTCGAAGGTGTCCTTCACCTGATCTCCCCTGATGATCGTCGCCCATGCCTCGAAGTTCTCCACCTCCTCGGGGGTTCCGAACACGGTAACGAAAGGAGTGTCGTAGTAGCCGACACGGAGACCGTCCTCTACCAAGAGGTTGTACACGAGGGTGACATAGTATTCGCCGTTGTAGGTGATGCCACGCTCCATCGCCCTGTCGAAGTACTTCTTGACATCCGAACCCCTTCGGAAGTAGTAGACCCCCGTCGATGCGTGTTCCTGCATCGGATTGTCCGTGTAGCAGGACTTCTCCTTGATCTCCTCAAGGATGCCGTCATGCCCCTTGACGAAAGCCATCTTGGTGGCGGCGAGGGTGTGCGGATGGAAGCCCGTGTGTGTGAGGACGCACCCGTCCATGCGCTTCTCGGTGACAGTCCTGTTGAAGTCCTTTCGGTCCCACAGGTGGGGATTGTCGCAGTACGAGACGATGACTTCCTCATCGTCCTTGATGTGATCGTAGACCGCCTTCACCGTGTAGACTGGACCCAACTTGTGCTTCGGCATGGAGACGACCTTGGCGTTCGGTCGGAGCGAGAGGAGGACGCTCTCCATGTCAGTGTTGGTGAGGTGGTCGTCGTTGCAGATGAACACGAACTCGTCGTGATCCTCGGCGAACATGTCGAGGATGTACTCTATGATCCTCTTGCCGTTCACCTTGATGAGTGGCTTGGGGTCGTGGTATCCCTTCTGAACGAAGCGATTTCCCGTGCCCGCCATCGGAATCACAATCTTCATGCCAAAGCCTTCCTATGTTTCTCGGAGTCCATTCCGTTGAGTTCCCTCACATCGACCTCGGTCAGGAACCTAGGCGAAAGACGGGCATCCTCCATCAGACGGAGTATGTATCGGTTTGTTTGGAACATCTCCGATGGAAGAACAGCAGCATCAGGAAACAAGGGTTGCGGCTCAGGATCGGCTCCTCTTTCCACGAAGGAGTCAGAGCGGTTTCCCAGCCAGTCCATGCACCTGTCGTTGATCCTGTTTATCGTGGAAACCGCTTCGCCACGACCATCGGATCCAACGATGACTCCGTGATTCTCAAGGAACACCGCACATGGGAGATCCCTTCGGATTTTCGTCTGCATGATGGCGTTGGTCAGCCGAAATCCAGGTGCGGTGTAGGGGATGTAGGCGATGTTGGTATCCGAGAAGAGTTCATGGACAATCCTCCTCGACTCGGTGCTGCAAAGCACGGCATTCAGATGGATTGGATGGGTATGCGCCACCACCCGATGGGGAATGACGGCATGGAATCCGCTTTCCATGGAGGGTCTGCCCGCTCCCGAGATCACGAGCGACTGTACGAAGGAGAGGTAGTCCCCCTCGGATGAGAAGGAAGGGAATCCCTCGCCCATGCGACACACGCAGTAATCGTTGCCTAGTGAAACATCCTCCATCCTGCATCCAGATCGGGTGATGATCATCTCTCCGTTGTCGGACTTGACCGAGACATTCCCTCCCCTACCCTGCACCAAGTGAGGTTCCATCGAAAGACTCCTGCATGTCCACAGGAAGTCGAAGGTACTGTCGTAGAAGTCCTTGAGCCTCGACATGAACTCGTCGCCAATGTCCCCCGACAGGGTGTAGTCGAGGGATACCTTCGACTCCCCTTCCCGTGAGAACCCGATCACCACATCAGCGTTGCTTCTCTGTGGGGAGATGTGGAGTTTCTCGTCCTCCCTGCGGCGACGAATGGTATCCATCACCTCCGACTCGGTGTAGCCACGCTTCTTGGTGTCACGCTTCACCTTCCACTCGGTCTTCAAGGATTCGTCTGTGTCCACGAAGATTCGCAGGTCAGCCATGCGAAAGGTCGGTTCATGCCACAAGGCATGCAGTCCTTCGTAGATTATCCATTCTTTGGGAGATACGAACACGGGATCGGCATCGAACTTTCCCGTGTCGTGGTTGTATCTGCTGCGGAGTATGTCCTGCCCACCCACGAGGGAGGCTATGTGGCTATGACCCAATTCGATCATGTTGGCGCTTGGGTCTAGATGAGTCACCTTCTTCCATACAGGGTCGTTTCGCTCCCATCGATGAAGATCGTCCCCGCTGACATGGGTGGTGTTTCCGTCTCCGAGCATTGATCGGATCAGGGTGGCAATGGTTGTCTTACCAACACCCGAACTACCCGAAATGCAGATCAGGCGATGGGTCATCAGATCATCCCTGCAAGAGTCAGCAACGAGATCAGGGACTTCTCTTGCTTCTCGAAGGGAAGAGGGCAATGGACTTCGACATAGTGCTTAGACAGCACCTTGTTTCTGTCGTAGATGTAGTTCTGACCATCCCATGCGGTTGGGCATATCGAACCGTTAGCACCCCCGTACTTTCCCTCCATCGACCTTGAGGATCTGTCGTAGTCTTTGACAAAGAATTTGGAGAAGGATCTTTTGCTGAAGTGGTTCCACAGTCGCTCGGAGGTATAGGTCTCCTCTGCGACCCAGTAGTTTCCACGGATCGACTGTTCATCCTTGAATGCACCGATCATCCCGTATCGGTTGGAATCGACCACCTTGCGGATGACCTGTTGGAACGAATCCTCCCCGAACAAGATCTCCTTGAACAGAGAACCCTTGGCACAATGGTAGTGACCAGGAAGGTCAAATCCTCCCGTAAGCCTAGAACCCCTATCGAAGAATGCCCTCGGAGGCATCTTCCACATCTGACCGCACATGGAGTAGTTGAGATGGCAGTATCCATCGTCGGGAATGCTTTCCATTCCCTGCATGAAATACTCCGTCTGCAACGGGATCAGGTCGATGTCCCCCGTCATCCATGTCGTGTTCGGCTCCGTGGTCGTGTGGAAGAACTTGGAGAACTGCAACTGAATAATGTCGGGGAGGGATGGATCGAATTGGCATTCGATCACCTGACCATGTTCCTCCGAAATCCCGCACTTCTCCTTGCTTCCATAAAGAAGGCACACGGGTTCGATTCCGAACTTTGTCTTCCATATCCGAGATTGGATGTTCCAGAAGGGGCTGAACAACTCGGAGGAGCAGAAGAGAATCTTGTCGATCTTCATGCGACTCCCTTGATGTAGATCGCCTCGCCAGATCCCGAGAAGGAGATCCAAGTCTCCTTTCGTGCGAGACCGTATCTAGCGAGTTGGTAGTCGAGGTAGTTCATGTTCGTGTTCTCCTCGTAAAGATCCTTCACGCTGACCTCGGAGTAGACCACATCCATGTGCTTCACGGTTTCAGCCGCACCCATCACGACCCTGCCCTCATAGCCCTGCGCATCCATGACCATGCAGCAGAAGTCCTCCATCTTCAGACCGAACTCGTTTCCCGCAAACCAGTCGTCGAGCCTCCTGACGGTGACTTGCTCGGTGCCGTCGAACTTGACCTCGGGGTGGGCGACGAGATGGTGCTTCGGCTTCAGCAGCGAGGAGGACTCGCCGTTGTTTGCGACATTCATCGCCACCGTTTCGTTGGTGTTGCCGAGTGCTGCGTTCACCTTGTAGACACCGTCCGACACGGGAATCTTGTCGAACGGGGCGTGGAGCGGCTCGAACAGGAGGATCCTGCCGAAACCGAGTTCCTTGTAGAAGTCGATCTCCTCACCGAGATGGGCACCGACATGGATGATGCCGCTCCTGTTGTTCTTTCCGTACTTGGTGAGGAATCCCTTGAAGTCCATGTGAAGCATGACGATCCTTTAGACAGAGTTGATGTTGTCCCTGTACCACTTCTCTGCGGGGTAGTAGTTCGGAGTCTCCGCACCCCTGCGCATCTGTGCGGGGCGACCGTACAGACCCGAGTGTGCGGGTCGGGTCGGGTCGGGTTCCTTCGGGAACTCGTAGATGTGGTCGAGTATGAGTTGCCTGTTGAAGGAGGAGTACTTGCCCCCTCCCTCGTTGTGCTTGGCCATGTTCTCGCTGTTCGTGGAGGATTGGTCGATGCAGTTCAGGATCCTCCCCGACCCGTAGCAGCGCATGGGTCTGCCCTTGGCGACCTCCCACCTCCACAGCCAGTCACCGTCCTCCTCACCGAAGCCGAGGAGCCGTTCGTCGAAGTAGCCGACATCGAACAGGTCACGGCGGTGGACGCAGAAGTGGGAGAAGGACCAGTTGATCCTGAAGGATTCATGCCCCGCCTCGGCGTTCTTGCGGAGCATCTCCTCGAAGTCCTCGAAGAACCCGTCCTGTATGACGAGGTCGTCGTTCAGGTTGAGGATGTAGTCCGTGTTCGTGAAGTTGAACGCCGTGTTCCACATGAAGGAGCAGCCACGGACTATCGGGGACATCACGAGGTAGGTTCGGGGGCACAGCGAGGAGAACCGCATGATCTCCCTGCGGTAGTCCTGATCGAAGTCCTTCTTGTGCTGCCCGTTGACGAACACGATCTTGTCGGTGTTCGGACGCATCCTGCTGATGGCGTTCATCAGGGGCTTGTAGTACTTCTCAAGCCGATACACGAATGTCGTGATGGAAATGCTATAAGTGGGGGTGTTCATGCAGTAGACCTCACAGTCGGCTCAAGCCAGCCAACTTGAACTTATGTAGTCGCAGACGACGGAGTGCTATCCATGTTCCGTAGTACCTTTCCATCAATCCACCCGCCATCCTGTGCTTGCGGAGGGGATCGAAGAGATTGAGGTCGGTGACCGATGTCGCCCAGACGCAGAACCGCATCATGTCCATGAACCTGTCCTTCCGCATGATGAAGGACGAGCAGAGGGCGATGGTGTCGTTGGAGATGAGGTCGGAATACGACCACTTCGTCCCGTGGAACTTGTTGTACTGTGCGATCATCGGGAAGTAGCACCGAGGATCGCCCTGTAGTTTCTGCGGGTCGGAGAAGTCCATGGCGATGTGGTTGCCGTGGATCTCGTACTTCATGTCGATGGGGGCGAAAGAGACCACCCCGTCCTCCATCTCGGCGAGGAGACCATCGATGAAATCGACCAGCGAACCGCCGTCTACCGATGTGATTGAGTTGTCGTACTGTAGGAAACCGATCCAAGTAGTGGTGATTCTCTCGGGTTCCTTGAGCATCGTTCGGTAGAGTGCGAACAGGAACTCCGATTCCGCCCAATGACTGCCCATAGGCTCGAATCCCGACAAGGATTCGCAGAAGACGACCCTATCGACGATCTTCGGATTGGACACCGAGAGGGGATGCGACCCCACCTTGGCGAAGGCAAACCTGTCCTCGACCCCCTCGTACTGATTCTCGTGGAGGGAGGAGTGGAAGACGATGTGGGGGGTGCAGATGCTCAAAGCGTCACGGGGCGGTTCGGGTTGTCGGGGATGAGCGGCGCAGATGTCGTGGCTGAAGACCACCTGTAGATGTGGAGCATCTTGTCGATCTTGTGCTGTGTCTTGGTCTGCGGGATCGCATCCTCCACGAACACGGCATCCTCTCCCGAGAAGGAATCCCCGAACGAGAACTGCCTTGCGAAGTCCGTCCTCCACGCACACCAATGCCATGGCGGTCGGCGACAGGGAATGAAGTTCCCCGATGCATCCCTCGGAGTGCGGGGAAGTTGGTCGAACGGATGCATGGGATGCCTGATGTCGGTCGAGATCAGGAACGAGGTTCCGTCGATGACCGCCTCTTGGTCGTAGCAGATGACATCCACCCCGTCATGCTCGGAGATCGCTTTCGTGACCTCGGCGACATAGTCGGATGTGACATCGTCGTCGTCATCGATGATCGCCGTGTAGCGTCCCTGTGCGATCTTGTGAAGCAACTGTCGCTTCCTCCCGATGGTCATCGCCTTGTTGTCGAGGATGGACACCACCTCGACATCCTTCCTGTCCCCTATCTGCACCATGAGGCGGGAGAAGAAGGGTTGGAGGTTCATCCGTATTCGGGACGGGATGGAGGGGATTCCGATGGTGAGCAGGGGTTGATTTTTCATGGGTAATTCTCGAATCACATCAGGAAAGTGGTTCCGTGGGGGAACTTGATTTGGGTCTTGACGGCAGGGGATACCCTCCAATTACGCCAATCCACCTTCTCTAGGTACATGTTGGCGAGATTCCTGTCTCCCAACAGATCGACATACTTTCCTTCACAGGAGGTAATCCAGGTTTCGTGATACCGATGCCCGTGGTGGTAGAGAGGAAACGGCAATTTCCTAATGTGCGAGGACTTGGTTACGAAGAAGTTGCCTTGATAGTGAAGTGGATTGGTGAGGAGGAGTGAACCGATGCAATCATGGTTTCCCATGATCTGTTGGTTCATCATGGTGTCTCCGAACAGAAAGTGACACATCATCCTGCGCCACTCATCGCAGTTTTCTCTCTCCATGCCCCTGCGAGTCACGCCTTTGAGGTGAAGGTAGTAGAAGGCGCACTCTTCCTGTGCATACCTAGCGTGGTTCCAAATCGCCTGTAGGGTGGCTACCTCATCGTAGTCACATCCGTAGTTTCTGAAGTGAATGGGATTGATCGTCTCGTCCGATCTTCCTTCACCAACGATCACGGAGTAAGTGGTTTCCTTCAGTCGATCAGGAATAAAAGAAATCACATCCGAGTACACCGACTGCCATGTCTCTAGCAGCGGGGTGTGAATGTAGACGAATTCCTTCACCTAGCCACCTGATCGTTGTGGGTCGCCTCGAATGTGTTGCGGCACCTGTAGGTGTAGATGCAGCCGTCGATCCATTGTTCGGTCTTGAGATGATGTCGGATGCCCATGCTGAACGAGCGGTCCTCGCCGCTGTTCCGTGGCGGGAACCCCACCTGCACGGCGATGCTGCGCCTCACGGCGTTGAGGTGGTTTGGTGGTCGGTAGTAGACCTTGTTGCCGTGGTCGTCGATCCACCTGTCGTAGCGGAGCGAGTGGATGAACGGGCGGCAGTAGCCATCCGAGAATACGATCTCGCCCGTGAGCGAGGTGCAGTCGGGGTTCTTCGCCAAGGCGTTCAGCACTTTGTCCACATAGTCGGGGAACACCATGTCGTCATCGTCCACGAAGGCGACATACTCGCCCTGCGATTGGTTGAGCAGCATGTTCCGCTTCTGCCCGATGCTCATCTGCCTGTTGTCGGACAGGTGCAGCACCTCGACATTCCGCTTGCCCACCTGCCTGTCGAGTTCCGCACGGAGTTCCGCAAGGCTCTCCTTGCGATCCTCAAGGGTGGGGATCAGGATCGACAACTTATGCGTTGGTCGCCACATGGACGATCTCCTCCTGCTTGAGTCCGAAGTTCGCAGCCACCCTCTCATCATAGATCGCCTTGTCGTGGGCGTACATCTCGGGAGACTCGTTGCGGCGGTGCAGGGAGTCGTTCGGATTGATCGCCCCGACCCATTGGTGCTGAATGATGACTTGGTCGATGTAGACCGCTCTGCCGAGCAGCCGTGCGACATCCGTGAACTCGTTGTCGCAGAACACCGACTTGTACCCAGGATAGTACAGGTAGTTGAACCTGTGGAAGTACTTGCGACCGAGGATCGAAAGCGTGATGAGCCTGTTCTGACCCGAGAAGCCATCATTGAACCACAGCACCCCGTCCGTGTCGGGGAAGTTCCTGCCCATCTGCTTGGCGATGATGTCGTCGTAGCCCCCGAGGACGGGGATCATGTCGTCCGATGCAAGAAGAATAACATCGGGCTTGCAAGCGATCACCTTGTCGAGGTCTGCGTTGACCGCCGAGATCTTTCCCGTTGACGCACCGCAAACGGGGATGATCTGTCCGTTCAACTGTTGGTTCATCCTGTTGAACAGCGACCACATGTTGTCGTTGTTCATCGTGGGATCGTCGTGGTCGAACGACACCACGAACTTGACCTCGTGCATCCCCGAGAGGAAGTTGATGTACTTGTTCAGCACCGACACGAACTTGTCGGGACGACCCCTCGTGGGGAACTTGATGACCATCCTCATTCCTTGTCATCCTCCTTCTTCTCGTCTTCCTCGATATCCACGAACTCAATCATGGAGTTGCCCGAGTAGTCCTTGGCGTAGTCCTTCGCACGGGAGTACAGTTTCGGCTCCGTCTCCTTGACATAGCGGATGAAGTTCAGGCAGAAGTCGCTGATAGCCTGTCGGTACAGCCTCCGCTCGTCCTTCGTCATGGTCTCCTCGTCGGGGAACATGGTGGGATCCTCGTCCCCGAAGTCACGACCATCGGCGACCTCCACCCCGCAGTCCTCCATGAACTCACGGAGGGAGCATCGGAGGATCATGCACGGGGTTCCCTCTCCGAGGTATCCACCGAGCATGTTGAATTCGATGTGTTCAGCCGCCTCGTCCTCCTCCAACCCATCCCTCATCAGGATCTCCATGACCTCGCCGAAGTCGTAGACCGCTATCGGGATGGACTGTCCGAACCTGCGGAGACCCCCCACGAAAGCCTCGTCGAAGCCCCGCATGAGAAAGGTCTTGTCCTCCTTCTTGTCCTCGCCATCACTCTGCATCAGCCACCTCCTTCTCGTCCTGACCGTACCTGAACTCCTTCACAGCCGCCTCGCCGAGAGCCTTGATCACATCGGGGGTGAACCACTTCTGCGGCTCCTTGTTGATGCGGGACTCGAAGTCCGACCTCCCATCGGGGAACTGCACCTTGGTGGACACCTTCTTGAGGACACCATGCTTGATCCCGAGTTCGATCAGACCGTAGTGGCGGTCGAGTCCGCTGTCGTAGTTGAGGAGGACATCGATGGTTCGGTTCTCCTTCGTGAGGCGGCTCTTCTGCGTCTTGCAATGGATGATGTTGCCCACGACCTCGTCACCGTTCTTGAACTTCTTCTTGGACAGGTAGATGATGGTGGTGGCGGCGTACTTCAGACCGCTGCCGCCGCCCATCTCCTTCGTAGGGACATACGCACCCACGACATCGTAGGTGTGGTTGGTGACGATCAGCGGGATGTTGAACTTGCCCAACTTCAGGGTGACCGTGCGGAAGATCGACTTGATGATCTGACTGCGGGTCATGTCACGGGTCTCCTTGCCCTCCGCCGTGTCGTTCATCTCCTTCGAGGTCGAGAGCATGCCGAGGCTGTCGAGGACGACCATCGTGGGCTTCTGATCCTCCTTCGCCAACTTGCTGTAGCCTTCGAGGATCTGAAGCAGTTGGAAGCGGAACTGCTCGACGGTGGAGATGGGGAACACGGCGATTCGCTTGGTGTCCAGCCGACGACCGACGATCATCTCGCTCGTGACCGCCTGTTCCGTGTCGAAGTAGAGGATCACTCCCTCGGGATTGTCGTTGAGGAACTGCGAGGCGATGCCGAGGGCGAAGTAGGTCTTGCCCGTGGCAGACTCCCCTGCGATGCCGAGGATCTTGTTGTCGGGGATCCCTCCCGTCAGGCTACCCGACACGAGGGCGTTGAAGGCGTAGGAACCCGTGTCGATGAAGCCAGATACATCGGCTTCAAGACCGTTGTTGGCGATGGCTGCGTACTCATTTCCGCTGCTCTTGACGAGAGATTTCAGGAAATTCATGGTGTAGATCTCACAAGTGATTTAGGTGGTCAGGCGAGAGAGTTTGGCTTGTCTGCCCCGTGGCAACGGTCTTTGAATGTCTCGTATGCGTATCCGCATCCGTTCAGGGTCTTCAGCACGGCGGAGAGTTCTTCCTGCGTGATGTGCCCCCGTGCGTGGGTGCCTGTGTGCGCCCGTGCGCCCGTGGAGCGGATGTCGTGGAAGATGATGCTAATCCCCCTCTGTGATTCGGCAGTTGTACGCAGTCCTTCAAGCACACCCGACAAATCTCCGTCACGAATCCTCTTTTCACGGGGGATCTC
>Ga0114966_10005303_pt1 | contig 10931 bp, 8 predicted proteins | sample M_130207_XF_Meta_FD_87029 | JGI IMG/M metagenome (GOLD analysis project Ga0114966, IMG submission 87029) | Freshwater microbial communities from Lake Montjoie, Canada to study carbon cycling - M_130207_XF_MetaG | ecosystem: Environmental > Aquatic > Freshwater > Lake | place: Lake Montjoie...
AATCAAAATACACCCGGCATTTGTTCGGTATGTAAAATGGATTTGGTTCTTATAGATGCGAATCTTCGCGTCCAAGGAAAACCAGTTGATGTTTCTTTAGAGGAATTGATTCAATCCGGCAGCGGTATATCTATATCATCGGTGATGGTTGTAAGTCCTGAAAGAAAAGTGGTAAATACAGATTTCAAAGCCCCCGGGTCTATTACCTATGATACGCGTATGTTTAGCAATGTTTCTGCTCGAATGAGTGGGCGAATTGAAAAAATGTATGTTCAATATGCATTTCAAGAAATCAAAAAAGGGGATAAACTTTTTGATATATATAGTCCTGAAATAATAACGCCACAGCGCGATTTAATTTATTTGATGAATCACAATTACACTTTGGAAGAGCTGAAAAAAACGGCGAGTTTGATAGAAGATGCCAGAGAGAAATTATTTCAATTGGGATTTACCAGAGATGAAGTAGATCAAATTGAGAGATCAAAAAAAGGTTTGGATGTACTCACTGTATATAGTCCTTCGGAAGGACATTTGCATGAATTGCAGATGAACGATTATCAATCGGGCGAGGGGATGTATAGTCCAAATCAAATTCAAAATCCCCGTCTTTCATTGAAAGAAGGCATGTATGTAAAGAAAGGGCAGAATGTACTCAGTTTAATTTATCCCCATACGGTTTGGGCTGAGTTGAATATCTTTCCTGAAGATTATCCCAAAATTCATTTAAAGCAAGAAGTATCCATTGCTTTGAATGATCGAAAAGATACCCTGATAAAAGGGAAAATAGATTTTATAGAACCCATTTACACAAAAAATATTAAATCCTTGCGTGTTCGGGTGACTCTCGACAATTTTAAGCATATCTTGAAGGTGGGGCAGTTGGTGAGTGCTACGATACAATCATCGCCGAAGGAGGGTTTGTGGATTCCAATCAGCTCTGTGATAAATCTGGGAACCCGCAAAATGGTATGGATTCAAAAAAGTAAAGGGGTATTGGTTCCTAAGGAAATTATGACCGGGGGGACTACAGCATCCATGTATGAGGTTACATCCGGTCTGGATGAAAAGGATCGCATCGCACTGAATGCTGCATTCATATTAGATAGTGAAACTTTTATTCAATGAAATGGCTATGAAAATAAAGCACTTGTTTATTTGGCTATTATTGATTTTTCTGATGGCATGCACATCGGCAGAAAAGAAAGCGGATGATCCTTTTGTTTTTTATACCTGTTCAATGGATCCTCAGGTGATGGAGAAAAAGCCGGGCAGATGTCCTATTTGTAAGATGGATCTTACGCGTATTAAAATAGATCCAAATCAAAATCAGGAGGAAATCAAGTTGAGCGATCGGCAAATAAAACTTGCAAATATTGGCATTCGGCCCGTAGAAGAGGTTTTATTTGGTAAAGAAAAAATATTGAATGCCACGATAACAGAAAATGAAAATTTGACCAAGTCGTTTGCTTCGCGAATGAATGGACGTATAGAAAAATTATATGTTCAATTTATCGGTCAGAAAATTGAAAAAGGTGATAAGTTATATGATATGTATAGCCAAGATTTGCTTCAGGCAGAACGGGAGTATTTGATGGCTTTTGAAAATGAAAAGGCTGTATCCGAAAATGGTCTTCATTATTCCGGTTTTCTGAAATCGGCATTAAATAGATTGTTTTTATTTGGGTTTGATGAACAGCAGCTGAAAAAACTGGAATCCGATGGACAAGCATCTGCTTTTTATACGGTGCTCTCAGAAAGTTCTGGTGTAATCACCTCATTGAATATTACCCAAGGGGACCAAGTGGAGGAAGGGCAAGAGTTGTTTAAGGTGTCGGATTTATCATCTTTATGGGTAGAAGCAGAATTGTTTGGCAATGAAATATTGCAAGTAAAAAATAACACAGAAGTTAAAATTACCTTTCCGGGATTTCCCGGAAAAACGGTGTTTTCTAAAATAGCGTTTATGAGCCCAGAGATGTTGCCGGGCTCAAGAATCAATTTAATACGCGCAGAAATTTCCAATGTAGATTTAAATTATCAGCCCGGAATGCTTGCCTTGCTATCCTTTAGAAGCGGTGTTAAAAAGACAATAGCCATACCATCCGATGCTTTGGTTATGGATGAAAAGGAAAATAGGGTATGGCTTCAAATCAAAAAAGGCGTCTATCGGGCACAAAGGGTAGATATAGGTATTCAGGGTGTTGATAGTATTGAAGTGGTGTCAGGTATCTCTCAAGGGGATACGCTTGTTGTAAGCGGCGTATATCTTCTTAATAGTGAATATTCAACCCGCAAGGGAAATCGTTTTACAAAAGACTATGCTCACTAGGAAAGCATTTGGGGTTGTTAGGTGTTTTTTGTATGGGCAATATCTGAAATTTTTCATACATTAGCCGAATATCATTGAATATGGAATACGAAATTTTAGAATTAAAAAACGGTTTACGAATTATTCATTCGCATAAAAAAGATGCTGAAATTTCGCATTGTGGTCTATTAATCAATGCCGGTACCCGAGATGAGACCCCTGAAGATGCAGGGATAGCCCATTTTATTGAGCATGTGCTTTTCAAAGGAACAAAAAAAAGAAAAGCTTTTCACATCCTCAATAGGCTTGAATCTGTAGGAGGTGAATTAAATGCGTATACAAGTAAGGAGGAGACTTGCGTTTATGCTTCATTTTTAAATATGCATTATGAGCGCAGCATAGAAATTTTGGCAGATATCAGCTTTAATTCAATTTTTCCGGCAAAGGAAATCGAGAAGGAAAAGGATGTGATTATTGATGAAATTAAATCCTATCAGGACAATCCCATTGAGCAGATTCACGATGAGTTTGAGGAGATTATTTTTTCTGGTCATTCTCTTTCAATTCCCATTTTGGGAACGCCTCAATCGGTAAAAAAGTTAAATCGATCTAAAATCCTTCGATTTACAAAAGAATATTATGCCCCTGATAATATGGTGTTTTCCTCTGTAGGAAATATTTCCTCTGATAAATTGGTTCAATTGCTTGAGAGGTATTTTGGGTCGGTAAAGCCTTCTGCGCATGCGCGGGAACGGAAAGCTTTTAAAGGATATAAAAAGCGAGATATCGTTTATAAGAAGGAAAACTATCAGGCACATTGTGTGATTGGAAATGCCGCTTATGGATATAAACATAAAAATAAAATGGGTTTCATACTATTGAATAATTTGTTCGGTGGTCCCGGTATGAATTCCAGGCTTAATTTGGCGATTCGAGAAAAATATGGATATACTTACAATATTGAATCAAACTATACACCCTATATAGATACAGGTGTATTTACAATTTACCTGGGAACAGATCCTTTGCATTTGGATAAATCCATCGGTTTGGTTTATAAGGAGCTTGATAAGTTGAAAAATAAATTGTTGGGCACCCAGCAACTGAAACAAGCCAAGCAGCAGATGATAGGACAAATTGCCATGGCGCAAGAGAGTAGGTCAGGCCAGATGATATCTCTTGGAAAGAGTTTAATGAATTTCGGGAAAGTAGATGCTTTAAAAGATATCTATAAACAGATTGAGAAAATTAGTGGCTCTCAGCTGTTAGATATCGCCAATGAAGTATTTGATGAAAAAAGATTAAGTACCCTGATCTATAAATCGTAATATCAGATGGAGTTTATTTCAGCAGAACTCAATGAATATGTAGAGTCGCATACCCAGCAAGAGCCCGTGGTGCTTGCAGAATTGTTTCGTGAAACACATGCCAATATTCTTATGCCTCGCATGATTTCGGGGAATTTGCAAGGGCAAATATTGCGGATGATATCGTTAATGATTCGTCCGAAGCAAATTTTGGAATTGGGCACGTATACAGGGTATTCTGCCATTTGTTTAAGTGATGGATTGGCAGAAGGAGGTATTTTGCACACCATTGACAATAATGAAGAGCTAGAAGAAATGGCTTTAAAATACTTTCAGAAGGCAGGAGTAGCCCATAAAATTAAATATTATCAGGGTGAAGCCCTGCAAATAATACCCCAAATAGAGGAGATTTTTGATTTGGTTTTCATTGATGCGGATAAAATCAATTATTCTTCTTATTTTGAGCTTGTATTACCTAAGTTGCGGCCGGGGGGATTTATTCTTGCGGATAATGTGCTATGGAGTGGAAAAGTATTGGGGGGGACACATAAACCAGATAAAGATACCCAAGCCATCGATGCCTTTAACAAGAAAGTTCATCAAGATGAAAGGGTAGAACATGTTCTTCTTCCTTTGCGTGATGGAATCATGCTCATCCGAAAAAAATAAAGGATTAAACCTTGCGTTAAATTCGATGTCTAAACAAATAATTAAACCATTTATAAACCTTAAAAAATCAATCGTATGAAAAAGTATTTGAAAAGTTTAGCCGTAATGAGTATGTTGTTCTTCAGCGTAAGCGGAATAATGGCGCAACAGCCACAAGCTAGAAAAGCTTTTAGCGCTGAGGAAATCGCTGAAAAACAAGTAGGTATTTTAAAGTCGCAATTGTCATTGACAGATGAGCAGGTGGCAAGTATAAAAGTTTTATTTGCTGAGCGCAATACAAAAGTTCAGGAACTGAGAAAAAATAGCAATGGAGATAAAGAAGTATTGAAAAAAGGCGGTAAAGAAATTCGTGCAACAACGGATGCCGGTTTATTCAAAATTTTAACGCCAGAACAAAAGGCTCAATATGCTAAAATCAAAGAAGAGCGCAAAGAGACCCGTAAAAACCGTGCTTTAGATAAAAAATAATTTGTATGGAGAAGCTTTTAAAGGATGATTATATTCATGGGGGTACCCAAAAAGATTTTTATCAAGAGGATGAGCGGGAGTTTTGCCATTGTCCATTGTGTGATGCGAATGATTTTGTGCATATAGACTCCGACAGAGGTCTTTCTGTTGTTCGTTGTAAATCGTGTAATCTCATTTATACCAATCCAAGGGCAAAGAATGCCGATGAAAATTATTTTGGGGATGCCTCTGTTTTTCACAGTGAAGCCAGGCTTATATTCAAAGGAAAAAAGGTACATCATCGCGATCGTAACTACGAATATGAGTTGGAGCAGATCAAAAAAATAAAACCCTTTGGAAGATTGCTAGATGTGGGAACCAATATGGGTTTCTTTCTGCGCAAGGCTAGAGAGTTTGGATATGAAACCGAAGGTGTTGAGCCTAGTCCAGCATTATCAGATATTGCTAGAAAGGAATGGGGTTTAAAGATTCACACCTCTTATCTGCAAGATGCTGATCTGCAGGAAAATTATTATGACATCATCACCTTGATAGATGTTTTTGAACATGTTATCAATCCCAAAGATTTGTTGGCTACTTCTTATCGCCTATTGAAAGAGGATGGTATTATGGCTATCAAAGTGCCTAATGGCGATTATAATCATTTCAAGATGAAGCTTGCACAATGGAGTGGGAAAAAGGAAAATATGGACATTTGGGACTGTTGTGAGCATGTTGTTTATTATACTCCAGAGACCTTTAAAAAGATGGCTGATAGCTGCGGATTTAAAGTTCGCAGCTATTTTGTGCCTTTGCCAATTCACAATCCAATATGGGCCAACCTGGTCGGCCATTATTATCAATATCCATCCCCCTTCATTCTCGATTGGAAAAGAATACTCATGCGTAATATTTTTTATCGCATTGGAAAATTTGAAAAGATTTTTGGCGGCAAGATTCGGTTTGGCCCTGATCTGATGTTTATTATTGAAAAGAAAAAATAAATTACCTGCTTGCCTCTATGAATGATTTCTGGGTTTTATCCACCAATGCATATTCATTTATCAAATGAAAGCAGATAATCGAGTCGGTGAATTTATATATAAAAATATAAATTATTTTCCGGGTTTAAATGCATTGAGATTTATAGCGGCATACCTAGTCGTAATGCATCATTCAGAGACCATCAGAAAAAAATATGGATTGTTAAATTTGCAGTCTTTTAGTTTGTTTCGAAATGGAAGCACTGCGGTTTCTTTTTTCTTTGTCCTGAGCGGTTTTTTAATTACCTATTTGCTGCTTAAGGAATTTCAAAAGAAGAAGGATGTAAGCATAAAACAATTTTATATGCGGCGGGTTCTTCGCATATGGCCTTTGTATTTTCTGATTGTATTGATAGGTGGTTTATTGATACCCTATGCAATTCGTTTGCTCCATATTCCTTATGAGATGCCATATTCCTTTCATCAGATATGGTATTACTATGTTTTTTTTATGCCCTTCATTGTTAATTTGAAATTTGGTCATCATCTGCTAGAGCCTTTGTGGTCCATTGGCGTAGAGGAATTATTTTATCTGATGTGGGCTCCTTTGGTAAAAATTCTCCATAAATACTTGCCAATTGTTCTGCTATTGATCATTGCTATAAAGGAGTTTCTATTATATGCGAATCTCTTTTCAAACCAGTCACTTTTGTATGGAGCCCTTCAAATGCTTCAATTTGAGGCCATGGCTATTGGTGGATTGGGAGCCTATTTGGTTTTTCATTCCAAAAGAAAGATTTCTTCTCTTTTTCTTTTTAATACCTTTTTTCAGATTGTATTTTTCTTGCTCTTGGCACTAAGAATCTGCGCGCATTCATATGCTTTGGAAAGTTTTTTTGCTTCTATTTATCAGTATATTTTCCTTACCCCTATTGTTTCTTCCTTACTTTTATATAGCCTTTTTCTGTGGCTTATTATTAATATTTCAATGAATGAATTCAGTTTGATACGTATGGATAATAAAATCAGTAATTTTTTAGGTGAAATTTCCTATGGCATCTATATGTATCATATGTTGGTTGTCTTTTCAATAATATTGGTGTTAAAAAAATATATGGTACATCTTTCTCTATTTTCTTCAAGTATTCTTTTTTATTTGATTGTAACAACGGGGGTTTTAATCGTTTCCCATCTTTCAAAGAAATGGATAGAGGATCAGTTTTTGAAGTTAAAGGCCAAATTTAATGGATAGAAATAAAATTTCTATACCCTTGAAAATCATTGCCTTTCTTATTCATAGTCGTATTTTTATTGGATGTATTGCCTTCATGCTTTGTTTGCAAACACAGATACAGTTGGGCATTCCTATTCAGTTTCGGCCTTATTTAGGGGTTGTTTTTTTTGGTGCCTTGTTGGCATATCATCTGAATCATTTGAAATGGATTATACAAGAGAAATATCTGCTTAACGAACACAAATATTTATGGCTTCGCGAACATCTTTCTCTTTTTTATGTGATTTGTGCCTTATCGTTTATTGGATTCCTTATTTCATTTCTTTTTGTGGGTTTTCTTCTGCAAATTATTCTGTTGCCATTTTTACTCATTACCTTGTTTTATTCATTGCCTGTATTTTCAGGTAGGTATATTCTTTTTAATCTGAGGGAAATTCCGGGTATAAAAATTTTCCTTATATCTTTTGTTTGGACAGCCATTACGGTTATTTTACCTGTGCTTGCTTCTGATGTTGAGTTTAAATGGCATCATGTGATTTGGATGTGTATGGAGCGATTTATTTTTGCTTTTGCCATTACGCTTCCGTTTGATATCAGAGATATGGAGGTGGATTTTCAATCCGGATTAAAAACAATTCCTCATTGGTTAAATAAAAAAAACACCATTCATCTGTCTAATCTTTTGTTATTGTCATTTTTCTTGATTTGCAGCGTCCATTATTTTTTTATGCAGATGTATTTTTTAATCCCTGCTTATTTTCTTTCTGCCGCAAGTGCTTTTGTTTTTATGAATGTAGAAAAGATAAAGCGGCTTCCTTTTTATTACGAAGGTATTTTAGATGGGAGCTTGTTGTTTCAGACCTTGTATGTTTGTATTTTTGCCTTTCTATCTTCTATAAATTTATAATATTACATGATGAAAAAAGCAATTGATTTAAGAAGTGATACCATTACAAAGCCTACATCAAGTATGCTTGAGGCGATGTTTTCAGCTGAGGTAGGTGATGATGTTTTTGGCGAGGATCCGTCTATTTTGTCTCTGGAAGAAAAAACTGCTAAAATGTTTGGCATGGAGGCAGCCTTGTTTTGTCCCTCGGGAACGATGGCGAATCAAATTGCCATCAAGGTACATACAAGGCCTTTGGATGAAGTGATTTGTGATAAAGAGTCACATATTTATGTGTATGAAGGTGGTGGCATGATGTTTCATTCCGGTGTATCGGTTAAGCTTATAGAAGGAGATAGAGGGCTTATGAAAGCTGCTGATATTGTGCCAAACATCAATCCGGATGATATACATTATGCACAAACCCGCTTGGTATGTATTGAAAATACATGCAATAGGGGTGGAGGAAGCGTCTATTCGCATGAAGCGATAAAGGATATTTCGTGGGTATGTAAAGAAAATTCTTTGGCTCTTCACCTGGATGGAGCGCGTATTTTTAATGCCCTGATGGTATCTGATATGACCTCCCAATCCATGGGAGCGTATTTTGATAGTATTTCTGTCTGTTTGTCAAAAGGATTGGGTGCGCCTGTGGGCTCTGTTTTATTGGGTTCGGCTCAGTTTATTCACCAGGCAACAAGAATGCGCAAGGTGATGGGTGGGGGCATGCGCCAAGCAGGATATCTGGCAGCAGCTGGCATATATGCTTTGGACCATCATATAGACCGCTTGCAGGACGATCACCGGAGGGCTAAAATAATTGGTGAAAAATTAAGCGGTTTGCCTTTCATAAAGGAAGTAAAACCTATTGATACCAATATTCTGATTTTCTCCTTGCATGAAGGTATGACTGCTGATATGTTTCTAGGCAAGCTCGAAGCAAAACATGTTTTGGCCTTAGCCTTTGGTCCTCAAATGGTGCGAATGGTAACGCATTTAGATTTTGATGAACAAGATTTAGATCGATTGCTTCAAATTCTTGAAACCCTTTGAAAATTTCATATTTAGCTTGAAAGCCCATGGCCTGAAGGAAAAATCAAACTCTATTTGTAGATATGGTTTTTTTTGGCTTAATTGCTCATCCATCTCCCATTTACAACACCTCTTAACATTCTTCTTATGAATAAAATTATAGTAATTTTTTCCTTATTTGTTTTTGTTTTATTTGGTCAGAAAGGCCATGCTTCCCATTTCAGTGGTGGCGATATAACGGCTACCTGTGTAGGGCCTTCGCAAGTGCAAATTACCGTTAAATTATATTGGGATTGTTCTGCATGGGCCCCTATGCCCTTAAGTATTAATATGGATTTGAGCAGCTCATGCGGCGGTTCTTCAAATTATTTGTTGCCACTGATTAATGTGAATGGCACAGAAGTTTCCAATTTGTGCCCCAATGATTTGGTGAATAGCACCTGCAATGGCGGGTCCTATCCCGGTCGTAAGGAATATATTTATCAAGACGTCATTACCGTTTCTTCAGGTTGTGATCCTTATGTCGCAAGCATTTATGATTGTTGTCGTGATTTTACTAGTAATGTTCCTACCAGCAGCTTTTCCGGAATTTATCTGGAGACTATTTTTAATACTTCAGTAAAACCTTGCAACCATTCTCCTGTTTTTAACAACTCCCCTATACCTTATTTTTGTGTTAATCAGCCCGTTAGTTTCAACTATTCGGCCACAGAAAGTGATGGCGACTCATTGGTATATTCCTTTGTGGATGCCATGGATTTCGGTCAGCCATTGGCATATGGTGCTGGATATTCAGGAGCAGAGCCTATTCCAGGAATAACGATTGTTCCGCAAACCGGGCAAATGGATTTTTTGCCTTCCACCATTGGAAATTTTATTGTGGTGGTAAAGGTAGAAGAATATGATAAACAGACCGGTTCACTTTTAAGTGTTGTAAACAGAGATGTTCAATTTATCGTTATTCCTTGCACCAATAATGTTCCAGACAATTTAAGTTCAGGCATCATTGCCAATCTAAGTCCCAATGCTGTCAAGTCAGGAAACAATACCATTATGGTATGTGAAGGAGAATCCATTTCTTTTGATCTCAATTATACAGATCCGGATGCAAATGATTCTTTGTTTTTATCCACCAATTTGGGCAATGTGATTTCTGGTGCTGTATTGGATACTTCTGGCATTAATCCTTTGAATGCCAATATCAAATGGACGGTTCCCATTGGCAGTGCAGGAAAGAATCATGATTTTACCATCACCGTAAAAGACAATGCATGTCCAGTTTCTGGCTCCCAAACATTCGATTACCATATTCAGGTGATAGGTCAGGTCAGTGCTGGGCCGGATCAAAATATTTGTGGAGGCCAAAAGGCAAATTTACTGGCAAGCGGAGGAAGTGTTTTTACTTGGAAAACCATTTCAGGAGACCCGATAACTGCTGCAAATTTCAGTTGCAATAGCTGCAGCAACCCCAAGGCATCACCTTCTGTTACGACCATGTATGAAGTTACTTCCAATTTAACGGGTGCATGCAAGTTAAAAGACACCGTTGTTGTAAAGGTCGTGCCTGATTTTAATTATACACTCACCAAGTCAACAGCTAACGCATGCTTGAGTCAATTCGTATCGATGGATGTGCAGATTTCGCCAGCAGCGAATTATATCTATAATTGGACAGGAAATGCTTTGTTTTCTAATCAAGCAGGTGCAAATACCAATGCCTCTTTCAATGAGCCAGGGTATAACTATGCATATATTCAAATAACGAGTCCGGGAGGTTGCGTAAAGCAGGATTCTATTGCCTTGAATATTTATACTTCCATTCCACCTGATGTAAGCCTAACGGCCTCTGATAGCAGTGTATGCCGAGGCGATACAGTGGTTTTATTTGCCAAGGTAAAGTCTGTTTTTTCGGCAAGCTGTGGAATGGCAATGGTAGCCTGTAATCCTGCAGACATTGATACCTTTCAGTTGGGAACCGATATCAAGCAAAATACAAGCAGCGGTTATCCTGCTCCATACGGGAATTATTCAAAAACAGGTCGTCATCAATTTATTTACCTAG
>Ga0114966_10005305_pt1 | contig 10930 bp, 6 predicted proteins | sample M_130207_XF_Meta_FD_87029 | JGI IMG/M metagenome (GOLD analysis project Ga0114966, IMG submission 87029) | Freshwater microbial communities from Lake Montjoie, Canada to study carbon cycling - M_130207_XF_MetaG | ecosystem: Environmental > Aquatic > Freshwater > Lake | place: Lake Montjoie...
GGCGGATAATTCTCTGGCGCGATTTCCGCGGGCCAGCGTGGCGACCGATAGACGACCCGGTCGTAGTTTTTGACCCATAACACGTGCTCAAAGGAGCGGTCCGGTCCGGCGACAAACCGAAGGGCCGCCTCCACGCGTTGCCCGTGCCTCACATCGCCCGTTCGCTGAAGAATCGGCTTGGCGACATTATTCATTTCGCGGTCAAGACGCTCTCGATTAAAGCGGGCGGTCAATTCCCAAGCCAAGCCGCCGATGACCAAGAGCATGATGGCCGTCGCCTCGTCGACGAGGAGCGCGAGTCGCCCGCGGAAAGAATTGATCGGCGGGGTTTCCCTGCCGGCAGCGGACTGCAGGCCCGATAGGCGACGCCCCGAAAGGTCTCGATCAAGCACGTTCCAACGGCGTCTTCCAGCATACGCCGAAGACGCTGAACATAGACACCCACCAGAGTGGTGCCGGGATCAAAGTGGTCGTCCCGAACGTGCTCACAGATTTGCGCGCGCGTGAAAGTCTGGCCCCAGTCCAGACCTTTCGTTGATCAAAACGCGGATTTCTATCGGCAGGTTTTAGTGGATGCGGGCGGCCGGCTTGATACCAGCCAGCATCCGAATGGCGCTCCCGGGTTGGCGTTGATTAATTCAGCCGTCACCGCGGCGATTCCGACGGAGCGGACGAACGCGGTCTTAGCTTATAATAGTATCTGGGCGAACGATGCGGTGGTCACGGGCGATTTGCCTCTCGCTGGGGTCAACCGCAGAACGGTCAATGTTTTCTCGGACTACACAATCCAGACGGGCACGTTTAAGGGGCTGCGGGTCGGGGTGGGCGCGCGCGATCGTGGGTCCATCTATATTAGGAGTCGCTCCGCAGACCCGATTGTTAACCCCGCAAATCCGACGGCAGCCATCGACGACCCAGCAGTCAGCCAAACGACGCCCGTTTATGCGAAGTACCCGATCATCATGAACGGCACGCTGGGCTACACCGTGCGTTCAGAAGGATGGGGGCGGCTCGATGGCAAGGAGCTGGTGTGCCAGCTCGCGATTCAGAATTTAATGGACCCAAGACGGCCGGTTTACAGCGGAATATAGGGCTCCGGGCGGCCGCCAGACGGCGATTACAGCAAACCGCATCGCATCGCCGTTCCTCACCGCGTGGATGAGTTGACGGAACCGCGGAGCTTGATTTTGACGACCACGCTGCGGTTGAAGGAACGGCTCGACCTAGATCGAAGGATAGCCTGTCCTTTAATTTGACTAAAGCGATTTCACGCGTTTCCCCATGAAAATTCCCGCCCCAGCTGGTTGCTCTGGATTTCTCCACGCTCAAAGCATGAAGCGGCGCGACGCCATTCGGATTGGGTTTTGCGGCGCACTCGGGCTGAGCATGGCCGATTTATTCCGGGCGCAGGCGCGCGCCGCGGTCGAGCCGGGGTTTTTCAAGGAGGGCAAAGCCAAAAGTGTGATTCATCTCCATCTGCCCGGTGGCATGTCGCAGCAGGAGTCATGGGATCCCAAGCCGGAAGCACCGTCTGAATATCGAGGTGCCTTTGGCGTAACGAAGACCAACACGGGTGAGATCTTTAGTGAGAATTTTTCGCGCCAGGCAAAAATCGCCGACAAGCTGACGATCGTCCGCTCTGTCGTGGGGCGGATACCCGATCATCAGCAGGCCACCTATCAGCTCTTCACTGGCTACACGCCGACCACGGTCATCGACTATCCCCAAATGGGCAGTGTTGTTTCCCATCTCTTCGGTGGGCGGCAAGCCATGCCGCCCTATGTCGCGATACCCGCGTTGCGCGGATTCGAAGGCGGTACTGGCTTCCTCAGCAGCAAGCACGGGCCCTTCCAACTGAACGCCGATCCTGGAGCCAAGGGTGAGTTTAAGGTGCGTGACTTCAGCCTGCCAGAGGGCGTTTCGCTGCAGCAATTCGAGCGGCGGAAAGCGGCTCGGGAAATCGTCGAGGGACATCTTCGGAAGATGGAAGCGAGCCCGGAGACGCTCAACACCATGGATGACTTTTACCAACGGGCTTATTCATTGCTGACCTCGAAGGAAGCCCGGCAGGCCTTCTCGCTCGAAGACGAATCGGAGGTTACGCGGGACCTATACGGCCGCAACTATCTGTTAAAACGCAACGAACCGGCGGCGGTCGGCGAACGCCTCTTACTCGCGCGGCGGCTCGTGGAAGCCGGCGTGCGATTCGTCACGGTTAACTATGGGGCTTGGGACTCGCACGTGGATATCAAGGGCACCTGTACGGAGCACATGCCGGCGCTGGATCACGCCATCAGCGGCCTGATCACGGATCTGGATCAACGGGGGCTCCTCGCGAGTACGCTCGTGATGGTAACGACGGAGTTTGGACGCACGCCTAAGGTCAATCAAAGTAACGGACGAGACCACTGGGCGCGGGTCTACTCGATGTTGCTCGCCGGCGGGGGCATCACCCGGGGGCAAATTTATGGGGCTTCGGACGCCACCTCCGCCGAGCCGGCGCGCGACGAAGTGAAACTCGAGGACTTTTTGGCGACCGTGTATCATCAACTTGGCATCGACTCAAATGAGGAGTTGATGGCGTTTGGCGGCACCCGACCGATCGAAATCGTGAAAGACGGAAAAGTCGTGAAGGGGATTATCGCTTAAAATAACGTGCGCGTCCCTCTTCTCCTGCTGACGGCCTTGGGCGTGAGTGACCTGTCCCTCGCTGGGCCGATGGTTCACCACATTGAGGCGATCACGCCTCGCGCCGGCCAGCGGAACACAACGGTGGAAGTCATTTTAGAGGGGGCGTTTCTAAAAGATCCGCGCGAAGTATTATTTTTCCGCCCGGGAATCACGTGTATAGCCGTGAAGGCGCTGCCACCCCTGCCGCAGCGCATTTCGCTCGTGCACCAAGGCTATCGCGAAGACCGCGTGCAGTGTACTTTCGCGATCGCGCCGGATTGTCCGCTCGGGCTGCACCCGTTGAAGTTACGCACCGCGACCGAGCTCACCACGCTCTCCACGTTTGCGGTCACCGCACTTACCCTCCAAGCGGAAGTGGAACAAAAGCAGGGTGGCAACGACACGCTGGCGACCGCCGAGAGTGTGGCCATCAACTCGACGGTACTCGGTCGCATCGACAGTGATCAGCGTGGCGACGTTGATATCTATCGCGTCACCGGCCAGGCGGGTACGCATCTTTCGGTTGAGGTAGACGCCGTGTGGCTGACCGAGCGGCACTACGCCGAGTCCGAGTTTGATCTGGCTCTGCGCCTGCTTGATGCCGATGGCCGCACCCTCGCGCGCAACGACGATAGTGCGCTGCATTTGCAGGATCCGCTCGCGAGCATTTTACTGCCGCGCGACGGGGAATATTTTGTGGAGGTCCGGCAGCGCGTATTCAAGACCGGCCCACGCTGTTACTATTTGGCGCATATCAGCGATACCCCGCGACCACTCGCGGCCTACCCTGCCGGGGGCCAAGCCGGCGCTTCGTTGAAAACCACGCTGCTCGGAGACCCCGCTGGCCCGATGGCTCAGACGATCCGTTTACCAGCTACCCTTGGAAATTTCGCTTGGTACCATCACATGCCCTCGCCTCTACCGATGAGGGTGAGTGATTACGACAACGTCCTCGAGCAATCCGGGGCCCAGGAAACGCCCGTCCCGACACTCCCCGCGGCACTGAACGGCATCATCAGCACTCCCAGTGAGATCGACACCTTCCGCGTCACTGTAAAAAAAGGCGAGCGCTGGCGGGTCTGCGTATATGCGCGGTCACTCGGGACTCCGCTTGATCCGCGATTGCGTATTCAAAGGGTCGGAGCGGACTCGCCTGAACTCGAAGTGGATGACAGCTCCGTGGAAGAACGCGGCTTTTATGCGATGAGTCGTCAAATCCAGCGCAAGGAAAAGCTCGACCCAGCCGTGACGTGGACCCCGAAGGAGGATGGCGACTACACGCTGAGCATCTCCGATATGCGTGGCCTCGGCGGCCCCACCTCGGTTTATCGCATCGAAATCGAAGCCGCGCGGGACGAAGTGAATACTTTTATCCAGGCGAAGGTCATCGATATGGTCGAGTGCCCGCGACTTACGAGCATCGCGGTACCGGCAGGAGGCGTCTGGACCATCAACGTCAACCTCGCCGATGGCCCGGGCAACACGTACAAAGGCGAGCTCGATCTCGTCGCGCACGGCCTGCCGCCCGGCGTGCGCCTGATCGCGCCCCGCGTGCGGCCTGGCCAGCGCCAGGTCCCGGTCCAATTTGTCGCGGACGCCAACACTCCCCCGCAGGCGGTCCTGATCACGCTGACCTGTCGGGCCGTGGACGACCGACCACTGGCCAGCCAATCGCAGCAAGCCTTTACCTTCCTCGGCCGTTCCGGCGGCCATGCCTGGCATTCTTTTGTGGTGGATCGTTATGCTCTTGCGGTCGTGGAGGTCGCGCCTTTCAGCATCGTGGTGGAGCCACCGACCGTGCCACTTTCGCAGAATGGCGAGATCGCTTTACCTGTGGAGATCATGCGCCGACCCGGGTTCAACGAAGCGATTGAATATCAACTCGACTGGGTGCCGGCGGGAATCTCCGGAGAACCTACCCGCACTCTGCCAGCCGGCCAGACGACCGGATTCCTCCGGCTCAACGCGGGGAGCTCCGCGGTGCCGGGCCGATGGAAGATCGCGGTCACTGCGTCCACTACCGGCGGTGAATATTACCTCGGGGCCGGTCGCTCCCGGGTCTCCTCTTCCTTGATCGATCTAACCATCGCCGAGCCTTACCTCATTCTCAAAAATACCCCCGCCACCGTCCGTCGCGGCGAGCGTGCGCAAGTCCGGTGGGCGATCGAGCACCGCCAAACGTTTGCGGGTGAGGCCGAGGCGATCCTGATCGGATTGCCCAAAGGCGTGAGTGTCGTGGCGGCGGCGACCCTCAAGTCCGGCCAGCCCGAACTCGTCTTCGAGATCACCGCCACGAGTGAAGCCCTGCTCGGGCAATACAAGGAGCTGAGCTGCGAAATCGTCGTTTCGGAGCATGGTCAGTCTATCCGCCAGCGCACGGGGAAAGGCATCTTGCGAGTCGATCCCATGATCGGAGCAACCGCGGCCAGAGAATGAAGATCCCCCCACTCTGCCCAATGCCGACCGCTCCCCGCCCCCCGTGCGCCCACCACCACCGAGCGCTCGCCGCGGGGTGCCGTCTCGCCGCGCGCGCTCTGCGTCAATCAAACGGTTTCCTGCTCTCGCTGCTTCTGGCCACGGGCCTTTGCGCCGAAGAGATCCCGAGTTTTCGCCGCGACGTCATGCCGGTGTTTTTCCGCGCCGGCTGCAACGCCGGGGCCTGCCACGGTTCCGCCCGTGGAAAAGATGGCTTCATGCTTTCCCTTTTTGGCTACGACGCCAAAGGCGATTACTATCGTTTGACCCAGGAACTCGTTGGCCGACGCCTCAATCTTTCTGCACCGGAACAAAGCCTGCTACTGCTTAAAGCCACAGGGAAAGTTCCCCATACCGGTGGTGAATTATTTACGAAAGAAACTTCCTACTACCAGACGCTCCTCCAGTGGATTGCGGCGGGTGCCCCCGATGATGCCACCTCGCTGCCCGCTCCGACCGGCATTACGATGTCGCCGGATCACATTCTGTTTTCTGGCGCGCATGAGACCCAAAAAACCACCGTCACCGCGCGCTATGCGGACGGTTCGCAACGCGATGTCACCGCGCTCGCGCTTTTTGCAACCAACAATCCCACCACCGCCAAAGTGGATAAAGAGGGCCTCGTGGCGGCAGTCGGACGCGGCGATACCACGGTGTTTGCCCGGTTCAATCGCTTCACGATTGGCGCCGAGGTGATCGTGCTGCCCCCTGCCACCGACTATATTTGGCCGAACCCGCCTGCGCACAATTTCATCGACCGGATCGTTTACGAACGCCTCCAACTGCTCCGCTTACTTCCCTCGGAGCTTTCCGACGACGAGACTTTTTTACGGCGCCTTTACCTCGATCTCACAGGGGCGCCGCCCAGCCCGGCCGAGTACCGCGCCTTCATGTCCGACCAGGCCGTAAACAAGCGGGCCGTGCTCGTTGACCAACTGCTCCAGAGCGATGGCTTCACGGACCTCTGGACGAACCTCTGGGGCGAAATGCTGCGTGTAAAAGGAGGCAGTTATGCGCCCACGGGCACCGATGTAAAAGCGGCTGACGTTTATTATGAGTGGATTCGGGAGCAGGTCGCGACCAACCGCCCGTTAAACGAATTCGTCGCCGAATTAATCACCGCCACGGGGAGCAACCTCACCAATGGACCGGCTAACTTCTTCACCATGCTGGTCCACGACACGAAGATTACGCCCAAAAATCTCGCGGCGGACTTCTCCCAACTTTTCACCGGTGTCCGGATTCAATGCGCCGAATGCCACAATCATCCCTTCGATCGCTGGACGCAGGACGATTACTACGGCTGGGTTAGCTTTTTCACCGGCATCCAGCGAAAACTGGGCGCGGAGCCCAGGGAGTTTTATGTTTTCAACGATTTATCCGTCGCGCCCGCCAAGCACCTTGTCGACGAAAGACCGATGCCTGCCACCGTGCTCGGCGGGGCGACCGCCGTGCCCAAGGACCAAGACCCGCGCCAAGCGCTCGCGACTTGGCTCACGTCGCCCCAAAATGAACTCTTTAGCCGCAATCTCGCCAACCGCGTCTGGGCCCATCTCTGCGGGCGAGGCCTCGTCGAACCCGTCGACGACATGCGGGTGAGCAACCCTCCGACCAACGCGCCGTTGCTCGCGGCTCTCGCCCAACATCTCGCCGACGCTCACTTCGATTTACGCAATCTCGTGCGCACCATTTGCACGTCGCGGATTTACCAACTCTCCGCGCAGCCCAACGCCACCAACGCCACCGACACACGCCAGTTCTCCCGAGCCCAACTCCGCCGTCTCCGTGCCGATGTCCTGCTCGACACCGTGGTCAAAGCTACCGACGGGGAACGCGCCTTCTCGGCTTTTCCCAAAGGGACCCGGGCGATCCAGCACTACCCGCGTTCCCCCGGCGACACCGCGCGCCCCATGACCGGCGATTCGTTTTTCGATATTTTTGGCCGCGCCGCCCGCCACAGCGTGGATGCCAGCGACACCAAAACCGAACCGACCCTCTCGCAAACCTTGCACCTGATCGCTGGTGATACGGTCCAACAGCAAATGCGCATCGGACAAGTCATCGCCCAACAACTCAAAGCCGAGGTTCCGCCTGAGGCCATCATCGAGGATCTCTACATCCGCACTCTCAGCCGGAAACCGCGACCCAGTGAAAGCACCGCCATGCGGGGCCTGATTGGTCAAGACACCCGCGACGAACACGTGTATCAGGATATTTTCTGGAGCCTCCTTAACTCGACCGAGTTTATCTTCAACCACTGACCCCGTTGAAACTCCCCAGCGCCAAAGCACCTGCGCCATCTCCGAAAAAAGTTTCGCGCCCGTTCGGTTCGTGCCTGGCAATTTGCCCGAAAATCTCGCACGCAGACGGTCGTGAAGTATTTGCCGTGACGCCGCGCCGCCCTTCTCAGCTAAACAGACTAAGCGCCTTCCTGATTTTGCTGGCTCCCACCTTCATCTCCGCTGCCGAGATCACCTACGCGGAGCACATCAAACCGATCTTTCGCGAGCATTGCCTCAAGTGCCACGGCGAAGATCAAGCCAAGGCCGACCTTAACCTCGAGACTTTCGCCACCGCCTTGAAAGGCGGTAGCGGTGGCGCGGTCCTCATCGCCGGTCGCGCCAGTCAAAGCCTGCTGTTTAATGCCATTACGGCCGCCGATGAAAACGAGCGCATGCCGCAGAAAAAATCGCCTCTCCCGGCGGCACAGATAGAAATCATTCGCCAATGGATTCAGAGTGGCTTGCGCGAGTCTGCAGCGAGTTCCTCGTTGGTGGTCGCCCGCGACACGCGGTTCCAACCCGCGCCCACCTCCACCACCGACGGCCCGCCACCCATGCCCGGTCCGCTGCCCGATTTCACCCCAGTCCCTGAACGGCGCCCACTCGCCGTCATCGCCATGGACGCCAGTCCGCGCGCCCCGCTGCTCGCGGTCGCCGGTCATGAGCACGTGCGCTTGATCCACGCCTCCACCCAGGCGCTGATCGGGTGCCTCGCCTTTCCTGAAGGTCAACCCAACGTCATTCGTTTCAGTCGCGACGGTGGCGTGCTCATGGTGGCAGGCGGCAAGCCCGTGCACTCTGGGAGCGTGATCCTGTTCGATGTTCGCACCGGTCGGCGCCTTACCCGCATTGGAGATGAGACCGACGCGATCCTCGCCGCCGATCTGAGTCCCGATCAAGAATTGGTCGCCCTTGGGGGCAGCGGCAAGACCGTTAAAGTCTACGGAACGACCGATGGCCGTATCCGCTATAAAATTACGAAACATACGGACTGGGTAACCGCGATCGCCTTCAGCCCCGATGGCACGAAGCTTGCCAGCGCGGATCGCGCCGGGGGTCTTTATCTTTGGGATCCCTCCGCCGGCGGCATCCTCCTTGCGCTCGCCGAACACAAAGCCGCGGTCCGCGCCTTGGCGTGGCGCAGCGATGGCCGGATGCTCGCGAGTGCCGGCGAAGACGGCCTGCTCATTTGGTGGGACGCCCACGATGGCTGGCCGGCCATTAACCACCCGAACGCGCACCCTCCCCTCCGGCCCAGCGGGTATTTTGGCAAACTCGCCAACGGCGTGCTCGCACTTGCCTTCGGCCCTGAGGGCGAACTCCTGAGCGCTGGTCGCGATCAACACGTGCGGCTCTGGAACGTGGCCGGCCAAGCCGTGAAATCCTTCGCCACCAGCCCGCGACTACCTCTTCAGGCGGCAATCACTCATGACGGCGCCGGGCTCTTGGCCGGTGACGAAGCCGGCTCCATCCGGCAGTGGACGCGGGCCGACTGAACGACGCCACCGCTCGCGATGAACGCAGCCATCCGCCATTCCGCCGCCAGCCGTAAATCTTGCCCCAGAGGCGGTGCGGGCGATCGCGCTGAGCGAGGTCTGCCGCAACCCCGCTCGATCGCTCGCGCCGACCACCGACCACGTGCCTGCGTCCATTAACGTGCTGGGCCTTCGTCAACCGCTCCTCCATTATCCCCCCACCTTTAACCATCATGCCAATGCCAACCCAACCCGCCCTGAATCGCCGTACCTTCCTCGAACACGCGGCGCTCGCCACCACTGGACTTTGGCTCGGAGGTTGCGCGACCGGTTCATTGACGCCTCGCGCGCGGCGCATCGCGCCCGATGAAAAAATGCGCATTGGCTGCATCGGCATCGGGGGCCAAGGCGGAAGCGTCACCGCCGACCTCGCGACTTTCCCGGACGTCCAAATCGCCGCCCTATGTGATGTTGATCAAACCTACGCTGCGAAAAACATCAAAAAATACCCGGGCGTGCCCCTTTACCGCGACTATCGCGAGATGCTGGAAAATGAACCCAAGCTCCATGCCGTGATGGTCGGTACACCTGACCACTGGCACGCGCCCATTTCGTTGGCGGCCATGCAGCTCGGCCTGCACGTTTATTGCGAAAAGCCACTCGCGCACACGATTGAGGAGGCGCGCCTGATGGGCCGAGTCGCTCGCGAAACGGGCGTCGTGACGCAAATGGGCAATGCCGGCCACGCCAGCGAGGGCCTGCGCCTCACCAAAGAATGGATCGACGCGGGCGCGATTGGCCAAGTCAGCGAGGTGCATGTCTGGTCCGATCGGCCCGGAAAATTTTGGCGTTCACAAGGCCATCGCCGCCCCACGGAGCTTCCGCCGGTTCCCGCCGGGCTCGACTGGAATCTCTGGCTCGGCGGAGCGAATGAGCGCCCGTATCATCCGGATTATCTCCCCCGCCAATGGCGTGGCTGGCAAGATTTTGGCTGTGGCGCCGTCGGTGATATGGCGGTGCACAATGCCGATCCCGCCTTCTATGCCCTGGACCTGGGCGCGCCTGACTGGGTCGAAGCGGAGAGCTCGCCAACCAATCCGGATTCATTTCCGGAATGGAGTATCCTCACCTACCATTTTCCCGCCAAGGGTCGCCGCGGCCCCATTAAAATGATCTGGTACGATGGTGGCAAAATGCCCCCGCGGCCCGCTGAACTCGAAGCGGACCGCGCCCTTGGCGACAATGGAATCTATTTCTTAGGAACCAAGGGCGTACTGCTCGCACCCGGTTGGTCGGGCACCCCGCGCCTTGTGCCCGAGAGCAAGATGCAGGCCTTGGTACGCCCCGAAAAATCAATCGCACGCAGCGTGGGCCACCGTCGCGAATGGGTTGACGCCTGCCGCGCGGGACGACCGGAAGACGCCAAGGCGGGATTTTGGTATTCCGCTCCATTCACCGAAGCGTTGCTCGTCGGACTCCTCCCCTTGTTCGCAGGAAAACGCATTCAGTGGGACGCGCGCACGATGAGTGCTCTCAACGCCCCCGAACTCGCCCCACTTATCCGCAAATCTTATCGGTCCGGTTTCGATTTACCCGTCGCGCATAACCTGATCGCCTAGCTTGGTTCCTGCTCTGAGTATTTTCTCCGGATATTGTCTCCTATGATCACACCCAAAAAACTCCCGCGTCTCGCTATCGCCGGCCTTGCCTTGCTCTCGGCGCAGGGCGCAATTTCTCTCCAGGCGGCTCCCCAGAGCCATCCCAATACTACCGGCTGGCAAAACGTGTTTACCCAAGATTTGGCCAACGTCGAAATGCCGGCGGGTGCTTGGGCGTTTGAAAATGACACGCTGGTGGCGAAAACCCACGATACCATCTGGACCAAAAAGTCCTACCGCAACTTCGTGCTCGATCTGGAATTCAAGGTGGCCAAGGAATCCAACAGCGGAATTTTTTTACGCTCGGGCGACATCAAGAAAGCCCTCGCGGCATTGGAGATCCAGGTGCACGACAGCGCGGACGGCGCCC
>Ga0114966_10005306_pt1 | contig 10929 bp, 10 predicted proteins | sample M_130207_XF_Meta_FD_87029 | JGI IMG/M metagenome (GOLD analysis project Ga0114966, IMG submission 87029) | Freshwater microbial communities from Lake Montjoie, Canada to study carbon cycling - M_130207_XF_MetaG | ecosystem: Environmental > Aquatic > Freshwater > Lake | place: Lake Montjoie...
TTAAAATTAAAATTTTATTTATAATTGATTCTTCAATGTAAATTAATCGATTATATGCAAGTGTCGCCCATATAACTGTAACCGGTGCGCGTATCCATACATTTAATAAATAACTGATTTTTTTTTCTTTTATTGATTCTATTAAATCTAATTTTTGAAGAAATAATAATAGATATGTAATTCCACCAGGAATGCCAGAAAGTACAATTAAATATGAATAATAAAATGGATGTACTAGGATATAATTAATAATAGTAAATACATATGTAACAATATGATGAAATAATTCATCATATTGAATTTTTTTATATGATTTAAGTAAATGAAATGTATGTAGACCTGAAATCATTGGGAATAAAAATTTATAATTAGTTTTATAATCTGTATAATCATTTTCAGCACCGATCGGATCTAAAATCATAGTTAGACAATATGGTGTAATGATTAATGTAATAATCATATTATGAACAAAATGTAAAATAAAATATTGTATTGAATCATCAAATAAAAATTTTTTTGTCATAATCATTGAAATTATATTAAGTATCCCAATATAAATACTTGTATATAAAATATCAAATGATATAAACTCGATAAATTCTAAAAACATTAAATTATTAAGTAATTAATAATTATTATCTCTTTAATATATAATGACAATATACATTGATACAAATAATAATACATGCTCTAATACAGACTCTGATAAAGACTCTATTATGATAATGTATTTATTAATTTTGTTTTTATTAATAATTATATCATATATATACAAAAGTAAAATTAATAAAAAAAAAAAGATATTATTTATTACTATTAGTATTATTATTATTATTATTATAAGTTTACTTATGCAAGATAATCATAATCATAAAAAAATAAATAAGATAAATGAGATAAATGAGATTAATGAGATTAATGAGATAAATAAGATTAATGAGATCAATGAGATTAATAAGATTAATGAGATTAATGAGATAAATGAGATAAATGAGATTAATGAGATTAATGAGATAAATAAGATTAATGAGATCAATGAGATTAATAAGATTAATGAGATTAATGAGATTAATGAGATAAATGAGATAAATGACGATAATTATGAAATAATTATATTTAATAATTTTTTAACTGCAAAAGAATGTGATAACTTGATTGAATATTCAAAAAATCATCAGTTGGTAACCAGTGAAACAATTGGTGAATATGGAAATGTTACTAGTGATTATAGAAATTCTAAACAATTATGGATAACAGATAATAAAAATATAATTGCCAATAAAATATCGGATTTTTGTGAAAAAATTTTAAATTTACCTAAAAAAAATATGGAATCATTGCAACTTTTACAATATGATGTATCTGGATATTTTAAAGAACATTATGATGCAGAACCAGATAAAACAAAAAAATCAAATATAATTGATAGGGCTCATACATTTTTTGTTTATCTAAATGATGTCGAAGAAGGCGGTGAAACAAGATTTCCAAAATTAAATATAAATATAAAACCTAAAAAGGGTATGGCTGTATATTTTAAAACATTAATGCCAAATGGTGATCTATTACAAAATTCTTTACATCAAGGATTACCAATTATTAAAGGTAAAAAATATATTGTAAATAAATGGATTCATCTTAATGAATTTATTAATTAATTTTATATTTATAATGTATTATTACTAAATTAAAAATAATCAAGTAATAAAGTTACTAAAACGTCTATTGAATCCCATTGTTCTCTTTCAATTTTATCTTTAGTAAGATTAAGATCCATATATTTTTTTGAAAAATAAATTAATATATTTATTGTCTCTTCATCTTTAAAATTATGCCAATAACCATCATCCATATCAGCCTGTAAATTTGATTCAACAAAATAGACATATGATGGAAGATTTCCATATATGACATTTAATACTTCATTTTTAAATTGATTATAATCAACCATATTTTTATAATATATATCATTAAATATATTATTAAATAAATTTAAATTTCATTTTTTTTACTATTTATTAATTCTTTTAATATCTGAACCGCATTTAAACTAGAACCTTTAATTATTTGATCACCGCATACAAAGAAATTCCAACATGACATATCATTTAAGTCTGGTCTTATTCTTCCAACAAAAATATCATTTTGTCCTGAACATATAAATGGTTCAGGAAACTCATTTAAATCACAATTATCTCTAATTTTAATACCAGGAAAATTAGTTAATTTTTCTAAAATTTCTTTTTTTGTTATTTCTTTAGTAAATTCAACATTAATTGATTCACAGTGTGATGTTAATACAGGTACTCTTACACAAGTTGGCGTAATTTTTAAATCAGGTCTATGTAAAATCTTTTGTGTTTCTTTAACAATTTTCATTTCTTCTGAATTATATAAATTTTCTTGAATTGATGAATTATGTGAAAACACGTTAAATAACAAAGGTTTAGACCAAAAATTTGTTGTTACTTCATTTATGTTTTCATTTTTTGTCCAATCGCGTACTTGTTGTTCTAGTTCTTCTAATCCTTTAATTCCTGCACCAGAAGCGGATTGATATGTTGAAACAATAACACGGATAATTTTAAAGGATTTTAAAGCTTTTAATAACATTACGAGAAATATAGTTGTACAATTTGGACTAGAAATTACATTTGATTCAGATTTAAGATCTTCTGAATTTACTTCGGGAACTACTAAAGGTATATTAGTCAATAATCTAAATTCAGATGATAAGTCAATAAATTTAGTTTTTAAATTTAATTGATTTGCAAAATTTATGATATCACGTGATATATCATTTTCTGTTGCTAAAATAATAAAATCGAAATTAAAAATTTGTAAAATTGACAAATCAAACTTTTCAATAGAAATATTTCTATCATGAATTATATAATTTTCACCAAGTTTTGTTTTTCTGGTGTAAAATTTGAATTCAATTAATTTTGAATTAAATGTTAAATCATTTTGTAAACATTTAATAATACTTTGACCAACTAAACCACCAGCACCAATTAATCCAATAAGCATTTTTTAAATTAATATATCTTTTTATCTTTTTATAACTTTAGTGATTATATATATCAATTTTTTAACCAACAGCTCTTAGTGAGCCGCCACTTTGTAATGATGTATTATTATTTATATCATTATTAGTTGTTCCTGCTTCATTTTGTGTTTTATCAGATGTATTTGATGTTTTAATAGTTTCAACTGGTGAAACAGAATTATTTGTAGTTTTAACTGTACTACCTAAATCCGATGTGGATTTTCCTGTTGCATCTACTTTAGTAGACACAGGTGTTGCATTTCCAGATATTTCACTACTTGTATTTGAAGTACGAGTATTATACGGATCTGATATAGTTTGTTGGTTTGTTACATTTTGATTTTGTTTATTTGTTTCGGCGGTTATTTTTAAATTAGGTGAATTAGATGAATATGTTTTTATTTTACTTGGCCCATTATAATCTGAAAAATATTGTCCATCTAATGAAACATATCTTATAATTAAATGATTATCTGACAGCCCGTCTTCTATTTCCATTTTACTATTTGCTTTTAAATTAGTATTTAATAAATCATCTGTTAAACCATATATTTTTTTATTATATTTTGAATAACATGGACTTATTATTTCACTGTTTGAATATATTATTGACATATTTTTTATATTAAATTTTCCAATAACATATGCACTATATCCTAATAATCCTAAAAATATTAAAGCAAGTATAATAAAAAAACTTAATTTAAGTTTACTTTTTAATTTATTTGTATATTCTAAATTTGTATGATATATGCTTGTTAATAATCCAATTGAAGCAATGGAAATAATAAAACCATAAACATATGGAACATATTCATTGTTTTTATTTCCATTAACATAATATTCTTGATTATCTAAATTATAATTACAAGTTGGTATATCCATTATATTATATAAACAGATATTTATTTCTTCATGTAAATATCTATTAATTGTTCATCAGAGTATAATATAGCATTTACTTTAGATGAATAGCATGGTCTAGTTAAATCTTTTGGAACTGCTATATAACTTGGTACTAATGCTATTAATCCGGAAAATATAGCACAAATACATAATAAAACAGTTGTTATAATATAAAAAATTATTGATTTATTTTCTTTAGATTTATTAACAGAACTATAAATTAATATAATACAAATTATAATAATAAGAATTGAACTTGATAAACAACTATATGAATATTCATCATTACTATAATTATATTCTTTATAATTATCTGATGATACTGATTTAGAATAATATTCTTCATTTTTATATAATATATTACATTTATTTATTTCTGGTGGTGGTGTATTATCATTTACTGAATCCATTTATACAATTAATTTACAAATTAAATTTACACAACCTATAGCAAAGATTCTACGATCCGTTACCGTGTGTTTAATTGTAATAGATTCAATATCATTTGACATAACAATTTCATGAATCCCAATTATATCACCTTCACGATATGAAACTATCTCAACATTATCATAACCAACTGAATTTAATTTTTTAACAATTAATTTAGCAGTTCCACTTGGCGCATCTTTCTTATTAATATGATGAAAATCTTTAATCTCAATTTTTGTCCAATAATTCTTATCAATCTTGTCTAAAAATGATAGAACTAATGGAATACCTTCGCTAAAATTACTTCGAATAATAATCTCTTCAGAATAAGAATTAATTAATTCCATTGGCAGATCACCTGTTGTACCAATAATAATCTTTGGATAAACATATTTATTTAACATTAATTTTTGTAATAATTTTGTAGTTCCTTCAGGAGATGATACATCAACTATTATATCATATTTTTTTAATCCATCTAGATTAAAATTTCTATCAATTGTTTTAAATTTTATTGATAGAAATTCAAGTTCTTTAACAATTAATGTTCCTAATCGGCCAGTTGATCCTAAAATCCATATTATTTTATTACTCTTTTGATATTTTTCCAATAATTCCAATAATTCTGTAACACATTTTTTTATTCTTTGATTAAAATATTTTTGTATAGAATCATATGAATAATATGATGCTGATAATCTAAAATAATTTTTATATTTATTTTTTAATTCAGGAGTTGTAAATTTCCAACCTTGGTGAAATGTAATCATATTTTCTTTACAGATTTTTAAAAATTCATCTGAATCAATATTAAATTTATCATTTAATTTAACAAAAATAAAATATCCACCATCTGGTTTTAAATAAGAGAAAATATTTGGATAAGAATCTAAAACTTTACATATTAATTCTCTCTTTGATTCTAATGAACAAAACATAGAATCAATATATTTTTTATAATCTGATGTTTGTATAATTGACGAAACAATTAAACCCATAATTGGATTTACTGAACCACCCGAATCAATAAAACCAGACTCGTTTAATGTATCTATTAATTTTATATCTTGAGTCATTAACCAACCAAGACGTACTGCTGGTGCATAAATCTTTGAAAAAGTATGAAATGAAATAATCTTTGATGAATATATATATAATGGTTTAATTTTAGAATTTTGCATCAGATAATATGTTTCATCTGATAAAATTCTTACATTATGATTTGAAATTATATTACAAAAACTATTTAATTGTTTTTCAGTTATTGTTTTTCCTGTAGGATTGTTACAAAATGGAATTATATATATAATTGAATTTTCTTCTGGTATAAAATCATTAAGATTGTCTAATGAAAAAGTTTTAATAGTAAAACCATAATCTTTAAAATGATTCAACATAATAAAATATGTTAATTCCTCAACATAAATTATTGATTGTGCTGATATTAATAATCCGGTAATCATTTGTATCCCTTGGGAAATACCATTAGTCATATAAATATGTGATTTTATAACATCAGATATATTTGAAAAATATGTATTAATAATTGATTCCTTAAAAATATCATGTCCATCTTTCTTACCATATTGCATAACTTCAAAAAATTTATTATTAATATAACATTTTTCATTAAATATAGTTAGTGCTAATTTTAAATATTCATTTCCTGGTTGACCACATCCTAAATTAAGATTTGATTCTGCTGGAGAAACTTGATATTGACCAAACATTTATTTATTAAATTAATATATTAATTTGTTTATAATTTTCATATCATTTTTATAAATAAATAAATCAATTTTTTAATTTGAATCAACATCAAATTAATCATCTTTTTAATTTGAATCTAATCTATTATTATTAATTTGACAACAATATTCATTAAGTTTTAATTTTAGATCAGATGATTGGATTGGAACTAGAGGTAAACGTACTATATCAAAACGTATTTTTTGCATTATCATACATAGATATTTAATTGGTGATGGATTTGGTTCAACAAATAATTGTTCCATTAATTCAAACAGATGTAAAAAGTTGGATATATTCATATTATTAGTTGGTTTAATACAAATATTATTCATAGTTTCTGGAATAGCATTAGATATAACACTGATTAATCCATAAGCACCTATTGACATTGCAGGAATTACAAGTGAATCATCTCCACAATAAAGATTAAAATTATTTGGACAAACTTTTATAATTTTAATCATCTGACTAATATTACCTGATGCTTCTTTAATACCTACATAATTTGGACAAGAATCAACAATTGTTTTAACTGATTCGGGTAATAGATTTACATTAGTTCGTCCGGGTACATTATACATAATAAACCGTTCTGACATGTATGTTTTGGCAATTTTTTCAAAATGTGCAATCATTCCTTGTTGAGATGGTTTGTTATAATATGGTGTTGTAACCATAAACAATGTATAACCTAATCTTTTAGCAATTAAAATATTATCAATACATTCGTTAGTGTTATTCCCACCAACACCAATCATAATATTCTCTTTATATTCTGGATATGGATTAATAATATGTGTAATATATTCAATAATATTTAAACGTTCTTCTTGTGTTATAGTTGGACATTCACCAGTTGTTCCAAATAAAACAAATGAAACATTTTTCTTCAAATGATCTAAAACAAGATTATTTAAAGATATATAATCAACACATTCGAATTGATCAAAAGGTGTAATTAATGCAGTATAGAGCTTTGGGAGAGGCATTTGATTTAATTATTAATTGTTAATTGTTAATTATCTATTAGTTTTTCAGATTTTATTTATCAATTTTTTAAATATATCATTTCTTTTTTGTGTTTTTGTTGCTATTAAATGATATATAAAAGGTAATGCATCTGTTTTATAACTAATATCATCTTTTGTACATATAACAATATTTTTTGATATGATATTAGTATTATTTTTATATTTATTTTGAATTTGTAATTCCATTTGTGCTTGTTCATAACAAACACCTGCAAACATTCCTATAATATTATTTGATAAATCTCTGCAATCTTTATTTAATTTATATTGATTAATAACATCAACTATAAAATTAAATCCTATTTCTGAATTTTTAATAAAAAATATTCCAGAATTTATTCCAACTTTATATGGTCTATTATCATCAGCTATTGTAATATGTATGTTTGTTGATTGTTTATTATATAAATAATCTTTTATATCAAAATCATAATCAATAACCATTGTATCTGAATCAACCCATCCAATCCAACTATATTTATTTTGTAACATTAAATTACGAATTAAAAATAATCTGGACCAATATATATTCTCTTTACCACAATCTGTATAAAATTTATAATCAACATCTGAATGTATTTTTATATATTTTTCAAAACTTTTATTATGTAATTTAACAAAATCAAGTTCTGGTCTATTATCACATGTTATTATTAAAATACGATCTTTATTTATTTTTTTATTTATTTTTTCATTTACTCCACTATTAACTATATTATCAATTTTATTATCAATTTTATTATCAATTTTATTATCAATTTTATTATCAATATTATCAATTATGTGTTGTCCTTTAATTTTTTTATATATCTTTTTACTGAAATATTTTAAATCATGATTATATATATTATTCTTATTAATAGAAAATCCACATAAAAGTATCAATAAAAATATCAATAAAATATTATTTAATTTCATAATAAAATAAATAAATAAAAAAATAAATTAATCAGTCACATTTTCTGGAGTTTTTTTAATTATCTTCTTTACAACTTTTTTTATAACTTTTTTAATTATTTGTTTATTTTGTTGATTTTGTTGATTTTGTTGATTTTGTTGATTTTGTTGATTTTGTTGATTTTGTTGATTTTGTTGATTTTGTTGATTTTGTTGATTTTGTTGATCTAAAAATTTATTTAGAAGATAATATCTAATTGATAATTTATCAGCATTTACAATCATCTCTTGTGTAACATTACCATTAAAACAAATTGTTATTTCATTTTTATACGATAATAATTGATTATCGTATTTAATAATTTTTTGTTTTTTTTCAATAAAATCTTTATCATCTTCATTTTTATAAATGGAAATTGATTTTAAGATTGAACAAATATCTTCTACTGATTTACCATCATAGAATAATATTTGATGTATATGATTAAAAATATGATTATAATTATTATCAGAAATATAATAATTATAATTATTAGATAGTTTTAATTGATCATAAATTTGTATAGAATGCATTCGTAAAATAATATTATCTGAAAGTTGATATTTATTTTCAAAACAATATTCTAATAAATCATTAAGATTTGCATTCGCAAATAACACAAATAAATCATCATCAATTTCAATCGAATTATTAATAATATAATTTTTTATAAATGGTGATGTTAAAAGTGTTATTGGTATTAATTCTATAATTTGCATTAATAAATTTTTATTTCTTTCACCAAAATAAATTGAATTAAATATTTCTAATGTTTTATTAGGTGATGAAATTAATAATGATTTTATAATTTCAAAATCATTAATTGTGTCAATTTTATTTTGATTTATTAATTCTGTAAATATTATATTAAAATTATTACACGGTGATGCATAAAAATTAATAGATTCAGTGATTGTTATTTTTTCAACTAAATCAATATATTCTTTTATATTATTAACATTAAATATTATTTCTTTATTTATTAAAAGAAATAATATATTAGAAATTTTTAAATTATCATTATTAAATTGGTTTATAATTAAATGATAGATTTTAGTAATTGATGTATACTGAATAATATAATTAGAACTCATTGATAAAAGAATTGAATAAAATTCATTTGTATCGATTTTACAAAAATTTTGTAAAAATGTTAAAAATTCTTTTTCTGTAAATTCTGGATTTAAATATTTTTTACCATATCCGCATGATAATATAGTTTGTTGATATAATTTATATGTTATTTTACCAAATACTGGTGAAAATAAATCAGGACAATTTAATAATAATTTTTTTGGTAATGATATATTTTTTTCTAGAATTGTTAAAACACAATCATATGTAATTTTTTTATATGTAATCAATTTTATAATATATTTTTCTTCTGGGATCCATCCTTGATTAATATTTGCAATATAAATTTTATCAAAATCAATTGTTACGTCGGCATAACCACGATAATCATAAAATATCGAAATAATTTTATCAAGAAATAATTCTTTAACATATAATTTTGGATGTAGGCAATTTTCAATTAATGCAACAAAAAGATCAAAATATTTTTGAGTATCTTTTTTATGACGATAATAACTATAAAATCTACACATATGAGTAATTACTTGTTTCAATTGAGTTAAATTCTTTATCTTTTCACCAGTAATTAATGAATTTTCAATTACAGCCATTGCCGAAGTGTAATCATTTGTGTTTAAAAGATTAACATGAAGCATTTTTATATTTGTATTTATATTCATATAAATTCATGTTTCATACAAAGTTTTTATATCAATTTTTTACTAATTTATTTATATTTAACATTTGATAACCATTCACATTCAGATACATATACTGAATCGTGAGATCTAATAGTTGTAGGATTAATACCACATTGTGATCCTTGAATAACAATTGTTGGTTCAGCCCATAAAACAATTAATTTATTATTTTTTACTAATAAATCAAAATGTTCATCAATTGGTAATTTTAATAAACGAATATTTTCTGTTAGAATTTTCATTGCTCTTAAATTAAATACCAATGAGTCATTGCATCTCATCTCTTTACCCATATATATATACTTTTTCTTTTTGATATTTTTTGCATGTTTATTCATCCCACAACCAATTGATAATAAATGCCAATTTGAATATGATTGAAATACTTCTTTCATATATAAATTAATTTTTTCAATAAAATCTGGATGTAAAATTGCATCTGATTCAAATACTAAAATATTTTCATATTTTGCTTCTAAAGATTTTTTTAGAATTTTCATAAAATTAATTCCAAGAGATATTTCCGATTTTTTTAATGGAAAGTTTGCTCTAAATGGAAATAATTTTACAAGAGTACCATCATCATTTGAATATTCCTTCAAGTCTTCATCTGTTAAATTAATACCCCATTTGTATGAAAAAATTTCTACATATGATTCATTAAACTTTAAATCTGTAATCCATTTATTCCATTTATCATATTTATCTGGTTCATTCTCTTTATCACAAATAATATATATCCGATCAATTTTGTATAATGATGTCATATTGAAAATTTTATATAAATAAACATATTAAACAAACTTTAAATAAAATTAATATTATGGAATAATTAATAATATTTAAACAAATTTTAAATATTATTAATATTATGGAATAATTAATAATATTTAAACAAATTTTAAATATTATTAATATTATGAAACAATTAATTGATAAAATTTATCAAAAAGTAAATCACATAAATGAAGATACAACAAAAATATTCAATTTAGTAAATATATCATCAATAAAAAATATAGAAATAAATGATGAATCAAATGATAA
>Ga0114966_10005309_pt1 | contig 10924 bp, 7 predicted proteins | sample M_130207_XF_Meta_FD_87029 | JGI IMG/M metagenome (GOLD analysis project Ga0114966, IMG submission 87029) | Freshwater microbial communities from Lake Montjoie, Canada to study carbon cycling - M_130207_XF_MetaG | ecosystem: Environmental > Aquatic > Freshwater > Lake | place: Lake Montjoie...
AAGAAAAAAGATTGTTTTACAACCTACAACCCTCTATTTATAATGTTAATCAAATTCGGATTCAGGTGGTCAATGGTTTTTGAAAATGGGTGGTCAATCTTCTTGGAATTTCCAAATTGGCAAATATTTATGCCTAAAAAGTCTACTTTTATTTTTTACTCCACAACTTTTATACCAGATCTCTTTTGCACTTGAACCTATTTCGCATTCAAATTGTATGCAAATGCCCTAAAAAGAAAAAGGGTTCCAAAACCTTGGAACCCTTACTGTCATTGAGTGGTCGCGCAGGGATTCAAACCCCGAGTCTTCTGATCCGTAGTCAGATGCTTTATTCAATTAAGCTACGCAACCTTAAGGATGCAAAGATAAAAAAAATATTGAAAGGAAAAGTATTCTATTTAAGTTTGTTTTAAAAACAAAGAAAAAACCATTCGGGATTGAGTCGATAATTTGAATTGTTTTAAATCTAATAATTTTGATTAAAATTGTGAGATGAATCGTAAGCACTTTTTTTTCTCTTTTGCCTTTGCATTATGCAGTATTTTAGTGCATGCCCAAAACTTTCGCACGGTTAATAACGCTCGGCAAATTGGTTATGGATGCTACCAGCTGAATTCGGATTCTGTGAATACTTACGGCTGCGTCTGGAGCTTCAATAAAATAGATTTAACCCAGGCTTTCGACAAAACAATTATTATAAATCTCGGCTCAAAAGATAACGGAGCTGATGGCATATCGTTTACCTTGCATAACTCTATCGGTGGACTTAATACCTATGGATATGTGCCGAGCTTTATGGCTTACGATGGCATCTCCCCTTCGCTAAATATCGAAGTAGACACCTACGATAATACAGGGAATGGCTATCCAGATATTGCAGCAGACCATGTTGGAATTAATAAAAATGGCTCCGTTTTTAATGTACTCTCACCCGCAATAGCAGCAAGTGGTAGTGGCAAAAATATTGAGGATGGTAAATGCCACCGGTTTCGAATTAAATGGGCGCCTTCTACCTACAACATCACTGTGTATTTCGACGACACGTTGCGAATTAACAAGACTTACAACCTCGTCGATAGCATCTTTGGGGGTGTTACACAGGTATATTGGGGGCTCACTGGAGCCAGCGGTGCTGTTAGCAACCAACAATCTTTTTGTGATATTTTTGCTGATGCAGGCAGCGATACTTGGATCTGCCCTTATGATAGTGTAACGCTCTCCGCAGCATTGGCTTATAGCTATCAATGGACGCCAACCGCAGGCTTAAGTTGCCCGACATGCCGAACTACCAAAGCATCTCCTACAGCAACGACTAATTATGTCCTCAAAGCTACTTCGTTTTTTGGTTGTGTAGCTTATGATACGGTGAAGGTAAATGTATATCCTGGCCCTACCACCAATGCCGGCCCAGACATTACACTTTGCGCCGGCGACAGTATTCAACTGAATATTTTGGGAGCGGCTCAAGTCACATTTAACACTAAGAAATTCCTTAGTGATAGTGCTATCGCTAATCCATGGTGTAAACCTACATCAACTATTACCTATATTATTAGTGGTACCAATAGTACCAATTGTTTTCGCGACGATACCTTACGGGTGATTGTAGCTCCTGCACCAGTCGCCGATGCCGGTCTAGATACATTCGTTTGTAATGGCGGTAATGTTCAAATGCGTGCAAGTGGCGGCGCCTATTTCCAATGGACTCCTGGCTATGGCTTGAGTGCTACCAATATTGCTAATCCACTAGCATTTCCAACCGTAACTACTACATATAAAGTGGTGGTTTCGAATGGCACCTGTGAAGATAGTGACACTGTTGTGGTTTCAGTAAAGCCAGCACCCACAACCTTTGCGGGCAACGACTTCTCGCTATGCCAAGGGGATAGTGTGAAACTTAATGCCACCGGAGCCGACAACTACGCTTGGAATGATAAACTTTATTTGAGCGACACCTCTATCGCCAATCCTTGGGTTCGCCCTTTGTTTTCGCATACTTTTATTGTAACGGGGAGAACAACGTTTGGCTGCACTAAAAACGACACGTTGACCATCAATGTTGTACCTAAGGTGCGCGTAACTTTAGGTCCAGATACTGGGTTCTGTAAAGGAGGTAGCGTGCAGCTAAAGGCAACACTAGTTGGCACAAATAAAGTAACATGGTTCCCTAATTATAAAATCAATGATACCGCTTCTAGTACTATCATCGTATCTCCGGATACAGATACCACCTACTTTGCTATAGTTAATAATGGATATTGTTCGGACACTGCAAAAGTGCATGTCGCTGTTTGGGAATACCCAATCACCAAAGCGGGCACCGATGTCAATATCTGCGAAGGAGACAGTATTCAACTCAATGGCTCCGGAAGTGGGAACGTAATTTGGATTCCTTCAACCAGTCTTAGCAATCCAAATCAATTAAACCCTTACGCCAAACCATTAACTACTACTTCCTATATCTTAAATATTTCTAGCATTTATGGCTGCACTTCCTACGATACCGTAAATGTGAATGTAACAAAACGATATACTATTGACGCTGGTCTCGACGATACCATTTGTGTTGGATTTTCTAAGTTGTTGGTTTCAACAACAGGAGCACCGCAACGCTTGTGGAATACTGGAGATACGGCAGCTGCCATTACCGTGAAGCCAAGTTATACGACTACCTATATTGTTCAATCGTTAAATTCGGGATGCTATGGCAAAGCCGATAGTGTTACTGTATTTGTTGATACCACTTTACATGCCTTATTTATTCCTACACCCGATAATGGTGAAATACCTTTAGATGTTACGTTTCAAAACCAAAGTCGTGGCGCTTTATCTACCCATTGGGATTTCGGAGATGGAACCTCATCTTCCGATTTAAACCCAATACATACATATCAAAATGAAGGCAATTACCGTGCATTACTAACTGTTACCAACCAACGGGGTTGCATCGATACTTTCGGCTATTTAATTGTAGTTCGATACCAGTTTAAAATGATAATCCCCAATGTGTTTTCTCCAAATGAGGATGGCCTAAACGACTTCTTCGAAATATTTGGAACCGGTCTCAGAGAATTCCACCTGGCTTTATATAATCGTTGGGGACAGATGGTTTTTAAAAGCGATGATATTTTAAAATCATGGAATGGCAAATTAACCGCAGAGGATGCCCCTGCAGGCGCTTACTACTATGATATAATTGTGGTAAATAGAAAAGGAGAAAATCATCAATACAAAGGACTATTTACACTTGTTCGTTAGTCAAGTCTTTAACTTAAAGCTTGAAAATAATTTGTTTATGTGCAACTGAATATCCACTTAGTGCACCAATCACACGTGGACCTTTAACACTGCTGCGCAGTTGAATTGGTGTTGCAAAAGGACCACCATTTTGTCGAGCATTTTGATAACTCTCCCAGAAATTATAGGTTGTGCGGTCCATATTTGCAAGGTAATATTGCAAGGTATCGCCTATTTGAAATGTTCTAGGGTAGGTGAAATGGCGATAAACACCATTTGAATTGTCATCATTAAAAAATGTTTGTGTACTATCCGGTACATCGCCCCAAGCCAAGAAAAATGGATCTTTAGCCATACGATACATCACCCTATAATTCTGACCTTGCGATTGCGGCTCATCGAAATGAACTGTCAAAAAAGCACGAGGGGTAACTCCATTATATACAATTTGCTGGGTGAGGCTATCAATAGGCACTGTTTTTGGCAAGGTGGTATAGGATGAGTAATAAACATTATCGAGCCAAATTTCCAACTTATATACTAACCCAACTTTACCAAGTAAAGAGTCGTTATTGTAGAAACCGGGAATAAGTGCGTTTGTTTTAAGAGAATAAGACTTCCAAGTGGTGTCTCCTGGTGCGATTATCTTTCCTTCCTTTATTTTAACATCCGCGGTACTAACACCGTTTAGTGAAAAATCAGGATGGAAATAACTGATGGTTTTCGAAAGTAAAACATAATTAAGATTGGGCGCTAGATTCGTAACATAGGCCTCTACCACCAACTTCTCATCGTCTTGCGGCACAGCAATATCAATATCTTTGGTGCACGAGTAAGTTAGTTGAACAAGTACTATACCAAGCAAAAAGATGCGAAATTTTTGAACGATTGACAAGGTTACTTTCTGCATTAGAATTTAAAGTTATAGGTTACGCTTGGAAGAATTGGGAAGAGATAAACCATCTTATATTTAACCGAATTAGTTTGAAGATTTGTTTCAGCGTATACAAAATATGGATTAGCTCTATTGTAAATGTTATAAACTGAGAAATTCCAAAACGATTCAAATTTCTTTCCCGCTTTAGCCTTATAGTTGAAAGAGATATCTGCACGATGATAGGCAGGCAAACGGGTGCTATTTACCTTCTCGTAGTTATAATTATCAATTATGTTAAAGGTGGGCTGAAGTTGGGTAAGATCAATTCCGAAATTATAGATTATACCGCTGAAAGGCAACGTAATCGCATTTCCTGTGCCATAAACGAAAACAAAGTTAGCATTCCATTTTTTACTCAGCTGATACGTAAGAACCACGCTTGCATCATGTAACCGATCATAGCGATATGGATAAGTTATCGGGCCTGTTCCGAAATCAAACGTACGGGTAGTTCTACTTAAAGTATAACCTATCCATCCCGTGAGCTTGCCTTTATTCTTTTTAATAAAGAATTCTGCACCATAGCTTTTCCCACTTCCCGCTATCACTTCTTTTTCGAGATTGGCATTAAAAAATAATTGTGCTCCTGGTCTAAACTCAATTTGATTTTGCATTTCTTTATAATATAGTTCAACGCTAGTTTCAAACATGTTATTGTTGAAGTTTCTAAAATAGCCTGTAGCATATTGCCAAGCTATTTGAGGCTTCACCAAACGGCTACTTGGAATCCATAGGTCGCTGGGCAACGTGGCACCACTAGTGGTTGCCAAATGTAGAAACTGATTTACTTTATTCGCCGATAGTTTAATGGAAGACTTCGGTGATAATGTATAACGGATATTTAAGCGGGGTTCAACACCTTGATATACCTTAATACTTTCATTCTTTTTGTAGGTGATAAAAGTATTAGTAGGGGCACCTAAGTCGTTAAATATTTCTTGGCTATAAGGGCCAACCTGGTTAAAATAAGCAAAGCGCAAGCCTCCTTGAACACTTAACTTATCGGTAATATCCCATTCATCGCTAATATACAAAGCGGCCTCATGCGCGTACTGATTGTTGATTTTTGTAGTGGTACTATTTGTGGAGCCATTAAATTTAAAGCTGGCAACACCTGGTGTAAACGTATGATAAATATAACCCAATCCATATACAATTTTATGGCGGGGATTTGCATTGAAGTTGAAATCCATTTTCGCATTCCAATCATGAAGCCCACTAAATAAATCAAAGCGAGCCTGCTGAAAAGAAGCATTCGTTGTAAGTTCGTATTGATTGTATATCACCGAGGTATTTAAAAATAACTTATTATTAAAAACATGATTCCAACGCAATCCGGCAAATCGATTTCCCCAGGCTGTACTAAATTTAATAGACGACAAATCCGGACTTTTAAAAGAGAAGATGTCATCACCCCAATAGCTACTCAAAAAAATTCGATTCTTATCATTTAAAATATAGTTCGCTTTAAAGTTTAAATCATAAAAGTAGTAGCGGTTTCCTTTTACATTGGCCTTCAAAAATGGCTGCACTAGCACATCAATGTAGGTGCGACGAGCCGTAAGTATGAATGAGCTTTTATTCTTCTTTATTGGGCCTTCTATCATTAACCTTGATGATATGATACCAATGCCACCTTCCACATGAAACTTTTGGTTGTTGCCTTCCTTCATAGTCACATTAACAATACTTGATAATCGACCTCCGTATTGCGCCGGCATACCACCTTTAATCACTTCAATATTTTTAACTGCATCGGCATTAAATACCGAGAAAAAACCAAGTAAATGCGATGGATTGTAGATCACGGCTTCATCAAGCAAAACTAAATTTTGATCTGGCCCACCTCCACGAACGTAAAACCCTGTACTTCCTTCACCGCCGCTTTTTATGCCTGGTAATAATGTAATCGTTTTTAAGATATCAACCTCACCAAAAAGTGCCGGTAACTCCTTTACCTTTTCAGCACTAAGCTGCACCTTACTCATTTCATTCTTTGTTACATTTTTATCCTGCTTCTCAGCAGTAATTTCAACATCCGATACATCCACTGTTAACGATTTTAAGCTAACATTAAATGTAGTGTTACCAATAATTTCCTTAACCAGTTCGCGTGTTTGATAGCCGAGATAAGAAATAATAAGCGTGTAAGTTCCCTTCTCAACTTGCAATGTATAAAAGCCATAAGTATTGGTCGCTGTTCCTATTTTTTTTTCTTTGATGGCTACAGTGGCTCCAATAAGCGTTTCACCGGTGAGGCTATCTTTTACATAGCCACTTACACCCGATTTTTGTGCCATGGAGGAACTATAAAAAAGTATTACGAAGAAGGTAAGAATGAGGTTTTTAAACATAGTATTTGAAAAGTTTGCAAAGGTAATTTTTAATCAATGAATCCAATGTTACGAATTAATAATATTACAATAGAATTGCAATTGGATTTCGCTGAAATACATTATGAGATAAACATTAAATCATTTTTTTTTCAAAAAAAAAGCTCGATACGATGGTATCGAGCTTTTGTAAGGTTAAAAAAGAATTAATTCTTATCCATCTCAGCTTTAAGATTTACTAAAGCCTCCAAATCACCTAATGTTGATTTTTCAACTTTCTCGTTCATCTTCTTCACTGATTTCTTAGTAGCTTCCTTTTCATTTGATATCTCTGCTGATTTCGCTACTGCTTTCGCTTTTTCATCTTTCTTCCAAGTCACAGTATGAGAAACTAAGATACGTTTTGCTTCTTTATTGAATTCAGTCACTTCAAAAGTGGACGCTTCGTCTTCTTTTAATGTTGTTTTATCTGCTTTCAACAATTGTTTGTAAGGAGCATATCCTTCAACACCATAAGGCAATGCTATTGTAGCACCTTTGTCTGTGATTTTCATTACAGTACCTTCGTGTATTGACTCGATAGCGAAGATAGACTCGAAAGTATCCCAAGGATTTTCATCCAACTGTTTGTGGCCTAAGCTCAAACGACGATTTTCTGTATCTACCTCTAGAACTAATACTTCTAGTTCTTGTCCTTTCTTAACAAACTCTGATGGATGTTTAATTTTCTTGCTCCATGACAAATCTGAAACGTGAACCAAGCCATCAATTCCTTCTTCCAATTCCAAGAACAAACCATAATTGGTTAAGTTCTTAACTACTCCTTTATGCTTGCTTCCTACTTGATATTTGGTAGCAATTGTTCCCCATGGATCTGGAGTTAATTGCTTAATACCTAAGCTCATCTTACGCTCCTCTTTATCCAACGTTAAGATAACCGCATCAATTTCGTCGCCAACTTTAAGGAAGTCAGAAGGATTGCGTAAATGGCTGCTCCAGCTCATTTCACTCACGTGAATTAAACCTTCAACACCTGAAGCGATTTCGATGAATGCACCGTAATCAGCCACAGTAACCACTTTTCCTTTCACCTTGTTACCTACTTGTAAGCTTTCACCTAATTGATCCCAAGGATGAGCAGAAAGTTGTTTTAATCCTAATGAAATACGACGTTTGTCGTCATCAAAACCTAAAACAACGACGTTTAACTTTTGCTCTACATGCAATACTTCATTTGGATCAGTGATACGACCCCATGAAATATCCGTGATATGCAATAAACCATCAACACCACCTAAATCGATGAAAGCTCCAAAAGGTTGGATGTTTTTAATAACACCTTCCAATACTTGACCTTTCTCTAGGCGAGAAATAATTTCCATACGTTGTGCTTCAATATCATCTTCGATAAGCACTTTGTGGCTTACTACAATGTTTTTGAATACTTCGTTGATTTTTACAACTTTAAATTGCATGGTTTGACCAACGTATTGATCATAGTCTTTTACAGGTTTCACATCAATTTGTGATCCTGGTAAGAAGGCATCCATAGCAAATACCTCAACAACCAAACCACCTTTGGTACGTGATTTCACATAACCATTTATGATTGTTTCGTTTGTTAAAGCATCCTGTACCAATCCCCATGAGCGTTCGCTCAAGGCTCTCTTACGGGAAATTTTTAATTGACCGGCTGCGTCTTCGCGGCTTTCGATGTAAACTTCTACCTCGTCGCCTACCTTTAAATCGGGCATATCGCGAAACTCCTGTACAGGAATGTTTCCGTCCGATTTAAAGCCAATGTTAATCACCACTTCTTTGGGAGTGATACTCATCACTTTTCCCATGGTAATCTGTCCTTCGTCAATGCTTTGCATTGTCTTCACATACATTTCTTCAAACTGGGCCATGTCGACGCCGGAATAGAGAGATTGACCTTTTTTGTTTTGGTCCCAATCAAAATCCTCAGCGGTTGCTGCTGTGCTTGTTTTGATAGCAGCGATGATTTGCTCTGACTCGGAGTTGTCGTCCAGAAAATTTTCATTCTCAGGGATGTTCACACTCTTAGCTTCTACGGTTTCGTCGTGAGAAAGCATGTCGTTATTATTATCAGTCATATTATAAAAGGGCGGCAAATATAATAAATAATAATTAAAATTAGCAGCCTTTAAACAGATTAATTTGGCTTTCCGGAAAAATTGTGTTTTAAGCCTAGAAAACGCAAAGAACTAGCTTAATAAATCAATTTCACCCCTCTATTAAGCTATTTCGATAATGTAAGAGCCACTTCTTAATTATCTAAACAGCAGAATTTGACTTGTTTCTAATCGAAAAAAATGTGTCGGTCGTGGAAACTTATTAACGTTGAACCCCATTCACCTACATATCCGTATTTTTGCACCCCGAAATTTTACGATGAACCCAACACCCGATTTTTCAATCGCTTGCGAATCACTGGCGAATGCTTTACAAAATATACCTGAATTCATTCTAACACAAGCTAAACATCAAAATCCTTGGTTTGAAATTGAGAACAGCCAAATGGCTGCTAACGCATGGATAAACTTGTTACAACCAGAAAAAATTAATGCCTGGCTTAATCCATACAGTAGCACCTCTTCTCCTAAGAACGTAGCTATTATTATGGCTGGAAACATTCCTTTTGTTGGGCTTCACGACCTTATAACTGTAATTGCCAGTGGAAATAAGGCACTTTGTAAGCTTAGTAGCGATGATACAGTGCTGATGAAGTATTGCATAAACATATTAAATGGCGCGCTCTTAACGCCCATAGAAATTGTTGAACGCGTAACTGAGGCTGATGCCATCATTGCTACAGGAAGTAACAATACAGCTAAAATTTTTGAATCCTATTTTAAGAATATCCCACATATCATTCGCCGCAATCGCACCTCAATTGCGGTATTAAACGGCCACGAAACCAAGGATGAATTGCAGAATATGGGCGTTGACCTTTTTTCCTATTTTGGACTTGGTTGCCGTAATATCTCCAAAATTTTCGTACCTGAGGGCTACGACTTCTCCAACTTTTTTGAAGCTATCTTTAGTTTTGGAAATATTATAAATCATCATAAATATGCCAATAACTACGATTACAATAAAGCGATCTATTTAATGGGTAACGAAAAGTTCTTGGATAATAACTTTCTAATGCTACGACGCGACACAGAAGCATTACATTCTCCGTTGGCAGTTTTATTCTATGATAACTATGCAACATTGGATGACCTTCAGTTAAAAATTAATAACGTAGAAAGCGAAATACAATGTGTCTCATCGAAAGTTAATCTTACAGTCCCACGACAAGTGAGTTTAGGTAAAACACAAAACCCTGAACTCAACGACTATGCCGATGGTGTTGATACCTTGGCGTTTTTAAATGGCTTAAAATAATTATTGATTTCATTCGTTCATATAAATAATGCGTCGGATTTTACTTTTCACCTTATTTTTGTTAACATTGGTTCTTGCTATTATCATGGCGAGCTATCAGGTAATAAAAAACAGCACAAAACCTTATATATACAACAACGTCGATTCCTTACCCTACAACAAAGTAGGATTAATACTCGGAACTTCTCCTTATTTTGGGAACCTCTATTTTAAAAACAGAATTGATGCAGCAATCCTACTTTTCTTCGCTGGAAAAATAAATCGAATTATTGTAAGTGGCGACAACCATTTGGAAGGGTATGATGAGCCAACCATGATGAAGAAGGTACTGGTGGCTCGAGGAATTCCTGACAGCTGTATAATATTAGATTACGCCGGATTTAGAACACTCGACAGTATTGTTCGATGTAAGGAGGTTTTTGGTCAAAATGAATTCACCATCATCAGTCAGGCTTTTCATAACGAACGTGCACTTTTTATTGCTGAAAAATTCGGTGTGCACGCCATTGCATATAATGCCGACGATGTGAGCAAGAACTATGGCATAAAAACCACCCTTCGAGAGTACTTCGCCAGAGTAAAATGTATAATCGACCTTTATATCTTGCATACCCAACCGCATTTTTTAGGCGAAAAAATTCAAGTCAACTAATTCGGATAGTGATTATATTCGCCACTATGAAAAAAGAACACTTTTTCTTCTTCTTAACAATACTGATTTTAAGTGCATGTAGGCGCGATTTTCAGCCGAAACCGAGAGGCTATTTTAGAATTAATTTGCCAGAACATGAATATCAAGTTTTTGACAGCACAAACTGTCCTTTTACTTTTAAAATACCTGTTTATAGCGAAATCCAGCCCGATTATGAACGCAACGCTGAACCTTGGTGGATAAATCTAGTCTTTCCATCATTAGGCGCCACATTGCATATTAGCTACAAGTCTATTAAAAATGACAGCTCCTTATTTAAAGCAATCGAAGATTGCCATAAACTAACGTATA